>Ga0126337_10003011_pt1 | contig 10893 bp, 9 predicted proteins | sample DipCmetagenome_FD_92527 | JGI IMG/M metagenome (GOLD analysis project Ga0126337, IMG submission 92527) | Coral microbial communities from La Bocana,Puerto Morelos, Mexico - Diploria C A metagenome | ecosystem: Host-associated > Invertebrates > Cnidaria > Coral | place: La Bocana,Puerto Morelos... | reverse complement strand
TAGAGGCTCGGAAATCGTGTTTACAGCATTCTCCGCGAGACACTTCTTGAAATAATTAGCCTGGATAAAGCGTGAAATAAACATATACTAAAACAAAAACAAAAAAAATGTCATCCTCCTCAAAAGTGGGGGGCCTACCGCCGGCTCCGCCCTCCCTGGGCTGGTATTATTTTCTAAAGGGAAACTTCAAAACGTTCGAGTAAGACGTCAACCGCTGTACTGAAATTCGCGGGCTCAATTAGTTTATCGAGAGCGTATTATTGAATGAAGAAAACTCTTTTTGGCGTATAGCCTGCAGAACAGGTAGACTAGTTGGCTAGGGCGATACACGAGCGTGCGCGAAGCACGAGAACAACGAGCTGATCCGCCTGTTCTGCATGCTATTTGGTGGATTAAAACCATTGCTTCAATTCTAGCCCAGCGTAAAAGATGATGATGATTACTGCGGCATCCAAACACATGCGAGTCATTTCATCTAGTTATCCTCCCGGAATTTGTATTGCAGCATACAAATTCAAATTTCAGGTCCACATACAGTTCATATCACTGATAGGGAGAATATACAGTCGACCCTCTATAAGACGGCCAGATATCATGGTCTCGAAATTGTTGCCAGTAAAATACTGAAAATATAACCCCTATTAACTGGCCACCTTTATTAAGCGGCCTTTGGATGTCCCGATGAAGGAGTTACTCAGAAAAGACGATGGCAGGTAATAGTCTGAAATATAATTTGCCAACTGGTAAAAACATTAAAAATAAAATACACGTTTATTAAGATTGTCTTGCGTGATTCTATGCTCTTTAAGCAATTAATAACAAGTATTAAACGGCCATCTCCCATTTCCCCGAGGGTAGCCGCTTGCTAGGGGTTCGGCTGTATTTACAACATGAAACAAATTTCACCTAGTCAGCTGGAATTTCTCCTTACAAAATACCCTTTTTTCTTGCAGAGTTGAATTAGGCAAACAGCTCGCTAAAGCAATTCAACCAGAACTGGAGGGATCTGAACCAGTGACGTCACACGACTCCTCTACCAATGGTCTCATCAACTTTATTAAAAAGCACTCGGCGAAGTAGTGGCTTTGTAGGAAATTTGGTCAGCTCTCAAATCTTAAGTTTTAGCGATTAAATAACAGATTTTAGAAATTAGCTACGAAACGTTTACATCACGTTCACATAATGTAGGGACCTGCCAAGCAAGGACAATGTAGGATGTTTCACTGTGGAAAAGAATTACTTATCACATAGCGGCTGTTCTCGTGGCTACGTGGTGTTGTTTAAGACTTCCATAGACTACTATTTTACGCTACGGATGATGAGAGCGAGGAAACGTCTTTATCCCAAGTAGCTTGCACTCCAGTGGCTTCGATGGGTGACTCTACTTGGGATACAGCTTTCATGAACCATACAAAGAAATTCACTGGGTGTGCAATAAAATTAAACTGTAAAAAAGGTTGATTTTTTTCTTGCTTTCCTTCATTTGTCTAGACATAACACTACAGTTTTTTATGCACGAAGCTGACATTATTCACAGCAGTCATCAAGTGATACGGAGCTTCGTTGTTTTGCGACATGGCGACGGAGTGAAAAGCCACTTCTTGCTGCTACGAATTGGTTTGTAATCCATATATTTCCACAACGAAAGCTAACCTTCGTTTTGATTCGTTACAAATACTGAACTAGACTAAACATATTTGCAAATATAGCTAATATTAAGAAATCTGCATCATGATGGTGGTTTTACACTGCCACATTTCAGTTTTCCTGAGTGTAGTAGCCTTTCTTTATGTTAACACCTGTATCCCCAATGAACTGTTTCAGCGTCAATCCTAATATCTCACGAGTGAGTACAGCGAACATAAAGCCAAGGTGTAATGTTCTTTCTATTATAAGCTTGTAGACAAAAGCTGCAGAAGTAACACGAAAGCACAAACCGTATGTGAACTGCAATTCGGCGGCGGGAACATTTTAAATCTCTCTTCATTGGTTAGCTTTGAAGAAACTCCTTGAAGAGTCAAAGCCACATGAAGTTCCTTTCTTCATTTTGCCAATTTAAGCGTTTTCCTGCTCAGTAGGCTTCAGTGAATTTAACTTCCCAATCGCTCGCCATCTTTCAGCCAACGTTTGGCAAATAATACATTAGCGTCATCGATATCCTCACTAGCGAGGACATGGAATATGCAGACGTATTTTACAGTTTTTCACGTGTTCCTTAGTCTCCATGACTTCCTTATTACCAAGAACTAAGAGAAGACTAAATCGAATGGTGAGCCCGGCAAATGGAGGCAAATTTAAGAAGTTTCCAAAGTTATTTTTAAGTTGCTTTCTCTTCAAATTAATGTATTTTTTCGCAAACGTCCTTTGAGTAACGTGTAGATTCAAAAAAAAAACTAAAAAAAGAGAAAAGGTGAAGAGCACTTTAAATGGGAATTGTAGATGTGGGCTAATCCGATTCGATGTTTGTAGCTTTGACTGAATCAAAAATGAATCACGAGATACTCTATTGGGCGGTAATTTCGTCAAGGATTCGCATCCTTCCACAGTCGCCAGTCTCGCTCATTCCAGTTCAAACACAAAGAATAGACCATTACAGAAGTGAAGGGGTGGTGGGAATTTTCCACTCACAAAACATAACGTAACGACATTTATTTATTCTTTTATTCAAGAAGTTAACAACTCAAAGATTAAAAGACAATTATTGAAAAGATAAACAAGAGGCGGAGACGCTATAACGTTTCTAAGAGAAATGGATTACAAAAGATGCGAGGGTAAATACGACAACTATGCACAAAATCGAACACTGTATTAATATTTACAGTTTTAGTAATTGGTGTAATGTGCTCGTCCGGGTGAGGGTGGAAAAGAACTGTTGTGGGTGACTGACGTTTCGACAATCTGAGCGGAAGTCATCTTCAGAGTCAGGTGAATAGTGTTTATTAGTCGATGATGTTATAGATCTGGTCCGTTGAAACTGATTGGTCAGTTTAGCTATGATGGTATTGGCTTAAAGACTTGTATAAAGTTTGTCTTCAGTCATTGGTCGGTTTCGATCCGTCCATCGCTAGTCAAATTGGTCGGTTTGAGGTCCGTGTATTGTTAGTCAAATTAAGTCGGTGTGTTAGCTTTCGAATCTCTTTACGGTGACCAATTCACATTAATTCGCTAATTCGCTTACGACGTTGATAAGTTGTTTGTAAGGCGCAGGTAGTTGTTATCGTCCTATAGCGTTCCAGAGGACAGCCCCTCTATGGGAAATGGAGTTTTTGGATCTTTGTGTTAATTTAGATAAAAACCTATCACTGACATACCATATAAACGAGTCGTGTAAGATAGAAACTAACGCCCTCAGATCCATAGCATTCGCAAACACATCGCCAAGGAAGATCTCAAACTGTTAGTCGATGCGCCAGTAATATTACGTCTGGATTACGTATCTTTAAATGGTCTCACTGCCGCGAGCGTAATCACTGGAACTAAACGATACGAGCATATCAAACCTACCCTTCGAAACCCACACTGGCTACCCTTTGAGTAACGAATTGTATTCAAAGTTCTGCTCATTACTTTCAAGATTATTCAAGGTCTTTGTCCAGTCTACTTGTCGTCCTTCCTGACAAAAAGACCACCCCAAAAACGACGCCTACGCCCATCCTCCAAACTACATTTACTGTCCCTTCTGTGAACCATCTGTGACATATGGTGAACGTGCCTTTTTCTCTCTGCACAGTCTACCGGATTCTATTAAAAATACATCATCTCTTTCATCATTTAAATCCGCTCCTAAAACATTTTTGTTTCGGATATTTTATTTTTGATGTATTTTAAGAGGAACTGTATCTAGTTTTTGAATTATCTTTTTCATTTATTTTACTTGTAGCTATAAGAAACATTGTATGGATTTTAACTAATTCATTTGTAGCTGTTGGTATAGTTCATAAACTCCAGCTACTGTGTGCGTGGGCGTAGATTTCCAGCGGCGTAGCCAACCGAAACAGCCAATCACATCCGCGTCATCCCATCTTGCTTTAATCAACTTTCCTTGCATTTCTGTTGGCGTACCTCCTCAGTCCTACTTTCTTCTTCCTTGATCCTCATCGTAACCCCGACTTTCTTTGCATGTAACTTTTCTCCTTCTTCGGTGTTAGCAGTTGCACGGGTAGCTTAGAAGTCCTCTTTCAAAAGCATAGCTATCGGTATCTTTTTTCAAAGATCGTCTTTCAGTTCTTTTGCACTTTTCCTTGAACTCTCGTACCATGTGTATAGTTGGATCTGCACGAACAATAATAATGGCGGCAGAGTAGAGAGGACGCGTATTGAGTTGTCTCTGAAGGATTCAGTGAAATTCGCTCTCGAACAGCAAGCCAAGCTTAGGGCGCTTTTGGCAAACAAACAGTATTTCTGGATTACTTGTAGTGTATCTTACTATTAGTTAAGATACGAGAGCGTCTTCAAGCGAGCCTTTTAACTCGATCTGTAAATTTTGTTTATTCGGAAACATGGCCGAGAACCAGTCAACTTCAAGAATTCAACGGAGCTCAAGGCAGACAACCCGCCTGAAATGGACTACGCAGATAAACAGTGATCTCCTTGAGTGCAAAGTTAAAGCTAAGGAAATGGCAGCATAGCAAAACCCGCCGAGACACCAAAATGGGAGGAAGAAAGGTTACATGGACGTAATCAGTGAGTTGGAGCGAACGTGGATATTCAGATCTGGGACATTCGGGAATGACAAGATACGATATTAAGGAAAGCTGGGGGCGAGGAGCGTCAACTTGTTGAACATGGACGAAGACCAAGAATCAAATACTGAAGCCGAACAAAGCACCGCCGAGAACTTGCATATGTATTTAGAACCCGAAGACCCCAAGAATCCTTTTTTAACACCAATGGACCTTAACCCTTGCGCGCACGAGATCCTGGAAGGTGCAACACCAATACTTGCCTCGATCAGCCCAATTACTGGTGACTTTGTACAATGTACACCGAAACATCGACACGAGGATAAAACAAAGGCACACCCAGACGGACGTTAATAACATCAACGCCACTATTGAAGTGCTGATGAGGCGTGCAGTGGAACATTCCATAGACCCAACTACCAATCCCTTTGGGTATTTATGCATGGCCAACTGTATTGTTTATTCGATCGTCGCAGCATTTTGATAAACAAAGGATCATCGTAAACTGCTTTCGATCCAAAAGGTGACTATCCAACCAGACGTAGAATGCCAAACTGTACGTATAATTTATCCAATAGGCGCGAGTGTAATACGCTGTTAAAAGTTTCCTGAAGTCAACAGAAGCGACAGTCACCGTGAGGCCGTCAACAACAAACCTCCTCCATTTCTCTGTGAGATGAATGAGAAGAAGTTCAGTGGAGTGAGCCTTTCTATAGGCACACTGGTAAGGAGTTATCAAGCTAATGTTCATGAAATGATTAACCATGGCGCCATTTATTTCCACAATGAATGATCCCCACAATGTACCGTAACTGATCCCCAGACTGGAAACGGTCGCCTCGCCATGGAAATAGGTTCAAATTTATGAATTGAGTTAAAGTTTACAGCGGAGCTCCGGTAGCCTGAAGGAAAGTCAAGCGGGTCGCATACCCATATAGGGAAGTAATGGAACCTCATGAATTGATTTTCTCATGATTATCATGGCTAGCGGTATTGCTCGGGCGAGCTTACGCACAGTAGCGACGACAAAGTCGCGCAAGATGGCGGCAATGCTCCAACTAACAGATTGACAGAGACATTCTTGTCTTTAAAACGCTCAAATACTCTCAGTGATTTTGCGAAATACTGCGTTGTCTTTCTGGGTGCAAACTTATTAAATCTGGAAGACATGTACTTCATTCACTTGAAAGTACTTTGTGAATATAATTAATTTTCACCACGTGCGAAGGACGTCTGTAGATTCCTGTAAACAATTCTTTGATTCAATGATGAATTCAATGATTGTGAGCGACGAAAGAGCTTTTCAAAGTTGGTTAAAAATTCAAATATTTGACCTTCTGTCTTCAAATGTAATTTATGGATTAAACATGTATTTTAACATGCGCCACATCTCTTGAGTTATATTAAGTTGAAATAGACACAGAGCTGATCATTTTGAAATGTTCTTCTTACCTGATTTGCTGTAAAAGGCAGGTCCAAAACCCAGTGTAACGTGTTTCTGTCACTATTTGTCGCATATAAAGCATAAAAGTTTGCTCCTGTTTAATACACGTCCGACGTACATCGCCAACTGTCAACGAATTTAAGATTACTCCAAACCTTCGCGGGGCTACATCGGTCGATTGTTTTTTTGTCATTTAAGGTATCATTTCCCAAAAAATGTAAGTAAAATTTAAAAACGTTCGCGTGTTATCGACAAAAAGATATTTGTTAATAAAAGTTAATAAACCACCAAGGTGTCATAATCCTCATAAGTCGTTGACTCCCCAGCGACTTTTCGCGGCAAAGACCCTATTTCAACTCGATGAAGTTCTTAGTTTATACTCAATAACTGCGTCATGCTTTCGAAACCAATTCATTTCGTCGTCCGTGAAACGCTGAGAAAAGACCTTGGATAAAAAGCAAAACAAAGCCAGGACCAAAGAAGAAGAAAATCCATGAATTTCATCCTGATAGAAGAGGGTCTGGATGGGGTTTACTGACAACTGACAAATGGCCAAAATTTTAACTGACAACTGACAAATCGCCTAAAATCTAACTGACGACTGACATTTGTATTGGCTTTTACTGACAACTGACCTAACTGTCCTAAAGAACCTACATGAGAATCTTTTATCCTACAATACCCGTTATAAATAACACTGTTTGGCTCTTTTTGTCAAACAAATGTACGTTTTTATACAAATCTCAGCAGAGGGACGCTAGAGTTTCATATTTCGTTAATGATTCACGTTTGACCCATGTACATCAGGGTATTACCAGCTGCGATCTCGAATTTACGCTGAGCACGCGCTAGCTTATGCAATGACTGCCAATGCTGGTGTTGTAAAAGCTATTGTAAGCTTTTACAGAATTTACTCGGACTCGGCTTTCGAACGATTTAGAAGCAATGATGTAAATACGGTTCATGCGTCCAAAAAGCACCTTATGGCATTCCTCGGCCTCGAAGAATTAGCTAGAAAATTCGGCAGTGTGCCCTGGTGGTGACTCTGACATCAACGTTTTCCGAATGGCACCGAAAGCGGGTGGGAAAAGCGACAACTTCGCCATCACCACGGACGACCAGTGGAAGCTCCAACTACCAAGCTTGTTGGATGGCAAAGGAAGTGAAATAAACAGTATGTATTCTAAGTGCATTTGTATTGTATGCCAGGTAGTCCAGAAATCCTACTGGGTACGGCTACGCGTTTTGAATATTCTCGTTCCTATTTTTCATGCAATATACGATGTGACCACGATGTGATTGATACTTATTTGTCTCTGCGATAGATATGTTATAATTACTGTGGCCCTGTGTGTATAAAACTAAACTTTTGAAGCGTTGCGGGTCTTGCGGCAATGCGAACCACCGAGCGCGTTTGCTTCATGTCGAAATCAGGTTATACATGTCACATTTCAGTCGTATCAGTTGATCATTATGTAATTCAAGGGTTAGAACTATGCCCGCTAAAAATCGCCGCGGTAATTCACAGCTTAAAAGAATATATTACAGAAAACAATTCACTGGAAATACCAATTCACTTATGATTGTAACTCACAGGGTCAATTTCCCTTGATTTTCGACACTTATTCATGTTGGTTCAAATATAATAGAGTAACAAAATGGGGATCCAAGTATTTTACGCACGACAAGTCGTACTATCCCGTCCCGCGGACCAGTATGGAGTTTGCCAATGTCAATTTTAAGCAGCCTTTGCCGTCGAAAGTGATCAGGCCCGAGATTGAAACAGCTATGAAGGAATTGGTGGAGAAATATCGCCCCGTGAGGTAACGGACAGTGCGGTGAGAAACCACCAACGACAAACAGGTGCTTTGGTACCAGCAGTCTACACGCAGCAACACAATTTCAATAAAGAGGACTTGATGGCTGGACTAGCAAATGATCCTAACACTGAAGACCGGGTAGCGTTCACTAGAAACGAAGAAGGAGAATTCGTTCAAGCTACATCTGAAGGTGGGGATGTGACAGAAGTTACATTTGTGGATGACTTTCTATACTAGTTGCAGTGGCAGTTGCTAAAGCGCAGCCTCCGCAAGATGAGTATGAAACCGACTCAGAAGATGACTTTTCTGATATGGAGGGCGAGGATTTTGCGCCGATTGCAGTTTCAAGATCTAGACGGTCAATACGCGCCTATTTCTGCCTAGGTCACGCTTACAGTAGTCAACTTTGATTATGAGCTGACTGGAATTTAGACAAGAAATAAAATGCTTAAGTATATTTTGCTTGTTGGTATGTTCCCCACAGACGCCTGTTAGCCCGAATGTAATTACTTTCCGGTTATTTCATCCGCCAAGCTAATGAACAACAAGGAATTGCCAAATCGAACCCAATCAAATAAATCGTAATTAAGAAGTTTACCCGTATTGTCTGCTTATGTTACGATCTTTTTCCACTGTTTTGAAAGTAAATTATGATCACCTAAGTGGTTAGAAAGGAACGTAGCGCACGAGCAAGGAGGAGTTTGTGTTAAGAAAAGTAACAATAGAACCAATTGGAATGATTTTAACTCCAAATCTGTGAAAAATTACTCCTTGAAGTAACAATCTTGAATTAACGATATACTTTAAGTTATATGTGTCATTTTAGCTAGCTTTTGGGACAGAAATGATTTAGTTACACGGTTAATAGCCTGCGAACGCAGGCCTATTTCCGGCTGTCGCTTGTCTCCGCCGAAAAATACGGTCTGCGAACTCGAGCCAAGAACGATTTCCGTGACGTCAGGTCTTATAGACCAATCACATTTTACCTTGCATATCCGAAGAAGTAACACGCAGAAATCGCGCGCGGAGCTCTCGCAAACGCGCGTTAAAAAATGGAGGACGATGTGTTCAGGAAAGTTTGCGAAGTTTTCGGGCTTGATAGGCTCAATATGCATCAAGAGGAAGCCTTGCGATTTATTTTTGAATTTTGGGCCGTTCTGGTTTCAGAAAGTCGACTTGTTTCTGTGGCGTGGAGGCTCTCTTATACCAAAGCAGACGATTATAACATCTACTGCGGCAAATGGCGGGAAGATCGCTTCCGACGTAAACGGACAGATCGACTTCAGTTGCACGCAGAATTAGTGAGTGAATTGCCACTGAACTTTCCCAAACACCTTTATTTTTTTCTCCACTTGAAACTTTTGCCTTGTAAAGAAAACAATCCTCGGAAGTTAAGATCTTCTTCGGTGTTTCGACGGCGCTCATCGCAATTCTAAAATTCCAATTCTCGCGTGTACGCGAGTGTCAAATTCTATCGGTGAATTTTATTGGTCAATAACGAAACAAAAGTTTTGACGTCACGGAAATCGTTTCGTGGCTCGAGTTCGCAGACGGTATTTTTCGGCTGAGACAAGCGACAGCGACACGGTTAATTGTTAACAGTCAATTAACTGACAACTGACAAATGGTCTAAAATTTAACTGACAACTGACAAATGGCTAAAATTTTAACTGACAACTGACATTTGTACCCCCCCCCCCCCATCCACACCCTCATAGAAGGCAAAATTTCGCCGAAAGTGGCAAGGGCTTGAGGATCAATCAACTCTCGGAAAGCGAAGCAGCTTGTGCTTCATCTCTGGATGTATCAGTAGTCAGCAAGAAAAAATATAATGGGAGCGAATAAAGCAGAAGAAAACAATGTTACTAGAGAGCGACTTCCAAGAACGAGCCCGGATTATTCTTCATCGTCGGATTCTTAATTGTGCGAAACGAGTGCCTCCTTGAAACCACGCTGCAGCACTTGCTCCTAGGTTTGTTTATGTTTTGTAGAAACACATTTTTTCCTTTCGTTTTGCCCTTTGTTGACCACGGCTAAAACGTGTGTGCCTGAAACGTGACTGTAACGCTATCGCTTTCCCGCAAAGCTCAAGTGAACGCTTGGGGTTCAGTTATCTCATTGGCTCGCTACTCTTCAAGTTGACACATTCCTCTCTAAAAGCGTGATATGTTTATAAACCTTTAGAAGGCGAAAACTCGCAGTCGTTTTTCGAGAGTTCCTTCTCTTTAAATGAATTATTAGCGTATGAAGATTTGACGGTTTTCCATGAAATTTGTTCAGAACTTTCACTGATAGATATGGAACAAAAATGTGTCGGCGAATTCCTTTATTTTAAATATTGTCCTCGTGGCGGCCTTTAACGCAACAGGTTACGGGAATTTTTCGATAGTCGAACTTGACAGAGCTATGAAAAAATAACCAACAGAAATAAAAAGAAAATGTTGACGCGTTTTTCGAGATCAACGCTTTCTGATTAACACTGCGCAGTTATTTTGCATGAACGATCGCATTTGATACCCGATTAATTCGCTGGAACGTCAGTCGGCCACTTTGGAGTTGACGGCCTCTGCCGCCTTTGGAAAGCACAATGCAAAACACAACATCATTTTATCGAATTCTACAATTTCTAAACTTTCTGTTGAAATGTAGTTTGTGGGGGTGTCCTTGCAAACAGCGCGCTTACGAATTTTCTCCTGGAGGACACCCGCGAAGGTTTGAAGTAACCTTAAAGTGCCTATAACCCTTACCCAGTTTTAATAAATTTCGAAAATTTTGGTATTTCAAAGCACTTTTCCGAAGAAATAAAAGTTATTCTGCGTTCCGGCATCTCTTAAACGGAGGACGAAATCGGCAATTTGAAGCGAATTTTCCGCCATATTGAATTCAAAAAGGAGCAATTGACAGACTGGGCACTAGCAAACTTGTGACGTCAACCCGGTATCTTACT
>Ga0126337_10003008_pt1 | contig 10896 bp, 9 predicted proteins | sample DipCmetagenome_FD_92527 | JGI IMG/M metagenome (GOLD analysis project Ga0126337, IMG submission 92527) | Coral microbial communities from La Bocana,Puerto Morelos, Mexico - Diploria C A metagenome | ecosystem: Host-associated > Invertebrates > Cnidaria > Coral | place: La Bocana,Puerto Morelos... | reverse complement strand
CTATTAGCGGTCTCAAAAGCTTGATACGTCATCAACTCCCGATACTACTTGCGGTCTCATTTCATCCAACTCGAGATTTCGTCCGGTAATATCTACTATATATTCATACTGTAAGTACTTCTTGTATTTACGCGCGGACTACAATGATGCCTCCTCGGGTTTTGGCCTCTGGGCCAAAACCCTGCGGGGGCAAATATGGCCATGTCGTACTAAGAGTGTTATCTATCTCGTGTACTCCTAAACGAAGCCATGCCATGCCTGCAAAAGCCATTGAAGTCAGTACAAATGAGCCGAACGAGTCGAAACAAAGCTAAATTAGAAGTTAAATTGATCATTTGACTTGCCGCAGTAATCTAGACATGCGATTATTTCAACTAAATGACCTCACTATGCTTTTACAGTGCCTTGTTATGTCCGCCTTTACAATTAGCTGTACAAGACTTCCTTCCGGACTGTATTTATTCTGGATTCTATAGGCTCTACTCCTTAAGATTACAACTGTCTCAGACTTAATATCCCGAGAATTACAAGGATTTCGAAGGATTCACTGCCTACAAAATTTCAATATGGCTTCCCATAGAAAATAATAATATTCAACATGTCCCAGAAACACTTTCGGTCTTACGACAATTACGTCATCGCGTACAATTAGCCAATCATTCCAACAAGAGCATGGAAACAAACCATCAAATCAATCAGGAGAAATTAATAACAACTGTAATTGCCGAAACAAGAATACCTGTCCACTTGAAGGGAATTGTAATGTCCGGAACATTACCTATCAAGCAGAGGACGCGATCCCACAGACAAACGAAACATACATCGGTCTGTCCGACACAACGTTCAAGGAACGTTACACAAACCACACAGTCATGTTCTTTGAGGAACGAAAGCTAAAAAAATGTAACCGACCTTAGCAAGTACATATGGAGTCTAAAGGAACGGAAAATAAATTATCAAATAAAGTGGAGAAACACGCCGGGCCAGCGCGCGTCTCAAAAGTGCAGCTTGGCGCCTTCTGTAGCTCCATGTGCAGCCAGCGGTATTGATATGAAATTTAAGTTAAAAATGGCGGCCAATGTGAAAATTATATATGAAGCCACGAAGATCCTACGCCCGCTTCGCAATGATGTTGTGAACTTTGTCCTGTTTGGAACCGAAATTGAGGAAAATCTAATGAGATTATTCGAAAAACATCGAAATAATCAAAATTTGATTGAAAGAGTGCTAAATTCGGTCATGAAGTTGGATCGATCATTGCTGAAAACGTCGCATAGGAGACTTAGTTCCCGGAATAAAGCCCATAATCCTTGGACCGTCCAAATTACAAGGGATTTGCCAGTGCAATTACTCGCTTTTCTTTTGGATATGGTAAAGAAGGCAAGTTCTAACCGAGTTCGCTGTTTGTACTGTAAGTTACAGACCGAGGCAGTTTTTTTTCCGCTCGGATTTATCGCGCTTGGGTCATAAATCCGAGCGGAAAAAACGAAGAACCGTATATAACTTACAATACGGACCGAGAAAACGAGGTCAGTAAGATATTTATTATATTTCTGGGTTCAAAGTGATGGAGAAAATTTCAATCAGGCGGAACGGCCATTGATTATTGGCGCGCGTCAAATCCCAAACGTGAAGACAATTTATTGGTTTCCACAAAAAGCGACTTGAGTCGTCAAAACGTTCGTTCAAACTTCGAATTCATAATTCCAAGATAATGCAAAATTACAACAGTCCAAGTTTACAAAGATTTTCTGTAACGAATAGGGATAAAACTTTTTGCAAGTAGCTCCCGTTGTCGTCACGAGTATTCTTGTTCTTCAGCGACGTCATAAGCTTATGCAAATTAAGTTTCCGCCATGTTGGTGCCAATGCGAGGTGTGAAATTGTATGCAAATCTATGGCATTTCCAAGGGCTCACCATCAAAGTCTTCAAAAAATTCATCTTTCTAATGGATACTTCCCAAGAAATCGATCCAGAATCACAAGATGAGATACCAGAGCTTCCATCCCACGATAAAAAAACTCGAATGCTACGTTCGAGAACGCTATTTAAAGAAATTTCTGTGGTCGGCGTGTATCGAGCGGCCATACCGAGCGAGAAGTTCAGCTCAGAATGTTTGGCTGTTATAGAAGTCTCGGACTAGCATTTCTATTTAGTTTTGGAGACAAGGTATTACACAAATAAGTAGCTTAAAGTGCCACTGAGATCAAATTGTCGATATCAATGGGCTTGCTCCCTCTTTCTGCCATCCAAACCTAAACTTCTTTGCCTGTTTCTGGATCATTGAACTTGCGAAGGAGCTTATCGAGAGAGTAGCAGCAGGTAAGATCATTAAATTAAAATCTCCATTGACCTTCTGTTCGCAAAACGCTTTAAATTTTTCCACTCTTACGTCGTCTTTTTCACTGTGTTTGATGACCTTTCGGCTGCGATGAAGTTATCTAGTTCTTGACTCGAGTTATCTTCCTCTTGCTCGTCTGTCTGCCAAAAACTCTAAAAACCAACTCTAAAGTTTGGGTTATCTGCCTCTGTGTTTTGTTCACGGTGGTGTTCACGGTGGTGTCGGGTACTTGCAACCACGAGGTCGTGTTTCGTCACCTTCGTCCTTTAGCAGCATCTTGCAGCATTTGAAGGTCCTGCATCTACGAGTTCGCGTTTGTTTTGTCGCCTTCGAGCTTCGCCATCTTCTAGTAGCATCTTGCAGCATTTGAAGATCAATAAAAGACTTCAAACGTTAATTTCTCAGCAGTTATATGCACAATCTTTGTATTCAATACACATCCAATAAAGCTCAGTAAACAGGATATCAAAAGCGGGGGCAGCTATAGTGAACACTATTTCTAGTTTAATGTGTAATCTGCTACATCTGATGACCCAATATTTTTCAACAACTTTATGAAGGTGTATATTTATGGGTCATCATAAATAAGTAAATGTATGTTCATAATTAAATAAATATATAGATGTTTCCCACAATACAATGCATTTAATGTATTATCCGTTAAAAATTTTTTTGGCCCATTTCTTTAACAAAATTATGAAAGTGAACATTATGGGTCATCACGAATAAATATATGCTGGTTTATTAGAGCAGTTTTCAACTAAGTGTTGAAAGAAATCATCAACAACAACTTTCATTGTACTCAAAATCTCTGATGCCCTCACCAATCAATAACTTTGGTTTTGGTTTATCTATGGTTTGAGATTGGCTGAGTAGTCTATTGCTGAGTCATTAGTTTGGTTTTGGTTTTACAACCCTAAATTAAAAACCACTCTAAATAAACAAATAAATAAATGTTTTCCACAACACATTTGAGCCACATTTGGCCTACTGCCTTGCAAGCCTACTTCTAGTCTCGCATATGATTAAACATCTCTAATTTTTGTTTTCTTTACTATGTCCTGGTGTCACCTAAAAAGCTGCTAAAAACCTTTCCCTGCTCAACACTCTGCTGGATAAATTTCATAATTGGATCACCACAGAATGTATACATTTTCCATCAGTGGGACAATAAGGTTGAACCCTTGTTCAGGAAGCCAAACTAGCATTACAAACTCATGCTTGAAAATCTCATACTAGCGCCTTGTATAATATGTATTTTCGCTTAGTTTTTTTCAAAGTAATATATTTTGCCTTCCTCCCTTCCATTGCTACGATACAAAGCCCTTGCCCATATCTCTCATGTAGCTCTTTAGTGTGGGTAGGAATTGTGTCCAATTGCTCACACAGTAGAATTTACGGAGGTAGGGAGAAGTCACGAGCACTAATGTTCAGTTCTGTAAGTTGTTCAACAGTGACATCAAACCTACCGAAGAGTGAGACACAGTCCCTTAGACTCAGCCCAAGGTCGATATGCAAAAATCAGAACTGTTTTCCTTTGTTAGTGAGAATCATTTACACTACTGAGCCATTTCTAAATGGCAAAGTAGCCTGGAATTTTTTCCAGTAGATTTATACTGGAGATCCTGGTCTTTACCCTGTGTTTCGTCGTGCCACCTCTTTACCGTTCGTACCAAACATTTGGCCTTTACCTCAAACTTCAGTGCAGTTACAACTCTAGAGACAATGCTATCATTTGGAATGTCTGCAAACTTTTTGCAGCTGTCTGGAAGATTTGATTTTCCAACTGCCTCTCTCAGAACCCCCGTAAAGAAATACTGCCAGGCGTTATTCTTAATATGTAAAGGCTCCACATAGGCAAAATCAATCAATTTCCCAATTAAAGGCACAAATTCTTGACGACTGTTCTTGCATCACGTGCAATAAATTCTGTGACTTTGCTCCGAAATTGTTTCTCCTTAAGTTGTTTCTCGCATAAGGATTTTTTTAAAGTTGTCAACCTCATTTGCAATATTGATCCTCTCTTTATATCGGTACTTCCACGGCTTCAAAATGGTCTGTGTCCTTGGTGGCCGGATAGTACTTCTCTGTGACAAACTTACGTGGGATAAAAATGTCCCCTTTAAATCAGTACAGTTGTATTTTGTTAAGCGTGGCAAATACTCAATTCACTTTCGAAAGAAACTTTGTGTTGTTTCGTCTCCCATAACACCTTGAAACTGTTCTTCTAATTTGTACACATTCCCAATGCTGACTTGGTTGATTTCTTTGACACGCTTATTATAGGGCAGCAATTTTGGAATAGGGCCGTTCGGTATCGCAGTAATAGCTGACCTCCTCTTTCCCACTGTTTCCGGCCTTTTTTTCTAGATAAAGCAAGTAGTCTTACAGAGCTATATTTCCGCTTGCCCATTACACCACTACTATAGAAAACTGCAATGCTTCTCTTTACATCTTCTGGCGAGTTTTCAAAAGCTTTTGAATTTTCCTTAAATGCAGCTGAGACTACCTTCTTTGTTAAGATTTTCTGACTTAAAACGTAATGTTTCTTTTTGTCTACTTTACATCGCTTTGCCAAAGTTCTTGGTTACATATTTGATTTCCCATCCACCAGAATAGTTGGAGGTCTGGTTCGTGAACCAATATCAGTGTTAACTGGTTGTAACTGCAAAGAAAAATACTTCATTTCCCCCTTTTCTGTACGGCACTGCAAAAATCATCTTATAGTGAAGACTATATTATACTAGCCTTAACATTTTGAGTTTCACGAGTCAAGTCTCTAAATACTTCCCCTGAATCAATGACCTTTAGGTAGCAAAATATTAAATTAATCATTCATTTCCAAAATCTTCCTTCTACAAATAAAACAAAATCTAACTGCAATTAATTAATTAATTATTATAAGTGGCAGTTTATAGATGTACCATTTTCCAGAAATGATGAACAATTCAGAAGTACTTATCAATACATAACAAGAAAAAAAAACTTTCTGTAGTCTCAAACTAACAGAGTAGCTTGTTTAATTCTAATATCTTCAAATTAACTACTATAAAAACTAATTCACTTGTGCTTATTATAAATGAGAAGCAAAATATCTAGCTACCTAAAAAACTAACTATATGTAACGACGCTAAACAGGGAAAAAAGGGATGGCCTAATTTATACCTAATGTACTTAAGAACACAAGACAGAAAATCTCGTTGCTTATTCACACGCATGTATCAGTGATCAGTTAATTATTATAACTCAATAATGCATGTAGGTCCTCATTGACTAACCTAACTAACCTAGTCTACTAATTTTCCTCGTGTTTGTGCTAAGCTCTGCCTTCAAATTTCTACACTGTTCCACTGCTTTCTCCCTAGCTTCCTTTCGGGCCTCCATAAAGGCATTAACATCGAATCGACTGTTTTAGTGTGTGGCATAATGCTGACAGTTGACCTATTGCAACATACAAGACACAGTTATGCGTTTAGCCCGAGTACTCAGATACAAGCTAAAATTCAGCAAAACAAAAACGATACGATTCTTCTCTATGTCTCTACAATGTAAAATCTTTATTTTAAATGCTGTTGTTTGGAAAACTGTTCAATAATTATTCTTTCCGAACTAAATGTCTACGTACATCTACGCCATTACACCAAGGTCCACACTTCAGTCTAGAGCTCTTTGAATACAGAAGTGCGACATTTGTACAACGTCCTACTTCAAGGTTGTTACTTGCATGTGGTATCTATAACATAGAGATACATTCATGTCATGTACTGCTTTTGCCTCTCGAACATCGTGTTTCACAATAGAAGGCTCCTACGTTCCTTAGTTGCAGAAAGCGTTATCCACCATGTGATCTTGCTATATCGAACCTGAAGAAAGACGCAGCAAAATGTAATAACTATCCTCATGTTCACTATTCCAGTAATATACACTCTTGAATGTACTTACCAATATCAATCCCCCACATCATCAGACTCACTATCCTCACTCTCATACTGAACGGCATTATCAGTCACCATATTCTCACAATGGACACTGGACATATCAGTGCACTTCAGACGCCCCTTATAGCAGCAGCAGTTGTCGACCGTGCATGCTCTCTGGCACGTACAGGAGAATAGTTCCAGCACCTCATCTGGAGCGGGCTTAGATCCAAGCCACACATATTCCACAACATTTGAGATGTTGTTTACCTCCCAACCGTGCCCACCAGGGGAGGGAATTACCGGAAGGTTCAGCATCAGCTCGCACAGCTCTAAGTACGAGAGCCAGGACCTCCCTAACAATGAGCCTTTCTCCTTCATTCCCTGTAAATAGACATGGCACTGATCTCCAAACTCGCGGAACTCACGGCTGTTCATCACTCGCTCAAACTCTTCTTGGTTGGGGTCTAGTTTCAGGTGTTCCAAGTTCTCAGCTGGAAACGACTGGAATGAAGACTAAAACCCTTTCAGGAGAAATCTCACAAAGGCTTCATACACAAATTTATGAGGACGCACAGCTCGATTGTACTGTTTTCCCTCTAGAGCCTTATCCACACAACTCTCTGCCACAACATCGCTCCGGACAGCTAGCTCTCTAAGCCCTGCATCCCCGAATCGACTTCCAATTACTCCTAAGAGCATTAACAACAAATGAAAACCTCCCATCATTATGACTAGTCGAACAAATAACTCTTTGCGTTTCCAGTAAACCTCAATGGTCTTGGCATAAAAAGCCTGATCAAAAACACAAACAACAGCGTTCAACTGCATCCGATCTTTTATTTCACCCCCTCGACAAAGAAACTCGTACGCGGTCTTCAGGTCAGTGGCAGGAGAGTCTATAGTGTCCAAATAACTAATTGTGCTCTCCACAACCACAACACGACCGCGGACCTTAATGTTGAAGCCATTCCATCCAGCCACATGTAGTAATGGGTGTGTTGCAAGCTTTCTTACCTCGAGCCACGCGAGGTAGTCCCTGGCCCCACCCTTTCTCCGCCGTAGTACTCGGGGATCTCTTTAGTCACAACAGTCGCTCGCAAGGATCTCCTGCATTTCTTCGTCACTGGTGGTGCATTGTCTTGGTCATCTGACTCGTCTCCGCTCTCTCTTTTACGTCTCTCCGTGACAAGGATAGGGTTCTTTTTGTGTGATTCTGAGACAGTTGGTCCCAGTACACTAGCTTAATTCAGAAACAGTTCTTTCACAACTTTATACTCGATTATGCCAGGGTAGGCAATCTTCGCACAAGCAGTACACAGCTTCATAAAGAGGCTGTAATGGACAATCTGTTTCATTCGACCGTTGACCTTCGTTTGCACTGGAATAAATTATTCTTACAAAACCTTTGCAGCGGGAGGCGTGGTACTTCGCTTCGCTACAAATGAGATCTTTTGCACAAATCCCAATCACATCCCGAGCTACTTAGCTCATATCAGTGTTCTGTTGTACATGAAGAGAAGCACATGCTCTTACCGTCTCGTCGCCGCGAAATTCCTGCACACTTTGAAGCTTCTCTCTGGTCCTTGTGTTTGGCTTGTACTTTGGCTTTTGACAAAACAAGCATTGATTAGGAAGAATCTCTGATTTTGGTTGATTTCCATCCCTAGGGCTTCTTCTAGGTGGAGTTCCAGTTGCTGCATCATCAGATGGCTTGTTGTTGGTATGCAAATTTCTCTTGTTGGTGAACTCAGCTCGGCAATTGCGATGATATTTGATGGTACTTTCAGGAAATTCGCTTTCTGTTGAAGCCTCCAAAGTCGTTTTGTGATTCCGAGTAACGGCAGCTCGACATAAGGTTGTACAGGAAGAAATATCTTTGCACTGAGCTAGCTTTGAACCCGCACAACCGCATATAATGCATTCCTCCGCCATTGATCACTGTGCAAAGAAAACACATTTGCACCGTCTCACTGGCATTCAATGGGCTTTCCTCCCCACGTGTTTCAGAACTGAGGTTTGAGGTAGGAAACAAGCAAACGCTTTTTTTCGGGGGCGGGGAGTTATTTGGGGGGGAAAACACTTGCCATATAAATATATTTTATCAGTACTTGCTCCGTTCTGCAATAATTTTCAAAAGCACAATTTTCTTTTTCATATCATTGTAAGTGCAACCTGGTCATTTTGCCACCACCAATCAGGCATTGTGACGTCACATATGACGTGATATACTTATAGTTCAAGCACTAGAATAAAGGAATATCATGTTTGTAGTTATCATACGTTTTGAATTTGCTTTGATACCCGATTTGTGCAAAAACACAAGCAGCTTTGTTGTCCTCCCTTAAAATTAAAGATAGCGGCAAAACAAAGGTACGAGAGGCAAATTTAAAATTGGATTTACAAAGTGAAAGCTACCATTCTATCCTTGCTTTCATAAATTTTTATGATGATTAATAGTCAAAGATCAAGATAAGACCTGTTTCGGCTGTTCCTCTCAAATGAGCCATCAATCCAAACTTTTGGCTCTCAGCTGATGGACTAGTCGTATTTGACCTATCTTAGCTAAGCGATCATTTGTGAATAAAATGTCATTCAGAATTTTTAACTGAAGACATCGCACATATGTTTCAGAGATACAGGACCTTATTCACGAGAAAGCCTTTTTTGCTTCATCATCATAAATAGAAAATTTTAATTTCAACTTTATGAAGCCTCTGGACTCTGTCGGTTTACTGGATATAAGCAGACTGTAGAAATCCCTAGACTTACTAAGTCCTGGATTGAATATTCTGCCACCGATTTTAAATTTCAGTGATCTGACATGATTTCTATTAATTCGCGGCTTTGAGTTCTTAAATGACTTGGTACAACGCTTGGTACAACCAGTCTAAGCCAGAAAGTTGGAATCTCTTAAACCATTTTGTTTTACAAGGTTAAAGGACTCTGTGATATTCGAATCAAATTTTAAGTCACTTAAAAGAACAATGTTTGCGTTTTTTTTTAATTATTATAAAATATAGGTTTACCGTTTACTCTTATATTATAATTGTTCCAGATGACTGTTTTGCGTAGACTTAGAACGAAAATCTGACCACCAATGTAACATTTCCTTATCGAATATTGGGAAAATATTATAGTCATAATATTATAGTCACAATGTAAGAAATATTTGCTATTTTTTCACCGTGTTCGTGCTATCGAGCTCTCGAGCGTAATATTATCCCTTCTACTTAGCCCTCGTGCAATCCTTCAAGATCCTGCTTGCATTTTTCTTGTGCGTATTATTACAAGGATTTGTTTGAAACATTCGGGATGCCTCCTGATAAACGTTTATTCAATTCCTCCCCTTTTTTACGCCGAATAGTAGCTATTTGCTTCGAGAATATGATGGAGTTTGACCTTATATTATACTTGACCCAATGCCACAGAAGTCTTGGATCATGTATATCTTTACCTTGCGTCCAAACAGGTCGGTAAATTGTTTGTTGTCATATGTCAATAAAGAAGTGTTTAGTTTCCAGAAACCAGCTCCTCTTCCACTTGATTCGATTTCTTCACGTTCTAGAAATATAGGAGAATGGTCTGTTCTGTTACCAAATCTTGTTTTTTTTTTTCAGATATTAGCAAGTAGTCTAGTCGGCAGAATACAAAGGTTTAACAACGCCCCGCGGTAAAGCTTTGCAATGATAGGTTTTTTAGGGCTAGGTGGAAAACGCGGGGCCGGGGTACGGGGTCCCGGGGTACGGGGTGTGGAAAACGCGGGGTCGGGTGGAAAACGCAGGGTTCCATTTTTTTCGCCAAAATATGAATTTTCCTCAGTGAAATGAGAAGCCAAAATTTTGTTAGCTTATATTGCGATGAATATTAATTCAGCATCTCGGCCTGAAAAGCGTTGCTTGATCAAAAGAGCAAATTAAACATTTCGTTAAAAATAAAACCATTCAAGAGCCAACGTGTCGTGCATATCGGCGTCTTTTTTACTTTTCACAGTAACTTGCGTGTATTTTTCACCTCTGAAAAAGAAATAATGAATGTGTTAACAGCCTTCTTTGTTTGGGAAACAGTTTTTCTAAAAAGGAATCCAACAAGGATATGATGTGAACCCTTGGATCACGGTGCGTTTTGGCACTAGTGAAAATCACCGAATTCCTTTCATGAAATTGTGTCACATTTGTTAAGCAGCCTTGATTAATTAACATTCACCGCTGTAGAGAATCCAGAATGTTTTCCTTTTTAAATCTGGCCAAACGCGTTTTTATTCAGGATCTCTACCTTGTCTGGATTCGCCTTTACTTTTTCTAGCTTACTGCACGCTTTAAAGATTGTTTTTCGCAGAAAACGCCTTTCCATTCACTTTAATTCTGAGCTATGTTCCTAACCTGGAGGTCTCCATTTGTTGTGTTGTAATTGATCTTACTCGCTTTCCCGTTTTTTTTTATTGCTTTTTTTATTACAGAACAGGTTATGATACTTTTAAGAATTCTTTCATTCAAATATTCAGTCGCGTGTATACGAATGAACAGTTTGCCTTAGTTGGATAAGAGAACAATTCTCTAAGGAATATCACATGGTTTTAAATGAGAAAACTATGCAAGTGATTTTTGTTTCGTCTTCTGTTAATTATAGTTACATAT
>Ga0126337_10003007_pt1 | contig 10898 bp, 6 predicted proteins | sample DipCmetagenome_FD_92527 | JGI IMG/M metagenome (GOLD analysis project Ga0126337, IMG submission 92527) | Coral microbial communities from La Bocana,Puerto Morelos, Mexico - Diploria C A metagenome | ecosystem: Host-associated > Invertebrates > Cnidaria > Coral | place: La Bocana,Puerto Morelos... | reverse complement strand
CCAGAGCTATTTATAAGTAAGCATGGAAACGGATTTGTTCAGTTTTGAAAATGTTCTTGGTGTTATTATTTATTTACTCCAGTTTTCCACTCAGTTTCTTCAAAAAGCTGTTATTTATTCGCTGGTGAATAATTCCACTGTTACCCAGAAACGGCTCTACAATTGCTTCGTAAGCAGGTTTAACGTCTGCACTAAGAAAAGAACGTTAACTCTGATTTAATAAATAGGACCGTAAAACAATGTACGCAAATGCAGAGCCATTTTTGCTCTCATTAAGTCTTTTGTTTAGCAACGTTCATTTGTTATCATGGCTCCCGTGTCACGCTGACAGACTCATCAAGAGACCAGCTGACCTCAACTGCATGTGGCCTGGGTCGAGCTATTCTGATGTTATACTGTAGAAAAGTATTACTAACGACCACTCAAATGACTAAACTTCTTGCCGGATGTTGCGTGAATGATGGGAAAAGACTGCTGTAACAAGATGAAAGGCACACGGCTAAGCCCACACGATCCCGAGGGAATGGGCAGGGGGTGGGTCATAGACTAGTCCCGTTGATAAGAAACATACACAGGCAGGTAAAATGGATCTGCCTGCTAAATTAATTGACAAGTTTAGGTAAAAGAACAGATTTTCAAACAATAACACTAATCTAAGAAATCGACGCATCAAATGCGGAAATTGATTGTTACTGAACACCAAGTGATTAAGCAACTGATCACACCGACAATTCGGTCAGTTTAAAAGGCAAATTGCGGACTACAGACTGCAGGACGGGGATAAATTGCATGCTGCAAACCAGAGGCAAAATTCAATCAAACGCTTTTAGATTTATATCGTGTTATTTCCATTATAAGTTATCAGGAATTCACTGTATCTCCACCAGAAAAGTGTGAAAAGTGGCACAAGCTATTTTACATGACTCTTGATTGTGATAAGAAGCAAACACGTAACAAACGTTTTTAGTTGTATTATTCTTACCTTCAGGAACGCTAGCTACTTCATGTACGATCTTGGGATCTCCTCAGTCAGTTTAATATCAACACTGAAGTAGATTTGCCGGTCTTTGCGTGGCCCGATCAAATACCAAACTCACACCTATGTCAACTTTAGCAGATATATATATTTCCTTCTAACTCCGGAGCGAAAACACTCAAGATATACAGGAAGTTCGTATGTGCTAGGATATTTTCTTGGTCACGCTATTTCTCAGAAAACGAACCGGAAGTCACCCGATTCCCAGGAATCAGCAGAAATAGTGAAGTAATTTTTAAAGGTCTTTGCTTTCGCCTGTTGATAGATTAGTAAAAGTTGGGGTATTTAAAATGAAGAGGAAAGCAGATTAGAAAGAAAGAATAACGAGCTACATTCGGCTATAGGCTAATCAGCATTCGGTCTCCAGAGCTACTCAATTCTCATTCGTGCGTGGGGCCTGCTCACGAGTTTTGAGTGTCTTCGCGTGATGGCTCAAAAAAGGAGCTTTTTTGACGATGTTAAGAAGGAATTAGAATGCTCAGTGTGCCAGGAGCATTATAGTGAGACTAACGAACCGAAAATACTAAAATGTCTTCACTCTTTCTGCAAATCTTGTTTGGAAGCTTGGCTGCGACAGCAGGGTGGAGGAGCTTTGAGTTGTCCAACCTGCCGCCAGGTCACCGACTGTTCGAGCAACGACATCAACAGCCTTCCATCCAACCTTTTTTACAAACAGATGGTGGACATTGTTAAGGCTTACAGCGAACAAGGACAGGAAGATACACCACAATGCGGAAGTTGCGACGAAAGAAAGTCGTTGAAGTTCTATTGTGCCGATTGCAATCACTTTCTGTGTGAAGAGTGCTCCGAGGCTCACAAAAGGATGAAAGCTCTTAGAAGCCATCACGTTAAAGAAATTGGAAAGTTTAGGACAAGCGACGCCCAAGATTACGCCAGGAGAGCAAACGTTTGCAAGAAACACAACGATGAAGTGCGGTTTTACTGTGAACAGTGCGTGATATGCATTTGCCGTGACTGCGCCATATTGGATCATCGAGACCACAACATCATTTCGCTTGACAACGGATTGCAAAAGAAGAAATCAGAAATCGAGAGTAAGATGCAGAAAGTCCGGGCAAATGTTCCTAGTTTGAGGAACGAAAAAGAATCCCTTGAAAAGCGAAGAACAAGAGTGAACAAGAGCATCGAAAAAGCGACTGAAGAGTTACACAGAACGGCTGAACACAACATACAATTGATTCGCCAACATGAAGCAAGCGTGACCGAGCGACTAATGAAACAGAAATTAACTTTCCATGCTGCATTTTTAAACACAATGACCAGCTTGGACAAGAAACTGGTTGAAATAAAGAGCAGCTTGGACTTTGGCAACGAAATACTTCAACGAAATAATTTACCAGAGATTCTAAACGTGGAAGAAGTGCTTGAACAAAGGTTTCAGGAGCTTATGGAGCCTTGTGCATTTGACTTGAAGGTCGATTATTCAGCAGTCAAGTACGTATCAAATGACTTGTCATCCCTGAAAGATTCACCGGGGAAGCTACTTACGACCAACACCGAACCTTCCTTGACAGTGGTGGATGGCATGGGCCTGACAGAAGGTGTGAAAGGTGAAGATTGCACGTTTACAGTGATTACAAACGATTCACAGGAAAATAAAACCTACAGTGAAATTGACGGTGTTGATGTTTACATCCAGTCTCTTCAGACGAGAAAAAGCGTGAAGGTCACCATAACAGACTGTCAAGATGGCTGTTATAGAGTATCATATAAACCTAAGGCTACCGGAGAGTTTAAAGTAGTCATAACAGTGGCGGGTGAAGCGATCAAGGGAAGCCCCTTCCAGTTGAATGTGGAAGAAAGAAAAGGAAGGCAGAAATCAAGATGGGACTGGATAGAATCGAAAGGTATCTGTTTATGACTTTGTTTCTTATTTTGATTACATTTTCATTTTTCTTCGCTTCACTGATTCGATGCGGGTGATTCGTATGCACTGCACTAACCACAAGTTATCATAAACATGAAGTCGATGATGAGCTTAGTATATAACACACCAGAATAGTGCTTTCTCCTCAGTCCACTTCGGTAAATAATTGTTAACTCGTATCAAGAGAAAATGAGGGACAACTGTCTATCATTTTCTCTCTCTCGTATACAATTTTTCTGTAATAACTGGTAAAATTATGTTCTCCCGGACGGCATAATTTTGGATACCTGCGACCGAAGATGACCCAAACCTTTTCAAACATAACATGGATTGAACATAGTGTGCGGTAGAAAATGAATAGTGACAAAATTACAAATACGTAGGGTTTTTAATTATTTTAACCAATGCTTTAAGTGTTGGATTTCCGCAAAGTATGTGTAGCGTTTCTCTGATCCTTAGAGCAAAATGAGAGGAGGTTTGATCGATAATGGAAAAATTTTCATGAAGCACGCACAGTGACACACTGTTGAGCTCTCAAGGTACTTCAAAATGTGTGAGACCGCATCCCTGTCTTCTACCCACTATCTTCAGTTCACACCAAAGATGGCAAAAGAATCTGCCGAAACATGTTTGTTAAACTTCAGAGTGTCAGGCTTTTCCCTACTTAATTCGGCAATTGAGTCATCATGGTAAAAAAAACGTCGGTCATGATATGCACGGCCGCTAAGCTTGATTTCCAGCCGTTTAGGGAGTCCGTCTTCCTCCCACTAACGGCTGAATCACTGCTCCGTATCGCTTGTTCGTCTATGGAAATTATCCGGCATAAGGGGAAAAAGTGGCAGAGTTTACTGTTACCCGGCAAAAAATGAAATTTGTTAACATAGATGGTTGTGATAATTCAAGCTAATTCTTAGCGATTTGGTTAAATCACTAAGAGAATACAAGAAATAAAAGAGAACCCTTTAACCAGAGAATATATACTTAATTATATACTTATTCTTGAACAGTGTTTGCGAAATCCTTGCTCTCCCTTTCGGCTGAAAAGCCCCTGTACAAGATTTATCAGCTGTCATTTTTTTGGGTAAAAGAATTATTTTTTAAAGAGCTATCTAATGGTTTAATATTTGTATTTAACAGAAATTACATTAAGCTGTAAAAAAGGCTAAAAAAAACTGACTGATAACTAGAAGAAAAATAAAAGCACAGTCACAACTTAATAAACCGTGTTAATTTGAACTAAATTGATATACTGTATAGTGCTATAATAGTATAGAATAACATGGTTGTATTGTCAAATAAATTAAGGCCCAAAACTGAATTATACAATATTTTTCATTTATATATCCCTGCAATATCAAAAGACAATATAAACATTGCAATCAATGAGCCTTTATTTTCAACCAGCAGAAGGTGTTACTGAATTATTTCAAGTGTGAAACATTGTGACAGGTGGCCAGAACTTGCCTTGATAAAACCCACATTTCATGTATCCAGTGTTTTCATATTAATTTTGAATCAACTACGACAAATATTTCAAACAACTCATTCTCATTTTTGCCAGTGTCGGATACAATGGGCTTCATTAATAGAACTCAGTTCATTATCTGATCAATCGGGCATCAGTTACAACCATAAATGACTCCGGAGTCCCGAGCACGACATGAAATACACTGCTCTCAACTCCTTTTTATGTCTATCGCTTTTGTCATTTGTCCAAGACAAAAGCTGCTTGTACACCTTTTATAGGACCTTGTTCGATCCTCAGTGCAAAAGCGAGCTGAGCAAACAGGTAGCAAAAGCAAAATTAGAATATCGGACTCATCTACCCAACATCGACGATAATCGCGAAGGACTGAAAACTTAAGAATTTTCATGAGGCCGTTGCCTGTGAAACTAAAACGTCTTTTCCTTTAACAAATTCAAAATGACATCCTACTGTATTTATCTTAATTTTTCGATGTTAAAGTGCTCTAAAGCACACTTTATAGTGGAAGAAACTCATCTGCACGGACATCCGCCATCTTGGAAAGACAAGTGACAGAATAGACCAATTACAGCAAAGCTTTCTCTACTCTAGCACGCCTGCTTGTGATTGGTTCAAACATACAATGGGTAGGCTAGTGATTCAGCCGTGGTGTGGGACAAGGAACGTGGGCTCGAAAAACGGCTGGAAATCTAGCCTACACGGCCGCGCACAAATAGAATTCGTGTGAAGTTATAAGTTTCATTGGTTCATACTTTAAGCTGTTCCTATATCGAGTTACGGATGAACTTGAAAAGTTTGGAGAGCTGTCAAGAAGCTAGAGTGCACCTCGAAGATTTCTGAAGCTTCTCTCGTGCCGGGCTCCAAACTTCCCACTTGCTTTCATAAGTCGATATATGCATGCTTTTTTTTAATAAGGTACAAATAATATATTCTTCTTATTGTAAGCGTGTAGAAATCGTCCTTAAGGACGTTCGCGCTAATCTTTTTTGCGCATCCTTACTACGCACGAAATTCACATGCCACGTCATGCATCGAGCGCGCGCGCTACGTAGTAATGTTAATAATAGGGCAAATGGTCATTGCTATAACTTTGAATGGATTTATAATTAACGATCTTCGACGTACGGTGACCCCTATTTTTCTTTCGATGGGTCAATTTCCCTACCGATTTTCTACGTATGGCGAGTAGAAGTTTGAATTTTTTGCAAAACGCTCCATCGAATTCCGTTCATTTGACCTCTTCGTTTAGCCGTCTGGCAGTTTCAATGCCTCTTTAAGGGTTACGTTTTGTCAAAATGATGGCAATATTTGACATTGTTAACTCCACAGATTCACTTACACAAAATATTTTTTGGATACTTTGACTCCGTTGACTTTTAACCTAAAAAACCTGGAGTTCTTGCTGAATTACACGGACCAATTTATCAAATCAGCACAAAGCTGGTGACCTCAATTTTTATTTCATTTCTGAAACAAGTAAATCATTATCTGTCCGCATTAGAAGTTTAAAAAAAAATCTATCGAGTGTAAAATTTTCGCGCGATCGTCAATTTTATTGATCCTGCAAAAGCCCAGTGGAGAGGTTCAGTCAAGTAACAACCCAAAGGCTCTTATAATAATAAGCAGTAATAAAGGCGCGGTTACGCATGAGCTACACGCGATAATCTTGCAATTGACGGTGAAAACACAGGCACTGCTTAGAATAGAAACTCCCTAAGCACTTCAAAAAACATGCGTGTATTCTTTATTCTCATCGATTTTAACCGAAAAACACCTTTGTTTTCCATTTTTTATAGAAACGTCTCACACTATAGTACCTCATTTTGGCTGTGCCTCTGTGACAAGATTTTCTTTCCCAATAACTCCCTCCCTCCCAAGGTCCCATCCAACCTCCCTTTTACCGTCCCTCCCACCGTTCCTTTCATCGTCCCGTCCACCGTCCCTTTCATCGTCTCTCCCACCATCCTTCCCACTGTCCCTTTAATCGTCCCTCCCACCATCCCTCGCAACGTCCCTTTCACCGTCCCTCCCACAATAACGAATAACGCGCGAATGAATAACCGCACAGATCTAAATCGTGGCAAGGTTGTTTATCTATCAATCATCTTTCATATCTCAGCTTCTTGATTTAATTTATTGAATGGTTACGATTTTATTTTTGATAGCATGACATTGGAACCCAGCCATAAATCAAAAGTAGTAAATGAGATGATATATATAAAAAGAGAAATAACAACTGACTAATGAAATGATGCCTACCTCTCTGTTGACTTCATGCATGGCGGCGCGCACTTCACGAAACTCTCCTGTAAAAGTCACTCAGCAAAACAACTTTCAGAGGGCCTGGGCTCCATTGTGTCGCGCAGACTTTAGTTTGGCTTGTAACGTAACATTTCTTATTTTCATTTTAAATATATCTTTCCACTTTTATGTTTTATTTATTATTATCTTATAAACGATTTAATTTTTTTTGAATATTTTTTTTCTTAAAACGTTTTTAATCTCATTGGTTGCTATGCGTAGCAAAGAGTTGTGATTGGTCCAGGAAAATCACACCACTGTCTAACTTGACATGAGTGGCTTCTCGTGAAATAAAAACTTACAGCGAAAGTAGAATTGAACTGCAAAATTCACAAATCTTAAAGAAAATGCTAGAAAAATCAAATCGGTTTTTGTCATCAGAGCAGCCCTATGGGCCGAAAAACATGTATGTTGTTTGAATACTGCAGGAGTTCAAAGAACACGCTCGGAAAACCTGCGGATGCGGTCAACATTGAAGGCCATTCGACTCGGGTTTTGAATGAAAGGAGCGTTAGTGACAGTGCAAATTTGCGTCTTCTGTGGTCGGTGATTCTCAAATCACTTTGACACCTTATAGCTGCGATACAGTTTGCTGTGAACTGTAGTGAGCTGTCAGCTTTTCTCGCTGCTGTCCCCTGTAACGGACTGGAACATTCGCGTCGGAGAGCAAGGTTACCTGTTTATTTTAACTAATTTTAAGAAGTGATGATTTGGTTTTTCTTTCCTGACTTCATTCTGTGTCAGCAATTATAATGAAACTGAGAGAAGTTCTATTTTTTAAATTCGAGACAAAGTAAGACCAATTTTCTGTTTGGTTTATTGGCTCAACTCCCGACAGAGACTGCTCGAGTATTCTTTCCGAGCCATTTCCTAAAATGTTCAATGCCTCGACAAGACTTTTTTTACCTTATCTTCGCCCACCCACGTATATTATTTTAATTCCCAAAACTTTCCGCCATTTTAAAACACAAAAGGAAGAACTTTGTTTCGATGGCGTCAATCGTGCGTTTGTCCTCTAATAGATCATAGGCGAAAATGGATCAAACTGCGAAAATAACTTGGGCTATTATAAAAATCTCAATTGTGCACGCTATGGCGTTTACCATTTGATAATTAAAGTACATGTATCTATTCAAGAAATCACGAGTCATTGTAATTGCTGTATGCTGAAAACAGTTTTTTCGTGACTGTTTCAAAAAATACAATGACTGTTTTAGATAGTTTACCTGGAATAAATGATTTTTCTGAACTGAACAGTAGAAAAATCCGGGAAGAATACTGTACACCATTAGTCCCCTTTATATGTGTTATGGTATCTGTAGATGCACTAACAACTTCACATATAAGTGTCAATGTACAAGATACGGTGTATGAAAGACCACCCGCACGTTCAGACACAAGTCAGAAGAAATGTCTTTTTGACAGTATATACAGTATATACAGTACAGTAAATACTTTATTTGTTTTCGGTTTGGAAGTGACTTCCGAAATGAACTGGATCTTACTATTGCTCTATTACTGTACTGCTATTTCGTAGCTTTTTACGGGATCAGTACTTGCCGGAAGGGTTGGCTCTCTCGGTGGCCTGACCTACGCACAGACCAGATAGTGTCCCTTTTTAGTAGGTTATTTATTTGTACAGCTTAGTTGGATGGTACTGCAAAAATGATTTCAGTATGATACTATTTTTTGGTATGACTGACATTTACCACTTATATAACAAAGTGGAACTCATACAGTCCTTTTATGATCGATACTCTGGATGTAAAGAAAACCCAGCTGAATAAGCGTTTGTAGGTTGTCTGTATTAAAGGTCAAATGTCGGAAAACCTTAATAAATGTCGAAAAATCTTAATAAAAAAGTCAGTCGTATCAACATAAAAAGAATCAACTCTTTGAAATTAGTTTTGTGCGAACTGTGGCAGTCAACACACAAAATCCGACGATTTCCGAGAGCTTCACGAAAACGAACCAGAAATGGCCGCGCTTGGAGTGGAAACGAATTATAGGTATTTGTGGCGTCACAGTTGGCGAGCTTACCTTCGCGGCCATATAATTTCCTTAAAATCATTGAGTTTGTTTTAAAGATTTTTCTGGCATTTATTGACTAGCTAATGAACAAAGTAGGCCAAGACCTTGATTTCTGACTTGAAAATGTCCAAATACAGCCTTCTAAGTTCGAACCATTGGAATCAGGTAACGATTCACTTGATATAAACTTGAGTGGGTCAGACTCATCGAGTGAACAAGTTGGCATCACGAAATCAACAACCAAAGAATCAACCCCATGCATGGATTGGTGAGCCTTTCTGAATACATTGAAAACTGCTGTTCAAAGATCAGTAATATATTAGTGAATAAAATCCATCTTCGAGTCTTTGCCTTGTTTACTTTGCAAAAGGTTATGTTTACAATTTCCTTTCAGCCAGTAGGAAAAGCTGATAAGCTCACCCATAATCAGTTAACTATGGCTCACCTGATACTGATAGCTGTTTTGGGTGATTTTAAACTCATCTCGTTTTTGAAGTTTTACATGCCATGCAAGTGCTTTTCTCGTCAGAATGCTACGGGTTACAGAGTTTTCACAGATCAGAAAATCGTATGGAAAAATGCTCATCAAGGTTAGGAATTTTATTTTGTGACAGGGAAATAATTAACATTGACATTTTGAAGGGAAATGAGGCAAAATTAAAATATAGCATCTCTGCAAGAAAGATTCCAGATCTGTAGTGATCTCAAAGATAACAAAAGATAAAAAAGCAAATTTGTTGAAAAACTATCACCTGTAAATGAGTGGAAAGAATGGCGGAGGGGGAGGGGGGGGGGGTGCTGGAGGCTCTTACTACATCTGGCATTATAAATTGTGATTATTTAGTCAGTGAAAGAAAAGTCAGAAAATTTTGAAACCTGATAACTGCGGTAAGCATGACTTGCTGCGAACACTCTAATGACCAGTGCTGTTGGATTATATAGGTAAATTATTTGTATTCTTCCTTTATTCGTGCTATTCCCTGAATTTATAAGTGCTTTAATACCTGCCCATTTAAAATGTGGCAGACTCAGTGTATTCTACTTTCTCAACTGATGTTCTTATGTTCATAAATATTGTTACTTACTTGCTCACTGAAGTGCTATAGCTTGTAGCTTGCAATTCACACCACATCAGCTACACAGCAGTTAAACTTTTAAATATGACATATAGTACATGTACTGAATGAAAAGATCCTGGGTAGCGGGCCTCAATTAAATCCATGAGAGATATGCACAAAAATATTATGACAGAACAGATCTCAATCAAGTGACCCATTGGCACCAGAGGGTCATGGCACACCAAGCCCAGCATGTTTCCTACAAATATAGACAGATACGTAACTAGAAGTTCTCAAATCAAAGACAAATAAATAGCTTTTTTAGGTTTTAAAGATTTTATTGGCCTTTATAAATATTTATTGCAAGCTCCTAGTGGAGGAATTACCGTGTGAAATGACTGTGGGTACTTGTTGGCTCTTTTTGTATGCTACAAAGGTAGGTATTATCATTAATTTTGTCTATTGATAGTCACTAGAGATGTAGATCGCAACATGTGAACTGCCCACTCCTAGTCTTCATCAGGCAGTACCATTTAAATAACAATGGGGCTTGTGATTGGTGTGTTGTGATTTTGTACAATTTCGTAAGGAAATACGTGTTGTCCATTTTCCAGCAAAAAGTTAATTTATCAGCACCCTGATGAACAACGCTGATGAAAAACTCGTACAATAACAGTTTAGCACTACTTACAGTGTCATGGCCATTTACACTGAGGCACAGTAAAATTCTCTTCCTACATATATAGTGCAGTGTATTCACGGATTTAACCAGCAACAGTAAACAACACATTTCAAGAGTCGAACACGTTTTCTAATCATCACATATACAATACGCATGCTCCAATATAACACAGGGGGTGGTAAGAGTAGAGCATCACAAACACTACATATAGCAGTGTTCATCTTCCCCCTTCATAAAAGAAAGAACAGAGACGAAAAAAATAGCTGAGGCAAGGCCTTGGTTTGCCTTTTACTAGCTACAGCCCTGACTGAGGTAATTCCTGGTGAAATGCCTTGTCTTCATTAGACAAAGCATTACTTAGGGTTGCAAGTGAAAATTAAGAAAATACAGTTGTATTGTGTTTTTGGTTTAGACTG
>Ga0126337_10003006_pt1 | contig 10898 bp, 9 predicted proteins | sample DipCmetagenome_FD_92527 | JGI IMG/M metagenome (GOLD analysis project Ga0126337, IMG submission 92527) | Coral microbial communities from La Bocana,Puerto Morelos, Mexico - Diploria C A metagenome | ecosystem: Host-associated > Invertebrates > Cnidaria > Coral | place: La Bocana,Puerto Morelos... | reverse complement strand
TCCCAACACCTACTTTCCTCCATGCAGGTAACACGCATCCCCAGTAAAAAACTATTTTGGATATAATTCTTGGGTCTTAATGGAGGCGTTTTAACAGTCAATTAGGATGAATAATTTCAAGCTCTTTTTATGGCCGAAAAACTGAAACTCTATCCGTTCGGTAACTCAGATATGTGCAGCTCGAGCCATTTTACTTAAGGCACTTTCTTCGTTATTCATTAGTGTATCAAATCTGTCATATTCTTCAACCTGGCCATTTTGTAAAACTAATATCAGGTCACAGTCTCTAATGGTGTTTAAACGATGAGCGATAGTAATAACTGTGGAGTCCTTCAGTTTGTCACGCACTACATTCCAAATGGTTCGCTCTGTGTCTGGATCCACGTGTGCAGTGGGCTCATCTAAAATGACTATCTTGTTTTGTTCTAACAGCACACGAGCCAAGCAGATGAGCTGCCGTTCTCCTACACTGACATTGGCACCACTTTCCAACAACTCGTGATCAAGTTGTCCGCCGAGACTTCCCACTAACTCTTTCAGCTGCACATCCTCCAAGGCTCGCCATAAGTCTGCTTCCTCAAACTTTCCTAAAACATCGAGGTTTTTCCTTAGCGATCCACTGAAAAGGATAGGACTTTGGCCGAGAACGGATATATAACGCCGAGCCTCCCGGAGGTTGAGTTCCTTTATGCGAACATTATCAATGATGATGTGTCCATCAGCATCTGGCATGCGCATAAGGGCTGCCACAAAGGACGACTTCCCAGCACCTGTCCGCCCTGCAACACCAATCTTTGCTCCTCCTTCGATGTTAAGATTGATTTTCTTCAGCACTTGGGGTCCCCCCGGATAGTAGGCCATTGATACGTCTCGGAAAGTGATATTTCCTTCGCTAGGCCAGTGTTCAGGGGGAAGTTGTGACACGTGGTATCCAGGCTCAGAGTCCAGCTTGGTGTACGTTATAACACGTTCAACAGATGTCATGTAATTCTCGACATCTGAAGTTCTCCGCACCGTGTACTGTGTTAGTTCCATAGTCTGGATAACGTAAACAAGAGCAAGTCCGGCAAAAGCTGGTTGAAAAAAAAGGAAGAACTTGTTTCTTTACTATTGCACTGTGTCAGAAACTAACTGAAAGTAACTTATTTCTATTTCAGAGAAGTGATATCATTGATGAGCACTAGACTACAATAAAACTCAAACGCCCAATTATTAATCATTAAGGGCATTAAATGTTATCGGAGCTGAGAAATTTTGCGTTGGCTCTAAAGGCAGCAGTGTCAAACGCTCCATACACGATCGTCAAAGGAGGGCGCATGGCGAATAAAGGGGGAAGGAGGTTTCCTTTGTCACGGTATAAGATTGGCCTGATTGGCCTTAGGCAACATTGTCTTAATTGTAATAGCAGACACTGCGGTTAGTGAAGTGTCGTTCCAGGTTCCAAAGAAAGAGAATTGTTTATGTATAATTTAATACCTACCAGCATCTTGAGACACCAGAACTGCCGCTATAGCCACTGAGCCGATTAACAGGGAAGCGAGGAGATCCACGTGCACACCCAGCCATCTTCCACTTGCCATCACCATGATATACGACTGATTGTAAACATCTAGATATCTACAGGGAGGAACAGAGGAAAAAAACACAGTTAGCATCAGGCCTTGGGGTTATAAACGCTGTCCATTCTAATATCAGTGGAGTTACAAGAGCAAAAAAGCCAGATTCTTAGAACTCATCTAAGACCATTTGGCCACGATGTAACAACTAAGCATAACCAATTGCCACGTTATGGTTAGTGTGGGTGCGCCTGAGTTTCCCAACCAGCACGAAATTGTTTGTAGGACAGATATTTCAAAGAGCAGCTCCGTTTTAGCCCTTGACTGTACTCAAATATTTATACGTCCTCTTCAATAGAGAAAGGTGCGCCCAGAGTTGCCAGGTTAAGATCCACTCAATACAAAGGAATTATCAAGATTATACCTGTAAAACTGATCCACAAAAGCTCTTTGTCTCCCTCTCGTCCGAATCGTGTCCAGTCCATTCAGGGTCTCAGAAAAGTGAGAGAACACTGGACTTCGACATGTCGACTCCATCCTTTTCAGCTCTCTGGACGTCGTCAGGTAATACTTTGAGATGCGTATCACCACCACTACCAAAGGAATCACAACAAACAGTATCCAAGGATTTGTGACAATTGGCACAAGAATAGATGCGAAAATCAGTAGAACTAACTGGAGTGACGTCAAGAAAGCTTTGGTTAGCACTTCATCCATGCAACCTACGTCTTTGGAGAACCGATTCATGATTCTTCCCACAGGATTAGAATCAAAGAAAAGAACAGGAGCTTGTAGAACGGCCACCACCATGTTATCATGAAGTCTCTCAGAACATCTCAGTGAAGCCAAAAGAAATCCATGGGCTCGAATGAAAGCAAGCACTATGGCTGCCCCAACGAGATACCCATAGATTGTAAGATTTTCTTGGTCCTTCTGATCATCTGGGAGTTGCCTTGTCAACATTGAAAGCCACACGTCCGGAGAAACTATCATTGCTGAGGAAAAACGAGACAAGGTCATTAAGTGTATGCGACTTTTTTGGGTAAGAGAGGATGTAATCCCCCATATAGGCCTTTTTCCCGAGATAGTCCCTTTCAAAGTATTCCTAAGTCACATCAAGCCACGCCCACAAAACAGGATCTTGGTATCTCTTAGAGGTTCTTTCCTAAATTTCTGCATCTCCGTCCTTTTTATATGGGTGCCCAACCCCCCTCCCCCCGGGAGCCACTCCCGCGACGCAGAGTTTGCTCACGTGGACAACAGAATCAATTTAACACGCTTTTTCTTCCTCGTAGAAAGATTATTTTCCGAGGTACTGTGTGCCATGCCAAAAAATAATTCAAAAGAGGGATTATCTTGGGAAAAAACACCTTTAAGGGGATTAGCCCTATTAGTATCACCCAGCTAGTGGACTAATGCAAATCCTGCATTTTGATTGGCTACGCTACTAGGGGACTATTAGCAATAGTCATCGAGTAGCGAAATTCTTTCGTTTTATTCCCCAAAAAACCTTTCTACAACTTGCATTTTCTAACTTTATTATTGCTTTTGTGTGTCCGACTAGTTGGTTGATACTAAGACAATTAGACCCTTCGCCCTCAAGGGCCACGGGTCAATAGCCCATTGGGCTTCGCCTCATGGGCTATTGACCCGTAGCCCTTGCGGGCTGCGGGTCTAATTGTTAATTATTATTCTTTACCCTCCCTTGACTATTAATGGTACACAACGAATTGGTTCTTGTAGGTTTCATTTTGTTTTGTCGATGGTCATCACTTTATATTTAGTCACCCCAAATTGAAATAAGAAATCAAAGAAATGCAACCAAACTGATTTCACGTGACGTTTTTTGTTGTCAAATCGATCTACGGACCGGGATTGCGAAAGGAAATGGTCAGTTCTTTCTTGTTGTTCCTACACATGAAACCTTATTGAGACCTACCTTGAGTAATAAGACACAATAAAACTATTCCCAAAATCATCAATGGATGCAATCCGCTCCTAAAGTATTCCCAGTAAAGCGTAGAGGACACCACTCCAATCGTGCGATCTTCTTGGGAGATTTCGAGGCCCTTGGTCTCACTGGCCGGTAGCACCATTTTACTGCAGCTCTCAGAGATTCTTCGTTCACCTCCATCCTCCTCCGCCACGTTGTTTGACGACTCGTTTTCTGGCATGGCTTTCTTGTAGAGTGGATCAACAGTTGTATTGAGAATACTGTTGCTTTGCAGCTCAGTAAAGCTTCCTCTTCCCAGTACGCTGCCTTTGTACAGGACAATAACTTCGTCGGCTTCTTTCATGTGCTGCTCCTGATGAGAGGTTAGTACTCGAGTTTTATCGCCAAGTAGCTCTTTGATGCATCTTTCAAAGATGTGTTTTCCAACTTTTACGTCCACAGCACTCAAAGGGTCGTCCAATAAGTAGACGGCTCCATCAGCGTAGACTGCGCGTGCTAAACTGACTCTCGCCTGCTGACCGCCACTCAAAACTGCACCGCGCTCTCCAACAATGGTTTGGTCGCCGCCGGGAAACTGTTTGATGTCTTCATTAAGGGCGCATGCTTCGATTATTTTGGTGTAGCTATCTTCATCGTATGGATGACCAAACAAAATGTTTTCTCGTATAGTTCCAGAGAAGATCCAAGCTTCTTGTGGCACGTATACAGGAGAGCCTCGACAGTTAATTGTTCCGCTTGTGTCCGAGATCTCGCCAGCGATTGCTGAGAGAAGAGTAGATTTTCCACTGCCTACTGGTCCAGTGATGACCGTCAAACTTCCTGGTGATGCAGTTAATTGGATATCGTTCAGGATAAATTCATCATCTCGGTTAGTGTGCTTATACACCAAATTGGATACACGTAAAGCGAATAGCATGTTAGGATCTCTTACGTCATCGTGATCAGCACTGCAAGCGTCTTCGTTTTCCTCAATCTTCAGCTTTGTTTCACCACTATTTGATCTGGTTAACGTACCGTCTGGGTCACTCTTTGCATCATTTTCATTAGTAGCCTCATCACAAGAGATCTCAGGTAAATTTTCCAACAGTAGAAAATCTTCTATTCTGCCGAGCGAAGCGTAAGCGTCGTAGGCTTCCATGGTGCCATAGGCTAAAAATGTGGAAGTACTTAATCTCAATACGTTGATATAAGAGATAAGTATGAAAACATTAACAGGAGTGAGAGGACGATCAGTCAGCAGAAGGGCAATCACTGACACCAGTGTGGCCATTGGTGCTGAAGTGTACTCCAAACCAGCAATACCTGACAGAACGGCGCTCTTCATACGAATGATGTTTATCTCACGTCTGAAAAGAAACAAAAAATATATTTTGAAGTTTACACAACGAAGAGAAATGTAATTTTTGGCCTCACAAAAGGGTTAGAATTTATTTATTTATTTATCTTTTATTCGATCCTCCAAATGTTAGCTAATACATGGATATGTAAATATAATGTAAAGAAAGTAAATAGTAACCGATAGTGCTTTGTAAGGAAGAAAAAAACGCATAAAACAGAAATTACATCACTAAAATTGAATTACATTGTATATTGGAAGGAGGGGAGAGGGGCACATCTAGATCATGACTAATTTTGTGCACCTCAAAGTTATGTATAATTTGAGATATTTAATAAAATGAAAAAGAAAAAGAAGAGGAATAGCTCAGAAAGTTATAAAGAGATAATGTTTTCATTAGGATTGACCAAGGTACCAGCGCAAAAGTGCTTTTCTAAACATTTTTTTAGATGAATAAAGGGTGAAAGTGTGGTGCTACGTCGGTTGGGGTAACAAGGTAATTTGGTTATATCAACTAAGTTGAAAATGTAAATTGGCCACCGTAACGAGTTATAAAGCTGACGTTTCAAGCGTTAGCCCTTCGTCATTCGCTCTGACGAAGGGCTAACGCTCGAAACGTCAGCTTTATAACTCGTTACGGTAGCCAATTTACATTTTCAACTTAGTTGATATAACCAAATTACCTAATTTTTTTAGATGGTTTGTCTCTAATGGATTGCGGAATTTTATTCCAAAAGAAACTTTTAGAATTGTTTTATATCAGCCTTTCTTAACATGCTTTAGAACAGTAGTTATTTGGAGCATGCAGCTTCCATTTACAGACCGATCTATTTTAAAGCTTCTTTTTTCGCGAAATAGCTCAGTTCCGGTCTACATGAGCGCACATTGGGAAGGAAAAAAATGGCGGTTTTCTTTTTAATCTTAGGCGAAATGATGAAGTCAATTAATTAGGACTAATTGATTAATAATTACATTATTGATAAGCTCTAATTAAGGGAAAATTAATAAAGTCCACACTTAAAACAGTTATTATATCTCAGTCCTTACCTTCGTGCACTTTTTATCTTTTCTCGGTATGCATCCTCCCACGCATGTGTCTTGATGGCACGTATCCCAGAAACCACCTGGTTCATCAAGGAGATGCGCCGGTCGGATTCTGCGGCTGTGCGCAGGCGGAGCTTGGCACTAGCAGTGGACAGCGCGACAAAATACGGGACAAGGCAACACAAGAAAAGCACTGACATTACTGCTTGCCAGCCAATCAAGTACAAGAGTACAACTGTTATGGTAACAAGTTCAAGGGATGTAAAAGCACCCGAGAAAATCAGCTTCACAGCCTCATCCTCCAGCCGCTGCACATCATTTGATAAAAGGTCGATAACTTGTCCCGTTGAAAACTTTAACAAGGCCTGTTTGCTGAGAAGAAGCGTCTGGAAAAAAGCAACAGCAATATGAAAATACCACATGCCGGCTAGGAAAAAACACAATAATGCTGAATTTTTTACAGAATTGGATCAGTAAATTAATACAGCTGAGGTGATGTTTCACGTACTCCACTAAAAATAAACCTTTTACCTCCCCCAGATTGCTAAATTGTAAAAAACTAAAACAGAAACTTGTTGGTATAACATGTTAAGGTCAAGTCTGCAGACGAGTTAAGTGGCCATCAGGCACGAGCTTATACCGGTTCTTTCTGTAGCATGAAGCCACTAGGAATATTTCTACTCCCCCTAAATGGGATGCTAGCTCATCCTAGGGTTACCCCCAGTAAAAATGGGGCCGCCGGTACCCATTTATACAGCTGGGTGGAGAGAGGCACCTGGAGAGTTAAGTGTCTTGCCCAAGAACACCGCACAATGTCCGCGGCCAGGGCTCGACTAGCCTGCGCAGCAGGCATATAAAGGGGAGGGGGTGGGGGTGGAAGAAGAGAATTCGAGGAAAAAAAAATATAGGAGTTGGCCGAGGGTGGGGTGGGGTATATTTTTTCTTCCCCGAATTCCCTTCTTCCACCCCCACCCCCACCCCTTTATACGCCTGCTACGCAGGCTAGGGCTCGACCGGAGACAAGGGCACTAGCCATGAGACCACCGCGGTAACAATATATAGGTAATAAAATGTAATAAAATAATATGTTATAATATGTAATAAAATCTGCACAGCAGAAAAGTAACAGAAAAGAAATGCACTTACCTTTAAGTAAATTAGACCCTTCAGGGCGCTACTGAGTCTGTTACCTAAGAGTTCACATTTGTAGTCAAAGTGGTGCATGGTAACACATCCAATCAAAGCGTTTACACCCATGGCTAATGCGCATGCGTAAAGCAGGTAATTGGCCCGTGGTTCGGTTGACATCAGTGAAGACATCAGATATCCAAGAAGCAATGGCTGAATTATGCGACAAAGTGAATACAGAATTCTTGTGAATATGAGGAACACGGATTCCTTGAAAGAAAGCATTTTTATTACGCTTTTCCACAGTTTCGGCCTGCGACCGTCTACTTTGCACTTAGCTATTTCGTGGTTCCAGTTGGCTTTAAGCTGTTTGATAATTGAGCAAGCGATGTTTCCGTTTGGAAGTGGGAGAAAGTCGCTTTGTTGCAAAGGTCGTTTGCTGCCTGTCTTGAAAACACTGTTCATCCATTGAAAAAAAAGAAGTGAAAAAAGGCTCACATTTTGCTTTTTACCATCTGAAGAGATCTTTTCGTACCCATTCCTTGTCATGACTGGATCTGCAATACACATATCACATATCACATGAGCTGCACTGACTATTGTTTTATACGAGAATATTGCTTTTTCCGGCCCAGGCTGAAAATTTTTCATTTTTCTGCTGCGGCATATGCCATTTTGGTTTCTTGACTTCGATGGTGTTGACGTAATTTTGAACCCTCGATATGACGGACTTTGTAGAAATGGCCTTAGAAATGGCATTAGAATCGTACATACTTCTTACACTGTATTCTTATAGCAAAAAAACAAGATTATAATTGGATGGAAAAATTTATGCCATTCAGGGTTTAACTTTTCACGAAGTGCATATTTTGATAAAAGAAAAACTGTTCCGATGGCATGGAAAGGGTGACAAGGCCGTGAGGTTGAGGTGTGGTTTTGTTGCGTTTTGATTAGCCTGTTCCAGGCTCTCGGAAGTTGGAGACGAGCATAAAAAAGAGAGAGAGAGCGAGAGAAACGAGTAGGGTACTAAGCCTCAAAAATGACTGCGTTTTTACAAGGAATCCTGGTAAAAAACCTATAACACTGATGAAAAATGAACTATTGCGATTGTACATCAGTAAATCTGAAACTGAATTGAAACATTCTAAGCTACGGCTATGCTGAAATTGAAGTTCTGAAAAGTTGTGTTGATGATGATCAATCCAATTTCTGCAATGACTCAAAGCCTTTCATTGGGATTCTGTTAAACCAACGATCGCACTATTCGAGAGTGACATGCTTAGTTTTGTTGCATAAAATGCTGGGTTCTCATCAGTAAAACACTAATTGATTTCATTTCCAATTTAAAAGAATCTGAATTTTCAGTGTCTAAACTAACTGATGGAGGATACGACGAAACATGCCTTCAAAAACGCTAGATAAAAAAAATGGTTAAAAGTTTGAATTTTTCCTTTTTGAGAATGTGATTTTCGACTTTGGCACAGCTAAGTGAATTGAGAGGATGATATTATCAGTTTGTTTTTGCCACTCACCAGTATAATAATATACACGAAAAAAACTACTCGATTCTGATTGGCTGAGAGCACTAAAGTTCAAGTGTGACAACAGTGCAAAAAGTGTAACATCAGTGCAAATTACACATCATAATTCTAGATTAAGATTGGCAGAAAGAAGATATGAACTTTTCTAAGCCAATGATATCACCTAAAATGAAGACGTAAATTTTGGGCGGAAACTTTGAAAAAATTCTTCTCGAATGGGAATAAAGGCCTAAGGAAAGATCTTCCGGCACTTCCTCCACGCAAATTTGTTTAATGTTTATATTATTAATAAGAAGCGGTTCGCACAATTTTAAGCTTTTTAAAAAAACTCACTCGTGCAAATTAATTCCAAATTGAACTCCAAACCATACGATTACCTATACGAATTGATCCAGCACTGCAGTGCAAATTAAGAATTACCGATAAATTGGCCCGCTCTCAGCCAAACACAATGAAATAATTTTCTCTTCGTAGAGTACCATTAACGCCCAAAACGAGTACAAATATCACGCGATAACATTGTGTTTTGATTTGGTGTACATGTTAAGAATTTTCTACTTTCTACTTCATTTGTTCTGCAGAAACGGAGACGGATTCCAAGTATAGGTGTTTCATGGAACCAGTGGGCAGGAATCATTGTTTCCCCCAGTCGTCGCTTTTGGGGTTTTCAAAATCACGATGACTTCATTTACCAATTTCAGAAGTCTACTACTGAATATTTCGTGCTACTCGGCGATAGCGACGACGATGTTGAGGAATGTGGAAGATGTAGCGAAGAAAGCAAAACACACGAAGAAAGATTGGAGGCTTATTAATTGTCGCAGCTGTCACGTAACCGTAAATGTATCGAACTCAATCGAACGATTGGTATTCGATTGGGTTCGGCAATCGAACAAAATCGAACATCTATTTTTCCAACCAATCGAACAAAATCAAACTACTCCAATGCAATTTTTTTCGGACGGTATCTCTTGACGCCAGAAACTGGTAAAACAGGTAGGGTATAGTTTACTGAAAGCCGGGTGAAAAGGGAAGGGGAAAGGCTAGCAGTGATTTGACCTTTAGCTTAAGACTGAATTTCCACAGACCACGTGCCTATCAAGCGTTGTGAAAATTCTGCTATCGAACAAGAGTTCGGTATCGAACGTTCGATTGTGTTCGATTGGCAAAATTTTATTGTGAGTTCGATTATGTTCGACTGAGTTCGGCAATCGAACGATTAGTGTTCGATTGGGTTTGATTACCGAACTGTTCGATTAGATCCCCGGGATGCACTCTCAACAATGTAATATTGTATTGTGGTTTTTTTATACATACAGAATAACAAACTGGAGTAATTGAACATATGTGTCAAGTCAGTTCTGTTGTTTGTTACTTCTGATTGCATTGACGATGATATAAAGAAGAATTAGTATAACTGGTAGTTGTGTCCGAACATAAATGAAAAAACTCCGTGAATAAAACGGCCGACCGAAAAACAAAAATGTTACTGCAAAACTGAACTTATGCATACAAATTTTACTTGAAAGCACCCTACATGCTCCGGAACGATTACGTAAAACACACTTAATTAACACCCTAACACAATAGTCTATTAACACTGCTGTGTAATTTATAACGAACTAACATTTATGTACATGTATGTTCTAATGGTGTTATGTAATGTCTTCACGCTTCTGATCGACAATCGACAAGAAATTATCTGTGCACAGGGGTGATAGCGTGAGTCAAGATTATTGCATAATATATAAGGAAGAAGTGTTGTTAGAGGCTTCGGTAATACAGCAAATTCCTTTCAGTTCAATATCGCTATCACGAATGCACTTTTCCACAAGTCAGAAGAGACGAAAGAAATGCAACCAGTGTTCTGTGCCAAATTGGATGATCGAAAGAGAGAGCCATCGAGGATCTGAGTTCTTCGAACTCGGCTTCGCCATCTGTCAAAGCTTGAGATTTTCATGGTCAGTGTACCTTTCTTTAGGTTCTAGTGGACAAAATGATTTTGAGACAAGCCGGGCGCGATGTGACTGTTCAATTCAAATTATCAGGACATGACAAATTACTCAGTAACCTTCAGACCAAATGCGGAAACAAGGTGAGAAAATTATACGGCAAAATAAAACGCGTCCAGTTTTCTTGTCGTCGAAAAAGAAATGACTCTTCTAAACGAATAGTAGACGTCACCCGATGTCCTACAAAAGACAGTAAAGATTGCCGAGGCTTCTCAGTAACTGAACTAGGTATGTTTATTTGTGGATTTTAATGTATAAACATGCACTTGTAACCAGAGTCATGTTGCTTTTTTACTAGTAATCTGGAGTAATTAATGAATATCATGA
>Ga0126337_10003005_pt1 | contig 10901 bp, 4 predicted proteins | sample DipCmetagenome_FD_92527 | JGI IMG/M metagenome (GOLD analysis project Ga0126337, IMG submission 92527) | Coral microbial communities from La Bocana,Puerto Morelos, Mexico - Diploria C A metagenome | ecosystem: Host-associated > Invertebrates > Cnidaria > Coral | place: La Bocana,Puerto Morelos... | reverse complement strand
TAAAAGATCTGGGTTACGACCTAAACAAGCATGAATTTAAAGATGCAATCAAGATGAGGTACAACTGGGAAATCTCCGATCTCCCAAAGACGTGTTTCTGCGGTGATGCATTTGACGTTGATCGCGCGATGATCTGTCGAAGGGGCGGTTTCGTGATACAACGGCTCAATGAGATTCGGGACTTAGAAGCGGAGCTGCTTGGCACAGTTTGCAAGGATGTATAAGTTGAGCCACTTCTACAACAACATTCGGGGGAGACTCTGAACAATGGTGCTAATACATTCCCTGATGCCCGTCTTGACATACATGCCAGAGGTTTCTGGGAGCGACAGAGGTCTACATATTTTGACGTCCGGGTATGCCACCCACATGCGCACTCCTATCGTGAGCAGGGGGGAGCAGGGATGGCGCAAACGTGATCGCGCTCGCCTCCCACCAATGTGGCCCGGGTTCGAATCCTAGACCCGGTGCCATAAGTGGGTTGAGTTTGTTGCTGGTTCTCGTCCTTGCTCCGAGGGTTTTTCTCCGGGTTCTCCGGTTTTCCTCCCTCCACAAAAATCAACATTTCTAAATTCCTAGTCGATCGCGAATTCGAGTTCCACGGGTTTGTCAGTGGCTTGACTGTTATGTGCCACCCTCGTAAAACAAAGTTGATTTGATTTGATTTAGGCCAAGAATGAAAATCGGAACAAGAAACGCGCACGTGTTTACGCTCTAAAAAATACGCAGAGAGAGCAACGTAGTGAAATGGGGAATTACGTACCAAAACAAAATTGCTAATTAGCAGTTAATTATCGTGCGAAAAACATTGATCAGTTCAATGGCATCATTGAACTGATCAATGTTTTTCGGCATCAGTTCAATGATGCCATTCAACTGATAGTTACGTAAGTCAATCTTCGAAAGGTTTGATGCAAATCATTACATTCAGCAAACGACTAAGCAATAATTCATCGCGGTATCAGATCAGGAAATTGGCCAATCAGGCCTTTCGTATGAATTTCAATGGTAAACTGAAATCTTTATTTATCCGAGTCATGATTCGATGAAAATATCAGCTATGATGATTCAAAACATCGGTACCTTTATTTACCTATCTTCCATGTCCAAAATAGAAACAAGAATCGAAAAACCATAAATTATGGGTGACGTAAATTGTTAATTAGTGATTTTAAACCTACTCTCATGATGGCATTAGGTCAGCGGTCGTAAAGCGCAAGTAGCCGGCTACCAACAAGTAGCTTGCTACCAACAACAGTTGTCATCATCCTCAAAGTTTCGTTTTACAACCAGTTTTGGTTTTTCTATGCATGTTAGAGAAAAAATATCGGATACAACGAGAGGTACAGTATTTATTATTGTTTGGATACCTTTTAAACATTCTATATAAACATTTTATATTTTTGTCTGCTCAATTAAGGGAATAAAAACACATGTTAATTCACGATCATTAGTGATAATTAACAAAACTATGTTTAGCTAAATGGAACAAACAACAGACTCAGAACATATAAAGCGCCGAGCAAAGTTGACTTTTCAGTTGTCTGCTCAAGCTCGACGAAGTACAAAAGCACACGTTCGAGTTGAACTCGCTCTTTGTTCATTTAATAAGAGATGGCCACCAAGAAAGGACAAAACAGCAAGCTGCCTCGACTGCCACCATCAGTTTATAAAGCAAGTGGGAAAACAGCTCCTCAAGGTAATGACGGCAAACTGAGAGATTACCTCAACTTCAAGATGACTAAGCTTTTCTCAAGAATTGGCAAAGCGTCTCGAAAGAAAAGCATTTCATCCCACAACAAGCTTCCCTCAGTGATGCTCGAAGAACCACTTCCAAACGACGAAAGATCGTCCTCCGAAGACGACACGCTGTCGCAGCAAATGAACAAGATTTCCCTCACCGAGATCGAGGAACTGCCAACGGGGACCGAAAAACCGCCTCCAGAAATTGGCGTACCATCCCAGCGAATGGAAACTTCACCAATTAGAACTGAGGAAATTTTACCAAAGGCTAGCGACTTAGGCGAAGAGGACAAGACAGAAGCTACACCACGGACAACTCCATCAAATGGGGAACGGAGGGAATTCTGTGAAAACACTTCGTGCGCTACGAAATATTCTTTCCTTTTGGACCAAGGAGTACAGTTAACCGATGCAGCCAAGGAATTGAGCGACGAGAAAATGAATTTGTTGTGGGAAGATATTTTCAAACCTCTCGATTTTTGCTCCATTTTACACGACAGAAGGGAAAAACTTTTGTCTTATTCCGATATCGAGACGAATATGCAGAATTTATTTAGTACTATTTAATACGATGGGCTAACCTTGTATTCTTTTATTTCCTCTAAACTTGATTATAAAAATTATTGATATTTTATTTGCATACTCTACAATATGTAGTAAGCTTATTATTGTATTGCACCAAATAAATATTGTTTCTCGTACATTTCTCTGAGTTTCATGACATACCCGGGGGGTACTCAAAAAAGTTATATACGGGGAGGCTCAGCCCCGAGGTCACACCCCTTACCCTTTTATAAACCATTTTTTTTTCAGAAAAGGCACCCCTTTCGTATACCTTTTATTCGAAAAAGGCACCCCGTTCATATACCTTCTTAAGAAGACTTTTTAAAAACAGTCTTTTTGTCATTTGTTTTTCACGTAGCGTGTAATAAATTAAAATGAAACAGTCATAAGTTGCGTCTGCTTGATCTGTTTTAATTCAAGGCCCTTTTTAATACCCGAATGAAGATTTTCCTACCCTTTCATATACTTAAACTTGTGAAATCCCTACCGTTTTATATACCTGAAGCCTGAAAATGTTACCCCTTTCGGGCGGAGCCTCTCCGTATAGGCCATTATAGGGAGTACCCCCCCTCTCCCGGGATGATTATTTTGATCATTATTTTCTTGTTTTACATTAATTGTCCAATTGGTTTTGGACCTCTTTCAAATATCAGATTTGTGGGCAGCGCTGTTTTTTGTATCAAAGATGGCACAGCTTGCATCATTTAGAAACTTATTGTCCTTATTAGCAGTGCAGAGCGGTATTCTTTTGTAAATTGCAACTCGAGTCAGTTTACAGGGCGAGTCCATTTATCAGCAAAGAACCGCTCGGAAACAGTATTGCGTATGATAGACTCGAGGTCGCCGACGCCATTAGTTGAAAATGCTCTCTCTCCGAAGAAAAGCAGTGAAAGTACACGAAAATTTCCACACTTTGAAACGAATGTTTCACTACGTAGAGTAATAAAGGCCAACGGTTACGGGCGCGTGAGTCGCTCTTGAAAATCACTTTCGAATTAAAGTAATGTGATATTTTAATAGCGATGGATGAAGTACAATAATAATTAGCCCGGGAGGAATGCTTCGACCTCCTTCCTGAACACTGTCCACAAAGGGTCCACACAGGTTACCACAGGTTTGTGTTACACGTAATTAAGGACAAGTGATCCAACAACAGTCTGTATAGAAGATTTTACGCGTTGGCAACAACCAGCTTAGACCTTGCACACCTAATGTTGACCTGTCTTCGGAAAGGAATTTTTCATTTCTTTGCTCGTTAACTGTTAAGTCTGTAAAGGGTAAATGGAATCGAGATCCTTCTGTACAAAAATAAACAAAAACCGAATCAAATATTCAGAACATGTAATTTATCGGTCAGCGGTAACCAGACGATGACCCGACTCCCCCTTCCTCCCCCTACCATACAGTTTTGGCGGGAAAAGAACGCGCGGATTCCGCGGAACGTAGTTTGCCGCGCCACCTCCAGTGGTGTGCCGCGCCGCGCCCCGTCAAAAGTGTCTGCGACGATACTTAAAATCTCGTTATTTAAAGTTTTATTTTACAAAGTATCTTCACACCCTCTTTCCGCTCTGTATAAAGTGATATCTCTACGGCAGTGCCCAGAAACGTTAATAAGAGTTGATATTGTATTCGATTGTGCCTTCGTAATCTTCTGAAGAGTACGGTTATGAAGTCATAAAGAATTGTGATGGACATCTAGTAAAACGGTTTCTCAAGGTCCTCGGAGCTGGAAAAAAGTGGTAGGTTCTGTTTAATGAGGCGTATGGTTAAATGCCCTTTTAGAATAAACGATATAATATGTTTAAACGGTAGTTTGATTAACTTGTGATGACTGAAGTGATGGCAAATATCTTTTCACTCGTTCTGAATAATATTCCTGAACGTTATGATCAAATAAATGGTTTAATATCATATTTATTTTGTGAATAAGTAATTATCTAACGCTTCGTGATATCTCCATTAGGTAACGTAAAAATGAATTTCCATTTACACGAGGCCATGAATCCTTTCTCAAAGTTTGAGTTAAAGGACATATAAGAGATGTTCACACCGTTCATATTAGATCAATTCTTCTCGCCATCGCATTCGTTTACCATATTTAGTAGAAAATAATTAATTCACAAGATCTCCAACCTTGAGAATTGTAATTAAGAACACTTTGTATAATCGCAGTTAACACAAACATTTTTTCAATCCGGAACTCGCACCATGCCTGTGAATTTATAACATCAAAACATCAAAAGAAAAAATATATTGAACAGCATGAGTACAAATAAAAGCTGCATCGCGACCAACTGTTTGTCATTGTGAAAGTGAATGACCAGAGAACGCGGAATTTCTTCAGTTCTCAAAGTGAATTAATTACCACTTATGGGTCAAAACTGATTTTGACCCCGCAATACCATGCACGAATAAATACTGGTACATAAATCCAAAATCTTGTTCATTTTCCCAACAGTGTTCGCGGTTAAGTTTAGTTAAAATGTGTCCAAATCTAATTGGATAGTTTTCTCTGCAAAATATATGTGAAAAAGAGCACGCCAAACCGACAAATTAAAAATTATTTTTCTAGACTACCAGGAGGCATTGCAATAATTATCATCAAGAAAAGATGCTAAATTCAATTATCGTAGCTGATTGTTTGACATGTGTTAGATACCCCTTGCCGGTTACATCAATAGAAAATATGTATGGCCATTTCCGTTGAATTTTTCCATTATCAAAACAAACTAAACGATTGATATTACCTTTCCAGGGCATTAAAGATTGTTTCGTCAGCGAATCGACAGGTGAGCGAGGTACAAACATTGCAACCTTCTCATCAGAGACTCATTTGGGCATAAGCTCTCGGTTAAGATGGCGTCAAGAAAACAGGCTCCGCCAAAAATGCTACTTTTCCTCATCATTACGTCGAACATTTGTGCCAGTCGGGCTCTGAATACTACTGTGGAAGTTACAACTAAACTAGGCACCCTTCAGGGGCTAACTCAGGTAATTCCGAACGCCCACGGGTCCATAAATACAATCCATAAATTTCTGGGAATTCCCTACGCAGCTCCGCCAACTGGTGACCTGAGGTTTGCACCTCCTCAGCCTCACAAGGGATGGAAGCGGGATGGCATCTACAAAGCGACTCGATTCAAGAGCATCTGCATGCAGCAGATAATACATTATAACATCTCCATTCGACAAGCTTGGGAGGGATTCTCAGAGACCGAAGAGAATATTAGCGAGGACTGTTTGTATTTAAATATCTACACGCCCGCGGAAAACGGATCCAAACAACAAAACAAATCTCAACAGTTGTATCCCGTCCTAGCTTACATCCATGGTGGTGGATTTTTCGCTGGCACTCCAATTCGAGATGTATCTCCCGGTGAATATTTGCCTCTGCGAGGCATTATTCTCGTGAGCATTCAATATCGACTCGGCGCATTTGGCTTCTTCTCAACAGGTGATTCCACGGCACCAGGAAATTATGGAATGTTAGATCAAGTGGAAGCGTTGAAATGGATCAAAGAGAACATCAAGAGTTTTGGTGGCGATCCTAATAAAATCACGCTTCTCGGGGAGAGCGCAGGAGGTTCTAGTGTTAATCTTCATCTTCTTTCCTCACTGTCAAAAGGTCTTTTTCATCGTCTTATAAGTGAAAGTGGGACTGATCTGTCTCCATTTGCTTTCCATGGAGAATCAGTCGTTACTTCATCCTCACTGGAACTTGCCGAAAATTTAAACTGCGCTGCTACCAATCAGCAGAACATGTTAGAGTGCCTTCGGTCGAAATCTGCGCTGCAAATTCTGACTGCTACGTCAGGTAACTTGATCTTTTATCCTGTTGTCGACAAACACTTTTTGCCAGATTCACCGATTAATCTCAGAAAGTCAGGAAAGTTTCAAAAGGTTCCCAGCCTTGCCGGATTTGTCAGCAACGAAGGCTCTTTTTTGCTGTTGGGTAACTCCGTATCAAAATACAACAAAACAATATTCAGAGGACTCATAGAGGAACATATGATCAATAGCATGGGACATACTGCAGACCGAAAACCTCTTTTAGTTGACGCAGTGGAATTCCAGTATACACGATGGCCCAGAAAACACAACTCAACCAAGATTCGCCAAAGTATCATTGACGCTCTTACGGATTACTATGTGATAGCTCCGACATACGCCAGCCTTATGTTCCAAAGTCAGTATTCACCAACATGGCTGTATGAGTTTCGTCATCGTTCTGTACACAGCCCTAAACAAGATTGGGAAGGAGTGGCACACGGGGATATCACTGCGTATGTGTTTGGTTTGCCACTGTTGGACGCTACCTCGCCACACCCTTACACGGCAGCCGACAGAAACATCAGTGATTTCATGGTGACTGTTTACACTAACTTTGTCAAGTTTGGAGACACAACCCCCGAACCTGTTGACGGAATAAAATGGAGAAATTTTCAGCCAAACGACCAAGCATATCTTCGCATCGAAGCCACCCCTCAAATGTCGAAAGATTTTAAGGCTATAAAAGTAGCATTTTGGAATGATTACCTACCTGACTTGTCCAACTCTTTGACAGAAAAATTAAAATGCCATGGTCCGGATGTACAAGGAACGAAAAGTGGCGGCCATATGAACAAAATCTCCCGCTGGCCCATAGCGCTTGCTTTATTTGCTGTTAACATCTGTCTGTTACCTTTACAAACCTGAAACTGGAAGAGACTTAATACGCTGGGAAAATTTTACAACACTTTTACTCGAGATTGATGTTTCCTAATTTTGTTACTTAGCTAATGAACCAAAACATGACGCTGTGTAATGGTTGAATTTTTATACAGTAGTGTTTGGCATAAAATTTGTTAATATGGGTTGTTGTCTTTAATGAATCCTTTGACAAACGTGTTCCATATCACTCCCTAAATTACACAGTCAGGCAGCTGCAGAAACGAAAAAAACATTAAAACTCAATTTCATTCTATTGCGTAAATTTATCACAAAAACAGTAATCTGTAATGATGGAAATAATTTCGTTCTTTGATGGAATTGTTGATGCTCAGTGGGTAAAACCAAATTTGATCACATTGGCCGGTTTCTGTAATTGTTTTACCTCGGTGAAAAATGTTAAAGGAAAAGTTAAAACAACGATAAAAAGCACTTCTTTTGTTTTACAAAGCTGAAAAGTAAAGCTGGAAATTTGTTTACAAGTTTGAGGTAATTGCAGGAATATACGAAATCCATTACCAAAATGAATGTAAAATATGTTTTTAATAAAGAAATATCTCATTTGCCGGAAATTTATTTTTCATCTGTAATGTTTTCAATCAAACATTTCAAGGCTTACAACACGATCAGACTCCGGGCTGGTGGAAGGATAAACAAGTTGTGACGTGTTGGGAAGAAAAAGAATCAGTTTCTGATGCGAATAAGTTTATATATTGTATTACACGACAGATCAGTCAAAATTTTACATGGCGTGATAACTGATACATGGTGACAACACCGCAAGCTCCAATGAGGCGAACATTACAAAAACGTTTTAGAGGTCATAGAACTGGTAGAAATAAATAATTTGCTCAAATGGAATAATCTAGTTTCAACTACGTTACATGGTATAGGTAAAGAACATTTTATGCCGTAAAGGCCGTCACATTGCGAATACTTGATCGACATAAACATTTGCGCCGCAGAGAGACTTATCTTCCTAATATCCATAATATGCAAAAACAACAGCAACTTAATGTAAAATAAGAAGTTTAGATTTAAGGATTATGATGGCATTTCAATGATCTTAGTCTTGATCTTCGACTGCTGTTTTTTAAAGCCAAGCCCATTAATTTATATGTAAAAAAAAAACCAGGCCAAGTGTAGTGTATTTTACCCATGCGTGTCATTATCATAGTTACATTCAGTGTTCCTATTTACTCCCCCAGGCTTAAATTAATTGAGTTGTATTTCAACTGCATCGTGTATAATACAAAAATTATTCGTCGTTTTCTTTGAGAATATATTAAAAAGACATTCTTAAATAAATATTACGTCAACTTAGTTATTATGCCGTCGTCATGACAACATGAAATCAGTGACAACATTTACACATTACTTACACGCCCACTGACGCATGCGCTAACGTTCCAACGAGCTTGTAGGAAAAACGTCCAAATTGAATACCAATAACACATTTAGATTATTTGGAGGAAATTCCTACAAGAACATTGAAAATTTCGGCAACTCCCAGTAACTCAGGAAAAAAAAAGTCTAACATTGTAACAGTCTAACAGAAGGCTTCCACAAGAACATTCAGTGACCAAACACATCAAGCATTCGTGATTCATGGCAAATAAATAACAATTAACACGATTTAATACTTTCACTAAAAACTTTCAAGAAGTTTAAAGTGGAAAGCTAGGGAGGGATCTCTGTCTTGAAAATGGACTTTGACCTTGACGTTCGCGTCAAGCGAGCGAAGATTCTCCACAAACTTCTTCTGTTCTTTCCCAATCGTCGCATCCTTGATTTGGAAAGGAGTCATGTGCACTCGAATCCTTGGCACGTGCTTGGCCAGGTGATCAAGGAATTTTTCATCTGTTACCCACGTGTTAGACTCGCCGCTATGGCCTCCGTCCAACCAGTACATGGCACTTATGCGTGAAGCAAAGTCGTTAAGACGAGGATCTACTCCAGTTGAAACCGTGGATAGTTCGTAAATGATTTGATTAAGTACAACACATCCTTTACTGAAACCCACAAGAATCACTTGGAAATCAAACGTAGCGTCCTGTTCTCCCTCTGGAATGTCCAAGACTGCATGGAAGGAAAAATGTAATTAAAAGTGGAAACTGTAAAATCCGAGAAAATTTGTGTTTCTGACGATAAAGCATCGTGGCAGGGTTGTTCGAAAGCTGGTTAACGATAACCCAAAACTTAACCGAAGTATTTATTGTTCTTAAAATATTTGTCACTGACTATGTTTTGTGTAGTTTAAGATTATTTAACTTCAAAACTGAAGAACAAACACATATAAACCGATACCTGAAAGAAAAGTTACTAAACTGAAATTCCTGCTAATCCTGCATTAGGTTAATGAGCTTTCAACAACCCAGCCCTTGAAGCTGTTTTTCCGGCATGGATTATAGGACTGTGTCCGCGTTAGATAGCCTGCGTAGCAGTCTTTTCCGTTTTCTCTTAGCGGGAGAAAGCGAGAGCCAAGGGGAAGTCGCGCGAACGCATGCCCCTCCTCCCCTGTCACTAATTTTTTGTCACCTCTGTCCCCGAGCCCTCGCGCGACTCCCGCTTGCCTGAAAGGAAGCGGAAAAGACTGCTACGCAGGCTAGCGTTAGAGGGATAGCTAGCTTCTCGAGATATGGATAGCTGTACGAATTTGAATCAGTGTAAGTCATATTTGCCTCGATCACCAAAATTTTGTCTTAAATTTTGAGATCTTTACTTCAATTCAGTTCAATACTTTGTTTCCTCGTACAGTATCTCTGGCAGCTGTGTTAGCAGGTCTGCATTATTTTTAATAATGTAGGCCTATACGTTCCCTTTCTTCCATAGTTCCATTTCGGTATTTTATATCTGCCGGTGTCGTACTCATGTATTGATATATTTTTGAAGATGATATTTTCCCCCTAATAACAAGTATGAAAATTAAGTGGACGATGATAAGCTAATTGCATTCTTGCATTAACTGAAGATGAGGTTCTCGCTGACTTGAAGGCCACTGTATCTACACAGCTGTGTTTGGTTTCGGTTTCCTTGATAAATTATTAATAAGACTGAGAAGAAACTAAAAATGTTTTTTTTGTGATAACAGTCCGCATGTTAAAGTTTCAAATAGGAGGATAGCGTAGAGTCGCTTAATATTATGTCGTCAGTTCCAATGTCGCTTATAAGCCTCCTGAACATAAAGCAGATCTAGCTTCATCCTGAACCCCTTTCAAGTTTGTAAAAGAAAAACCCAGGGCTTAAAATAGGTCTAAGAGGGATTTCAATGGTCCACAATAAGCCTTGGGAAGAAATGTCAATTTCACTAACCTTGTTTGACTGCAGACTCCAACAAAGCTCTCAAATGATACAAGGCGCCATAATCGTGATTCCTGTGATCCGGGACACCAAATATGTTGGCTTCCACGAAGTTCTGATAACAAGCAAATGTGTTCTGATGGTATCTGGACGGACGAACTACCCAAATAAAGCTATAGGGAAATCTTTTCTCTAAAATCTTGGCTGTGGATTCTAAATTCCACTGTTTCCATTTCTTATTATGCGCATGTGTTTCCATGTTTTCTACATAATCCTGAAAATAAATTCAACCACACATGAATGAAAACACTAAATGGTACCCAAGGCCAGTGGCATTCTCCCTCATGTCCTACCTTGAAAGGGATTAAAAGACAATTTAGTAAACCACCAGGGGAGCGTACGAGATTTGCACCATTTCTTTCCCCGCCCCCGCGTTCTTTGAGAAGAATTTAAGTTTTTAACAGAATTGTCGTTTTGTGTCATTTTCTCCTATCATGGTATCTTAACCGGTCGTTTATAATGATCGGAAAGTTGGAGTTCTGTAACAATAATAAAACTACTAATATGCGTCATAGCACAGTGTCGTT
>Ga0126337_10003004_pt1 | contig 10904 bp, 5 predicted proteins | sample DipCmetagenome_FD_92527 | JGI IMG/M metagenome (GOLD analysis project Ga0126337, IMG submission 92527) | Coral microbial communities from La Bocana,Puerto Morelos, Mexico - Diploria C A metagenome | ecosystem: Host-associated > Invertebrates > Cnidaria > Coral | place: La Bocana,Puerto Morelos... | reverse complement strand
AAACGAAGCCGGTGACCCCCTATTTTTATTTCATTTCTGAAACAAGTAAGTCATTATCTCACTGTAGTAGAAGTTTAAAAAAAATCTATCGAGTAGAAAATTTTCGCGCGAACGTCCTTAAATGCTGCGAGACGTCTCTTCGATATAGGATTCCATATCAAAAATACCTGACTAACAAGGTTTGGAGAGGATAAGGTTAAATTTTATAAGATGTTCAAAATCAGTGCTAGGCAAGAAATGGTGAACGATTTTCCAGCGACCACGTAAATGGACATAACAGCATTCAACAAACGAACCACTATATAGTTGAAATGAAGGGTATAGATTAGACGTGTAAATGAATAGCAAGTCGAGTGAGCAACTGGTCTGCAACCAGACAGGGCTGGTGAAAATACCTCGCTACACTGTATCAGTCATTATAGCCTTCCGATATTCTGGCTTTCCATGGAAACTTACATTTCTAACAAATCTTCTCCCTTTAAGTATTTTGTGACCGTCACAATTTGCTTCTCCGCGCACCGGTCATTTAATAATTTGTGGTGAAATTCTGATATAATACACTTTTTCGACTAAAGCGCAAAAAGATAGGTGGTTGTAAAATTGACGTTGTAGGGATGGTGATAAGATCTCAGGTAAATATCCCAGTTTAATTCAGAGCGCGGTATTTAAAATCCCTAAACCCTTCGCAGTGATCTTTAATTTGGTCAAGTCGATATAATACTTCCATGAGTGTATTTACTTTGTTTCCATATTGTATAGTAGCGATAACAAATTATTTTTTCACCGTAAACCAATGTATACAAGTCCTTTTAACTAAGGAACTTAACTGTGTTCATCTTTACTGCATTGTTTTTGGGCGTTGCGCTCATCTCATTACGACATAAACGTGTAATCGATGTGTTTTTGCCGCGCTACCGTGTTAATACTGTTTGAATGTCAATGTAATACAGTTACAGAAATTACAAGATGAAAATGTACTTGCTTTTGATAACTTAGCACCTCAGGCCACGCAAGCCAAAGCGAAACCAAAAAGCCTTAAAAGTATTCGCAACTTCATTAATCATCTAGCCATTACGGTCTTTCAGAAGAAAACTTGCTAATAGCGCAAAAAGGCGTTAAAGTAAAACTTAAAAAAAGCGCATTCGTATTTTATACAGCGCACGCCTTAATTTCAAACAGACTACTTACACCGCGGTACAATTCTCTACAGTTTTACTTTTTGTATATATACAATATAAATACCTAATGGACTACAAACGGCTGCAATTCTTGGTTGTCTCTCTAATTTTAGAGTTCGTTTTTAAGTTAAAAAAGCATACACATCTATACAACGGCCTTATTAAGGAACAACCAGCTAAAATATTGTAAGTGTTTTTCGTAGTTTTTTTAGTGGCCTTGCTTCGTCTTTTGATAATTTGAAATATTTGTTATTAACAATAGCGTCCTTCGAGTTAAACTCTGGAGACAGTTTTCGCTCAGTCGTAACTCTCTCGCTTGTCAAAGCGGCCTAAGTATTCCTCTAATGATACGACGGAACGAATTCAAACGCGGACATCGAAGAAGCGTGCGACTTAGCTTTCATCCTAAGAGCTTCAAGCGCCATCTTTGGTTGTTCGGTATGGCTTGAGAACGCAGCACTTTGACAAGGCCAAAGTGCGCCATTGTGCATCGGTATCTGTGATGAGGACATGTAGCTGGAGTTTGTAGCGTTAAGAGAAGTTAGAATCCCTGGATACGTGTGATGATGAGCACTCACAGGAACTGCGCCCGACAATCCGAGGAAGTAGTTAGGCGGTCCACACGGAATGCCTGGTCGGGGAGCTATAGGCAGGTGCGGTCCAAGTTTATCGCTTTGATAGCGAACTTTCTTTGTCAAACTCTGCGTTGGATTTTGTCTCTTTCGCCATTTAGCTCGCCTATTTTGGAACCAAACCTAAGAAGAAATAACATATTTGAATTAAGGATCGACCTCTTCTCTACACTACTTTTCTTAAAAGAAACAACTTAATTTTAATGGTTTTCAACAAAAGGTACACACTAAAACGGCTTCAAAAAATCTATTTGACAGCGTGCGCATAATTCCAAAATTAAAACCTCTGGAGTCTCACAGAATAGTCAGTTCAAGGATAAATCGCATCGGAGGTCGATTTGAGGAAGCCTTTCCGTGGATAGAGTTATAAATGGCTGAAGACAAATAAACTTGAGCGTTGCCATTAATTTTGTGTATCTCAATATCGGAACTTGTATGTGTTTATAATAATGGTCGAATAAGTTACAAAGGGAAGAGCAACAGGAAGTTTTTACAACGGTGAAAAACCTAGTTTAAATTGAGATATTGTAATAAACTAAATGTTTTTCGTTATCATTAATTTGCCACTGCTGTTGCGTGTGTCATATAAATTTGTTTAAATTTTCCACTGAGGATTAAAAGCTCAGAGACAGACTCCCTCGTCGGTTTACTGATGTGGCTTCGCAAATAGCAATTCCAGACACAAATTTACCTTCGGTTATATTGTGGAGTGGTTGAAAACCACAACATAGAGTTTTTGACGAAAATTTGTACTACGTGTTTCAGCCCCAGTACTGTGTATGGCTTTTATCAAAATAAATTACTTCGATCTACTCCCAACGTTTATAGAGTGCTTTTTAATACAACAGTTTTTAGACGTGCCAGCGAAAAACATAGTTCAAAGAAAACGGAAAAATAGCGAAACGAAAAGACCTCATCGATGTAAAGCTCAGCGCATCGAAACCTGAATTCGTTAGCTGCGTTTCACTTTTTTATAGCACCGCTTATCGAAAACACCAGTGAAACTTTATACCTTGAATTCATTCGTGCTGTTCCCTTATTGGCAATATCTACATACTTTTAAAGGTGGAAAAAAGGAAATTCAATTATGCCCAAATTCACTAAGCTTGAAGGTATATCGTCGATCACACAATTTTCACTAGTAATATAATATTGCTCAGCGTCCTAATACAATTATGACCCCACTATTACACACGGCTATCGCTAACGACCACACCCGATTATTTTATATATTACTTTTTTGGAACATCACGATTTTTAAGGATCGGATTTAAGATCTCTTCCTGAACTCGACATTAAGAAAACAGAAACTTAAGCATATTTAAAATCTTCGAATTTTACGTTTAAAGTGCGAGAAAACAAGGTTTTATTTTGTATTACCTGAATTCGCGCCTCACTGATGTTGATCTTGGCTGCGAGTTCTTCCCTCAGAGCGATATCCGGGTAGTGCTTTTTATCGAAAACTTTCTCCAGTTCCTGTAGCTGTTGTTTTGTGAATGTGGTGCGGTTTCGACGTTGTTTTCTTCTAACTGTGGCAGAGCTCTCGCCATCTATGTGTCCTTGACCCTCTGGAGGCGGTGGCAGATCAGCCGATGCAGACTGATAGCTCCTGTAGACCAGTGAAGGAACTGTTGAAACAATTTGGCAGAAGTGTTATGCCCAGTTAGAGTTTAAAGATTTTCTAACCTTAAATTAATATTAGTTTCAAGAAGAGCACAGACAAATTGTTCTTACACTTAGAAGATGAGGTTGCCAAGGACTCTATCCCTAGAACATCACTGACTACATACTGGCTGTGTGGCTTCCCTAGGCCAAGAGACTGTTCCATGGTTCGATCAGGGATTGCTTGATCCTTAGATGCGTGTGTGAAGATTGGGCTCTGTGCAGAAATGATCCTTCCAACTCGCTCTATTTGAACTTATTAGCTGCCCGAGCTGATTAGGGCCTCGGCGCTAATTGTTTTTAGCCGAGCAGCTGCAGAGAATTTACCCTCCTAGCCACAGCGCTCGAGAAAATTGAAAATTAATATAAGCCCTGTTTGAATGCATACAATGGTAAATTTCATTACTAATGCCAAAACTAGGTCCCGCGCACCTGCCACACGCGTGGCAAAGAAATCCCCTTCGAGGTTATTTGTACTTATCTAACATAAAGCCTACCAATATCAATGCTAATGTTCTTTGAATAATAAGACAATTTTACTAATGATAAAACGACCGGTTATAAGATATCTTAACAGTGTTTTGCGCACTTCCTGTAAAACAGGCCGCCTCTCTACTTCCTCTGTACCTTGAACAAGTACTTGTAACATTTTTCGAGCGCCGGAAATAATGATAATAGAAGGAATGTGAGCGACTTTCGGTAGCTTAAAAGCCTGCTTCTTGTCTCATAACTGTGTGGGCTTCAGCATTTTAATTAATCAGTATGAATATTGTTTAGCACCGTGCGCTCAATTTGATTTGGTTTTTAGCTATAGCCCACAGCTAAATTGGGATGGTTCGGTAAACATGATCAATAAACATGGACCGTCATGAATCACAACAATTTTAGCTTTCCCGCTAATGGACATTGTAATTTGCGAAATTAAAAAGAGCATCATTTCATTTATTAAAATGGTCCCCACTTTGTCCTTGAGATCATTAAAACCGTTAATAGATATGAGCTGCGAAAAATGAAATTGCATGGCAGTTCATTTTCAAATATCGTCCGCCGTAATGATAAAATTTAAATAAAGATCTCAATAGTGATATTTATGTCTCGGCGCCAAAAAATTTAAGTCTGTTAAAAGATAAAAACATTGGGCAAAAAATACCATTAAAAATTGCTAATATCATTGAAAATGAAAACCCGACCCATTTTCGGAATAAGACAAGCAAATCAAATATTAAAAAAGTTCATGAAGCTGAATTTTTGAAGGTTTCAGGTGTCCCCCGTATAACTCTATAACTATACCTCCCCAGTGTGAACGTGAGATCATAGTAAGAGTGTTAAGGAGACTTCTGAGAAGAACGTCCGCCGAGCTTGACAAGCAGATGTTTGGTTGGACTCTATTTTTTATGTTGAATTACTTTCTAGTACGTTCAGAAGAGGAGGGTCTTTCTTTGTTACTTATCAGGCAGTGGGTTAGGATAATGAATTTTCGAAAAGATGTTCGTGTATGAGTTCGTGTAACGATTATGAACTATTTTCTCTTTTCTGTGTTCCACATTCATGCGGCGATTGCTCTCACGTAATAAAACACTAGCATTAGGTCGTATGAAAAATTGATTAACTTCAGTTTAAACTTTACGTTCAAAATTAAAATATTTACCTTGCTATAAATATCGAATCTGTTAAAAAATTATTGGAAAGCCATATTCGAATTAAACTTGTACAAGCTTTGTTTTTTTGTCAGTGGTTTAGGCAGAGATAGTTATAGCTGGATCTTAAAAAATTCATCGGTACACAAAGCTTTGTGTAAAAAGGTGGAGTTTTGCATAACTTTCTCCTGCTTCAAGCCACCCGGCCTAGCTGAGGTCATATCAAAATTACCCTGAAACAATGCTAAACCAATTCGAAGCCAATCAGAGACACTAAGATAAATAATTTACAGGTTGGTGTAGCTCATTGTTGAAAACAGAGGGCATTCATCTTGTGATCAATGCACCCGGCCAATGGTCCATGGAGACGAACCAGTGAATGCTAACAACTTACGGACATGATTGGTAAAAATGTTAACGTTGTTTAGTTTGAACGCAATAGTCTTTGCTATGACCGAACTCTATTGTTCAGACTAATATCTTATCGAAATGATATTGTCGTTCTTTGAATGGACGCTAGCTATGTTGCTTGGTTTATTTCCGTTTGCGCGCTCGTGCTTCCAAGGTGAACGTTCAACGTAGGCTGGCCTTATCTCGCGCTATCAAAAGGAAGATTTGTTTTAATGCAGTTTCCCGGTTTTTATTTAAGGAAGAAAGCAGTAGCGTTTACTGTCCACTTTTTATGTCCACAGCAAGCTTCTAGCGATTTAAAACAAAAATTGTACTTTTAAGTTCTATTTTGCTGCGAAAAAGCCCTGTTAATGCCCTCCGAGAGCAACTTTGATGTTACGAAAAAAACTGAAATACAACTTGAATTTTTTTTCTCAACAGCTGATATCAGTCTTAACTGTTTAACCGACGCAAGTTTAGAAACATTCAACGACACTTTTGTTTACGGAGGAAAAATAAAAGATGTTGAAAGGCATATCCACCCTCGACACTTGTTTTTTAACCATCTCAATACCTGTTTTTAAAACCGTCCATAAAGAGAAGTGCCCACAGCGGACATACAGATTTTACAAAAAACAAAGCGATTTAATTGAGGCGCATAGTGACATTACATTGCTGATTAATAGTGTGCGATTCTCAGTAAATTACAAAATATTTGTATAAAACAATTGTACGTTTGCCTGCTTTGTCACTGAATATGGCGATATTTCGCGGGGTAAGGTTGTAAAGTACAGAATTAAAGGAGAAATTTTTTAAATGCACTTTTGGATTTAGTAATACAGATTTCCAGCGGATTTCTTAATTATCGATCGCTTTTGTCCGCGCAATGTTGTAGTTTTTTGTTAGCGATAAACGCAGCATTTTTTTTATTTAAGTCACTGTAAGATGTCTTGGACAAAAGCTTTTGTTGCTTTATTCAGCAAGGGATCCAGCAGAGACTAATAAAAACAGGATTCTTCTAACGAAAACCTAGTCATAGTCAATTTATTTAAAACAGAATCTATTTTAATGAAATGAAAACCCGTGCAGTGAACGATTTTGAAAATTTTGCTTGCAAATGGAAATGTTGGTTTTCTACCCATCTTTGTTTTTAGATCAGTTGATTAGTGAAGCCTTTGCAGGCGGACTAGAAGAGTCTGGGCTACGGTGCAGATAAGTTCAAAAAGTCTTTCTAAAAGTCCTGCAATTTCCTGACCAGTCTATGAAGTCTGCGGAATTGAATTCGAAACAGAGTGAAGGATTGCCTCGGGTTCTGAAAGTACTTAACACCCACGCTTACGTGTGTTAACGGTCAGGTGCCTAGCCGAGTATGGATGGCAAATGATAAGATCTTCGATTTCTTTTTCAGATTAGTGACTTGTCCATAAAACGCCATCATTCTTTGTTATACATCGACTTGTCTTGTTATAATGTTACGTTAAATGGATGGTGTACAGATTGCCTCAATGACATCTTCATGAATGCGTTATGAGAATCGCAATACAAGAAAAAACTACAACACCCGACATTTTGGAAAGGCTACCTTTTCTCAGAACGCATGAGACATTTTGGTGTCACACCGTAAGATAGTTGCGTCAATTAAATTGATTTGAAAATTGAATCGTTACAACTCATTTGAATTTAACTGTCTAAAAATTTTTATGCGAGAAACCGGCGTTGTAATGCCTACGATAAAGCTTTTTTCTCGCATGCGACGTGTTGCACCGAAAATTTAAATACATTTGTACCAAGACACTTTTCAGTGACTAAGGGGATATGACGACGGAAAGTTGTAGGCAAAGATGAAAAAACAATTCAGCTGAATTCCCTATAACGATGCACGTTAAATGAAGTTAATTAGGGTAAGCATAAAAGAAATTATTTATGATTATAGTATTTCTATTGAAAACCATTTAGATAAACGGCTTTTATTAAGTAAATTATGTTATCCTCTGGACAGTTCTATTAGAATACCAACTTAACAAAAGTGGCCCCAAAAAGTTTCATTTCCCTGTTAGTTAAGATTTATCATTTACAACAATTTTGAAACTACTTGCCTCTTTAATTGCTCCTGATAACATCTTAAAAACGTACACCGTGAAAGACAAGACGGGTTATCAAGAAATGTCAACAAAAAGCCAAAAATACATACATTTGAAAGCCGAACACGCACCTTTTCTTTCAATTACCAACCCTATTCATCACTGTCCTTGTTTATTAAGTAGTTAACTTGTAAAACAAAGCGAAAAAGAAAAAAAAAGCGATTGCTGTAAGCCAGCGACGGTAACCTGTGTCGTCCGATAGATACAAGAATCTGGTCGATTTTGCGTAACCAAAATAAAGCGGTTTTGTTAAAATGTCTTGTTTCTCAAAGATCGTTCTAACCACCTGAGTCTAAGCAGAAAAATATTTAACATGTTTAACCTGTAACTTCGGGTCATTTAAAAAAAAAATCACTAGAAAGTAAATAGTTAGTTAATAATTTTCCGCAATATCAGTGCACATTTTAGGTCATTATCTAGACTTAGTTTACTTGTGGTAACACGGAACACAAATTTCACGGAATTGAAATGAGAAATCGTTAATGATCAGTTTACCAAATTTAATAACAAAGCCGCTTTGCCTTCATTTGAGGGAAGTCAGCTATATTTCGCCGGTGGCTGATATCAAAATTATTTTTCAGTTGCCGCAAAGTTTTAACGCTCAGCAAACTAAATGACTTTTCGAGGTCACTAGTATGAGAATACGTTCATCTTGACATATTTTGTCAAAATATAACTTTTTAGTTTAGTGGTACAGACTTAAACGTGGTTTCATAATTACAGATAGCATATTAGTCAAAATAAATAAGTGACCTTGAGTTTGGTTAGGAAGTTAGCAATCCGGCAGCCCAGTGTTGCCTTCAAAACTGTACGTGATTCTGAAGAATGGGAGAACCTTGAACTTTTTGTGTACAATCGGAGCTATCAATAAGGGATGACATTTGAAGCGGGATTTCAATATATTTGGAAAATTAATTGAATTCTTTGATTGCTGATTTCGATCTATTAAATAAAAAACTGAGGTTTAAAGAAATAAATGTCAGCCTGTTATGACTCAATTAGTTTATTACCGATTGGAAACATTAGCACATTCGTTAGACCTTTAGGCTACTTGTAAGTTTTGGTGACAACTTAATTTAGCGAATCAAGCGATTTTGTCATCACTAGCTAGTTTAAATGGTAGCAAGATTTAAAATCGCTCAAGCGTTTTGGCTGCGATCCGCTCTACGTACACTGGATTAATCTTGAAACACATGAAAGAGTTTGAATTAAAGGACGCTAAATCTTGGAAACCCAAATCGCTAAAGTTAACTGCCCGGCTGAGAATACTAACCTTAAAGAACTCCATAAACGATGAAACATTATAGTGAGAACATTGTTTTCCAAAATTGTTACCTTGTTGCACGAGAAACGAAGATCAAAAATAAATGTTTCGCAAAACTCTTTTTTTTTTAATAGGAATAAAATTTGCGCCCTCAACTAAACGTGTGCGCAAACAGCGAAACATAGCTTAGAAACAGAATTTCCGCAACAATGTTCGTCGTTTGCGGGGACATTTAGGTATAATTCTCTCTGCTACCTGCATGTGCGTGATATTAAAAAAGCTATCACGAGCCGCCATGATGAAAGCACGTGCAGCTCTGTGTAATTCTATCAAGGTATGGTCACTTACTGAGAGCAATAGTGACAAGCACTACTAGGTAGACACGCCATTTGACAGGGCTAAGTGCATCTATGAAGTTTCTAACTTTCATTCAAATATTGGACAGCAGAAACTTTCAAATAACATGTGTCTTTTATTCCGAACTCTGACGTACCCTCTTGATATTTGACGGCTGTCCCGCCCGGCTGAGGTGTAGTGACAATCCCTGCTAAATGGAACGCCTTTGTAAACCGTTTACCACCTTTCCTTATAATACTGCAATGTAAAAACTCTGTCAAAGAACATGTGCATCGATTGTTTACTCGCTGTTTAAGCTTGAAGGCGAAGCTTAACATGAAGAAGGGTTTTTATTCTGTATTTGATAAGCTTAAAAAAAGAATGCCTTTTAGAAGGCAAGCTTGCTGTCGTCATGCATTGGAAATGTTCACTGTGCTCTTTGTACGTCAACCGTTTATCTTCAGTCAAAATAGGTGGCTCTCTGTAGATAAACTGTACTTCGCTTTGCTGCTGTTAGTCTGTAGATTTCTATGGTTAAAAACGAAAACAAACTTTCGATTTGTGGAAGGTGTTATGTAAACTTTTTCTTTAACAGTTGCACCTGGCATTTAAAAATCAGCCCGCAATATAGTCTTAGAATTGATAATTTTAAGGAGATAATTTCGTCGTGAATAGACCAAAATTGTCTGCTAAGCAATTACCTTGTTTAAGACATTTAAGGATACGAATAATGACGAATTGAACATAAAACTTTCATTTCTGAATTGAAACGCACTACATGAATTCTCCACCAAACGCAAGGCTTTTACATATCCCATGCACCAATTAGCTCAAGAATTTCATCAAGTACTGCTGAATAGGTTTCATTTGAATGGTCACACAAACGAACACTTGGATTTCGTCCTCTGACAGTGTTAAGATAAAAAATACCGCTCTCACATCACAACAAACTGCTCCACATGGAAGTAGTGTTGCTCGATATTTCATTAAGATAGTCACGTGCTCGGGAAGCAGCTTAACAGACGGTACAGAGGGTGAAAGTTCTACTCAATAGCTTGGATATCAATGGTTACACACTAGTGTTTCATCCACAGACCAAAAAGTTAGAATTTACTTATACAGCATGATAATCATCACCACATGAAATTACTGCTCAATAGTTTTGACATGAACGGTCGCACACGAGGGTTTCGTCGCCCCGACATATAGTTTGGAATAACCACATGCACGTCTTAATGAATAGCACTGCACGAATGTTCTAATAACGCACACTAGAGTTCGTTTTATGGAGCACACTGGGGTCTCATCCTTGGCGTAATCACAAGTGGCTATGAGCCGTTGAAATTGGAAAATAGATCGCCTATAAACAAAGACAATTCCGAGGGAACTGCACCGAGTTTTGGAAAGGGGAAAAGACAGCTTAAACTCACTAGCATTGTGAAGAAATTAATAGCGCAGAACACAACGGTAACAGAATACGGAAACTTCATCATAAAGTCATCCAGTTGAGATGTTAATTACCACCAGCGGGAAAGCCATCTTGTGTCCTGTCGGGGGGGGGGGGGGGGAAAATCCCTTTTCTCCTCCCCCCCTGGGTGTGGGGTCTCGGGGCTTTTTTTTTCTTTTCGCCCTCCCTTTTTATTGGGATTGTTTGTTTTGGGTTT
>Ga0126337_10003003_pt1:0-7500 | contig 10905 bp, 5 predicted proteins | sample DipCmetagenome_FD_92527 | JGI IMG/M metagenome (GOLD analysis project Ga0126337, IMG submission 92527) | Coral microbial communities from La Bocana,Puerto Morelos, Mexico - Diploria C A metagenome | ecosystem: Host-associated > Invertebrates > Cnidaria > Coral | place: La Bocana,Puerto... | reverse complement strand
GCGCCAGACATACCACCAGGGTAATACTGAATCTAACGGCCATTTCTGTGAGAGAACATAAAATACACACATGTACAATGATGTTTGGTTTCCTTTCAGTGGTATAAAGTATGCACAGTGGATAGAATATAAAGATATGGAGGGACACTTTCTTTTAGCCAAATTTCTTTCGAGGTTTGTCGTTTGTTGAGCTTTGAAAGGCACTTTTAGTTTATCAATATTTAAAAAACGAGAGTTTCTGACCTTTTTTTGGCTAATTACAACTTGAATGTGGCACGGGACGGTTTTAGAGTCATTCCAACAATTTAATCATTAATTTGATTGCTGTGACTAACAAAAACGGGGCAAAATATATTTTCTTTGCTTTTCTCCCTTACGTTTAGAATCACGGATTTCGCGCTTCTTGTGGCTTTATTTTACTGAAACATTCCGTGATTGTGATTGGTTAATATTTTTGATAAATATATAAATGAGATGTTTATATATGTCCATATGAAGGACTAATGTTACCATATTTGTCGAACTTTCTTCTAAAGCTCTCATGTGATACAACTTTATCATAACACTCTCAATGTTTTAATACATGGTTTTGTTTAATGGAATTGAAGTATCTTATGCACTTTACGCGTTAGTTGTAACCGCAGCTCCAGAAAAGGTGTAATTGCCTTGTTGAATCATCAGAAAAAATATACTTCAGTAGCAGGAAAAATCTTGTAGAACAGAAATCTAAATTACTTACCTGTGTCTTCGAGGTATAGAGTGAAAACCAAAAGCTGAACTGTGGAAGACAGAAGAGAAAATTAAGTTAAGTAGGACGAAGCTAGCAGATGGTGACGAATCAACTTCTCTGATAGTCTCCTCTCACCTTCGATCCAAGGCAGAAATGATCGTCTGCTTGAGAAACTATTAGGATTATTCAGTAGAATTGTTTGTTTAGTTGTGAGCCTGTCCAATAGGATAAGGACTCCTACCCCTCTGCTATAATCATGTTGTAAATCACGTTTTATTTAACTGCCAACTTTACTCAGGGATAATTATGTCAAGGTCCCTGAGTGCAATTCCGTACGTCTGAAGAAACAAAGAGGAAGTCTTCACAGCTAATATTTAATTAATATTAGATTGAAATTTAATGGAGTTATATTTATGACTCATCGAGCTCTCAGCCATGCTTGGCACAAAGAAGCTGTAAGAACATTTTACTCTTCTAAGGAAGAAACTCTTTCTTCAGTTTGATCATATAAGGTCTGTTTTTCCACTGATTGCTCAATCACCTGGTGTGGACGTGCCAAGATTCATGTGCATAAACAAGGAAGTAAGAGGCGACGACTTGCAGCTAAATTCACGAGCAGCATTGTGGAAATAGGAAGATGACATTTTATTCCCTAAATATTTGCGATTCATTTTACAAACTTTTATGGTCAATTATGAAAATTAATTGCAGTTTACTAAGCTGAAGTATACATAGATAATGCGTAGAGTGATATAAAGCAAGAACAGACAAGTTTCTTTTGAAGAAAGTAATATTTTATTTCAGAATCATTATTCGAGTGAAAAAAAAGACGTATATTCAGTTGTATAAGCAAATTTAGATCCTTTCAACAGAATCATCATCGTTGAAAGCAATCTTACACTGATATACAGTAAATAACCGCAGGTGCCGTGTTCTCAAAGTTGTCAAACAGTTAAGTTAGTTCAGTATGACAATAGTGGATATGTTTTCTAAATCAACCCTTGTTAAGATTCCGTCGTATTTATAACTTTAAAAATATTGCGAAATTTTGTATTAGAATTGTGAGATTCATAGAATACATAATGAAGTATAATCAACGTGATAGATAATCCATCAAATATTTTAGCTGGCGCGTAGTCTCCTTCGAAGCCGATCTTGGGGTCGTCATGCGACGCTTCTCCCCCACTAAATAGAGGCTATTGTCTATCAGTCTTAATGTACCCGGCGATATTGACCTTCCTCGGGCATTAGCGGGACAAGCGAGGCTTCCAGTGATATTTACTCCATTTTGGTCCCCTGCCAAAGAAAGGAATACTTCACCTCCTGTTGCGCGGCGCAGGGCGTTGGCGTGTAATTTGCTCTCTTGTGGTCAGGGGTTCATTTTCGAACCGCATAGTAATTTTACTATATATTACTTTCACTCCGGCCTCAAAGCGAAGTGAAGCAACTAAATGTCGACTAGATAACGCATAATCAACTCTCCTTCCATAGATCCAAACGGACTGTAAGTTTCTAGTGAAAAGATTCCAGTTTTATTAATTAAATGTATTTAAGGTTAGTGCGTGAGTCACGTAGAGAGTTTCTGCTTGTCACCTAGGCTCCTCATCTCAACCATTTGAATTCCAAGTGGCTGATGTGATCGTTTTTCTCATCAAACCAATTAAACTTTAAGTGATCCTTTGTCAGTGGTTGTGTTTGCTATCGCTTGCCTTAGTGTTGTTAAAAGAGGACAGCTGATTCTTACACTGCTAACCATGCTTTTGCTCGTCAGCTTTGTCCCTGGTAATGTATATTTGCCGTCTGAGATGTGCGTCAATAAAACTGCAAATATACTCTTAAGTGATCTTTATCTTCTGTTTTTTGTTTTGCTTGGTATCATCTTCTTTCTTGACATAAACTGACCAGAACAGCTGTGGAAAAAAATGTAAAATCCTCTACGTCTAAATATACCAAGATGTCATTTCATGAGGTAAAAATGAATCTTGGTTTCGGATTCTTGTTGATGTTAATACGTCAGTTTTTGTTTTTTATCCTTAGCAAGGCCTCGAGAGCTAAAATGATGGGTGAAATTTTAATTTTGTTTTTTGACCTTTTAATGACAAAAAGACGAGAAAGTGTTGACTTTGCAGTTCTGATTTGCTTAACAGGAAAATTCGAAGTGAATTCGCTTTCTTTAAAAGTGTTTCAATAAAAAACGAGTTTGATTTTGTAGGACCTTAATTAATTTGTTCAAGTAAATAAAGAACAACTTAACCGAAAAAACAATTTTGCGAGAAAAGGGCAGGTTTTCTGTACACTAATTCTTATGAAGATCTGATCGTGACGAATTTTCTGCAAAGTTGTTTCTTCCGAAGAATGCGTTAATGCACTCGGCATCTGACGACCATCCTGGCCAATAGAAGTATTCGAAATTGTTATTCTTTCTCATTTGTAAAGATCCTGACTACTTAAAAGACTTGTTTGGTTTGCGATCCAGCAAGACAGTGGTCCAGGAAAATTAAAAGGACACCGTGGAGGTAAGGCTAACTAACCATCTGTGTGCGGTGAGAAGCTCGCTTCATTCATCGGTATGAAGCCATTCAATTAGAAAATGTGCCATGACTCAACTAACGATGAGTTACTCAGTTTGGTGGGCCAGTCATTTTGAACGTGATCCATTCAACACTGAAATATTGTTAATTTTGACTGTATCCGCCCGCCAAAGTTTTTCGGCCAGCTGTTTAAACGGAGTCTATTTGAATATGTATAAGCAGAGTCTTTGACTGATGTTCTTTGGGCTCGCCTAAAGAGAGCCTTGTTTGATTTCCCGTTTTTCGCGTTATTCGACTGAGTTTTGTCAATAATTATATCACCCCCTAATATGCAGGTTTCTAACACAGTATGCGTTTTCCAGCCAGGACTCTGGATATCTGATATTATTTGACCTGCTAATCATGAGGAACATGTACAAAACAGAAGTCCATGTCACCCGCGGGACGTGACGAAATAATTTTACTTATCAGGAGATATCGACAAAAGGCTGCCTCATCTGTGAATTATTGATCACAAGAACAATTAAATGAAACTGTTCATTATTGTTCTGGTCCTTTAGTTTTCTCTCTAACTTAAATCATTGAACAAATCATGTTCGGAATTTAAGATGGAATTGATGTTAAATAAAGTTGTCAAAATCATTTTTATTTGTGGCTTTTACACAATTTTCCTCCCATCGTATTACAATCTCAATGTTCGTCACCGAACAGTCCGAGCACGCCTTCTTTTCCCATCTTGGCATGACCTGATACCTATCGTATGACTAAAGTTGGTGAAAAATTTCATCTTTACTTCCTGGTTCAACTGAAACATTCGTGCGACCATCAACCAAACATTACAACTTTCTCCAGAGGTATTCAGTAGAGACATCAATTCATAAATGGCAATGAACGAGGACCACCCTTAATTGTTACTAATATTTGACAAAACAATAATTTTCTTAGTCTAGTGCAGAGCTAACTACATGCTAAAATAATTCCTTAATTTCGAGATTAACTTCATTGCATGAAAAATAGTGGATCTTGTCGAGGAAACAATCGATCACACACAACAGAAATGCACAATTGCTCGACATATTTGTTATGTTAATGGTAAAATTGTCACTTAAGGTTGGTTTCCATATGATCGCAGACGATCGTGGATCGCGGATCACAAAAAGTTCTGCGATCGTCTGCGATCTTATGGAAACACACTTCTGCGATCGTCTGACAACTAAAGATTTAGTTCAGATATATATACCCCGTGTCCCTTAGCATTATATTGTAGTTTTGCAAATTTATTTTGAAAAGAATCTCAATTTTCCTTCACTGTTATTTTTCCTCAAGTTTAAAGTTTCTTTCAGTGATCACGTCAGAGCTCCACTACTGCGGATATATTTGAAAGCTAGCGTATCTTCTGTTTTCCGGTTTGGCCTATCGTTATAACTAAAGCGACTTCGTCGGTCACTAAAAACGTAGATTTTCCATAAAAGAGCTTTAGAGTGGGGATATTTAAAAACAAAACGTTAACTTGGTGTTTATTTGAGAGGACGGCATAGCTTGGGAGTTTTACTTACACGAAGACCAGGCTCAAGGAATTCCATGCTTACCATGCGTTTAAGAGTTTCTAAGGTCATTTTAAGTAATTTGTGGAAAATTATTAGAGTGGAAAGTGTCTTCGAGCCACAACGGCGACGATGGTATACAAGCTAATTAATAACTGAAGGGCTATAAAATTTTAATGTGACTTGGTGCACCAGCAAAAATTATATAGTTAATAAACTGTTAATAAATTTTGAAAAACGTTTAATAAAAACGTCGAGGTAGAAAAAGATGTTAGGTTTTGGAAAATTATAACTTTTATGGATTTTAAAACACAGACGATCGAGGTAATATTGCTTCAGCGCATTTTTGGTTTAAACGTTAGACGCCTGTTATTAATAATTATATTTTAGAGTATGTAAATTATTGAACACTCAGGCACAAATCATAAAACTAAGCTTCAGGGAAGACTGGGAAACATTCAGGTTTTTAAAAACTGTCGTAGAAATGCGAATCAATCAGGATTCAGTAGCATTCAACGTAATTTAACAACTGAACAACATTCACTGAACAAGCTACATTATTACTGATTTTGTTGCCAAACCAAACCAAACCAATTTTTCCTATTCTGAGTCTTTCATCTTGGAAAGGATTAATAAATATTTAGTTTTAACATTTTGAACTAACACAACATTATGCATTAGAAATTGAACTATTAAAAACATTCCATTAAATTGATCAAAACGGGAACTCCTGCTGTCATTTAAATTAGTTCTGTCTAAAGTGAAATCCGACAGGAGCTCAAGAACATTAATACATCTCTGTTACAGGAATGGGATGTTTCGAGATTCAGATTAAGAACAAAATTGAAACTTTGTTTTTCGTCTTGTTTATCTCGCTTGGAAACAATAATTTTCAAGTATGTAATGGTTGCATTGGTAAGTATCTTTTCTTCTCAAGTTTATTTCGCCGTTTGAGTTTTTCATGTTTCTTCAGTGACATCTTTGCCGAATTCCCTTTGCATTCCCTTTGCACATATACCAGGCAAAATAAATCTACTATGGCCTGCTCCAGCGGCCCAGATAGAAGCAAGACACAATACAAACGAAATGCAGTTACTGGCTAGTAGCTTAGCGAGATTCGCAGTGGAAAATGTCAATTAATCACTTGGCAAAGTGGAATTTCTCTGACAACATTTAAATCCGAACTGTGACGTCGCAGCTCTCGAGGAAACCAAAACAAAAGAGCCTACTCTTAGTCTAGGCCATCATTAATTCAAGTCTCAAAATTAGATCGTCTTCAGCGTAGCTGCTATGCAAATTTTTCTCTACCACAGTTCGGTGCAATACGAAATAGAATTGTCACCACAAACTTAAACGAGGAAAGAAAAACTATTTTCAACATTTACTTATCATGGTTTTCAAAATTAGAAACATTACATGGTGAGAGAACAAATCAGGCTAATAAACTCGTCACAAAACCTCATACAGTTTATTTGTTTCTTCTGAAAGGTGACGATTGTCGCCACATCATATTCAAGGAACCTGTTGCAAACAGAGCAATGAAGGATCACGTGATCAGAAGTGAAGAAGTTCTTAATGAAGGGACCTGTCGAGTGTTGTGTTATATGGAGCCCAACTGTGTGTCCATCAACTTAGGACCTTTGATTAGGGGAAGACACAAATGCGAGTTAAACAACGCTTCGGATGAAAACCAATTCATCACGTTTCTAGAGGATGAGCCATCTTTTATCTTCCTGGTCATTGAGGTAACTTAACACATTTTTAAAAGAGCAGCTGTTAGAATACATTTCACCTCCAAATAGACAAGATGTAGCTTTCCAGTAGATTAATAAAGTGTTTTTTTTTCCGAACAGAATCCCTGTAGTAGCAGCCCTTGTTTGAACAATGGCACCTGCCAAGCTGGATTCACCAGTAAAGGTTTTCGTTGTATCTGTAGTCCTGGAACAACTGGGATGCACTACAGCCGAAGTATAACTTAATGTGATCATATATAAAATACACTTCTGGAACATCATCATATCGAAAATTCCTGTAATTCTTCTTGCGTGTAGCATTTAGAAACTGCGTTAAAATCCACAAATTTGGTGCAAGAAAGGACAGTGTGAACACCATCCAACCTGACAATTCGCCTTCTTTTGACGTTTTTTGTAACCAAACTACAGCCGGTGGGGGGTGGGATGGATAGTGTTCCCGCAGATACGGCTCCGTTTATTTTTAGAGAGAAACTGTACATTTAGAATTGTAGAGAAGTCTTTAAAACTGAGCCCGTTTAGCGAGTCATATTTATCTATGTTATCATAGTTCGGCATCTTATTCGGAGGGTAGTGCAAGCGAGGGAACTACTGAAATACTGCAAATGGACGATGTGTATCAAATGAAAAAACTAACACAAATCGATAGTATAGCAATTATTAAAAGAATCGAAATAGAATTTTACGGCAGATTTAAAGTGTTTTCCGTCTCGCATCGTCGAATTTCTACTTCCAGGCTCTTGTAACCAGAAGATTGTGTGACTATGGAATTTCGTTGTCTTTTCCTATGTCCTACTCTGGCTGAAATGGATGAAATTATAAACAATATAAAATGGCATTTTCCAGGCAGTGGACATTGTGTTACTCTTGGAATACTGATGAGTAAAACTGGAGAAATTGACAATTACAAATATATACAAAAATAGGTGGGACTAAAAAAAAAG
>Ga0126337_10003001_pt1 | contig 10907 bp, 5 predicted proteins | sample DipCmetagenome_FD_92527 | JGI IMG/M metagenome (GOLD analysis project Ga0126337, IMG submission 92527) | Coral microbial communities from La Bocana,Puerto Morelos, Mexico - Diploria C A metagenome | ecosystem: Host-associated > Invertebrates > Cnidaria > Coral | place: La Bocana,Puerto Morelos... | reverse complement strand
GTTCTGTTATCTGGTTATTAAGAATATCCGGTGGCATTTAAATTGATGACGTCACAAGTGGTACAAAGTGCATGACCCTATTGGACGTATATATACGTCCTTGGCAGTGAAAGGGTTAATTAAAAAATTCTCCTTTAGGTGACAAATGCAGCATTCGTGAGTGGCTTAGACCACTACATAATGTTCTTTGGAGACTGTATAGTGTCAATCGGGACAAGATGTTTGTTAGGGAGGGTTTCACAGTAATATGCTCTATTTTAGGATGGTAGTACCCTTCTTCACCAGACGTGCGCGGCAGGTCAACTGGAAGCCTCTAATGCTCTGATAAAGAAAGGCGTACTCATACATATGCCTAACAAGGTAACGTGGTATCTCACTTCTTAGAAGAAGTCTCAAAGAATTCTTCTAGTATATCAATGCAAATGCTGCAAACCGATTGGCTGAGCTATGTCACACTATCAGCATTAGTATACAGAAGTTGCAGGTAGTCTACGAAATGACAATGTTTTCTCATTTTTCCCAAAGATTTTGAGGAACTTTCATAAACAAATTAGAAAATTAATAGGACGACATTCGCGGTATGATCTCGACGTTGTTAAAAAAACGACTGTACGATGGGCACGTGCACAACGCCACCTAAATACTACATAGAGAAATTGAAAAATAAGTTAAAATCGTCATCTCAAGGAAATTTCAGTTGGTAGTCTACTTAAACCAATCTCGAGCCCAAAATCTAGTCGTTAATTAGAAGCCTTTTCGAAAAGTGAGAGAAGTTTTCAACTGAGTGCTGTAAAATCAAAACCAAATCAATGACTTACCGAGTAGACTTTTCAACCCATCCCACATCTTTGTAAAACCAAAACCAAAAGAAATAACCTGATTACTTTCGATACCCAGTTGAAACCGTCCAGACTAAAAGAAAGAGTGACTTGCTTTGCTTTCAGTTCTTGGCACACTCTTGCAACTCATGGCAACTATCGTGTGCAAGGTTAAGAAGAAAATGTATCTCTTGTTTTATCCATTCCAGACAAACATTAAATGTTTCTGAGCTAACCCATCTTCAAAAATTTTAGAGTGGCGCCTTATGCCTTCACGAAGCAGCCAAGAGGGGTCACGTTGGATTGGTTAGAATGTTGCTGGAAAAGGGAATTCCTGTGAACATAAAAAACAAGGTGAAAGCAAGCTTAAGTTAAAAAACACGCAGGCACTTCTCATACTCGTAAGACTGTAACGTTAGCCTGCCTGGCTTTGCGCTACACACCAACATCGCTGACAACTATTATGAAAACGTGCACAAGTGATATTCGCTTTCAAGGTTTCTCGACACATTGCTTAGTTTGCAATGTTGTGAAATACACTGTTTATTAGGAAAAAACGTGAATCCAGTGTCAATAGCTTATAAATTAATAGGAGTTTTGTAATATTTATGAATTGTGAACTTAAGATACCAAGCAATACAAGTCTTCAGCAATAATTTGTTTGTATATTTGAAGTGTATATGACAAATTTGTGAGGGTCAAAGTTAAAGAGGTGTAGCCCTGCTATAAAGGGTGTTTTGTTTTCAGAAAACGCATAAAAATAGCGAGAAGAGATTGTTCGCAGCCCTCTGTTTTCTCGTACTTTTATTCGATCGTTGAGTGCAGGGATAGAATCGCGCGAGAACTGGACGCCAACACAAAACGTGAGTCTTGACGGGGTAGAAGGCGCGAGAGGCTGCGAACAGTCTACAACGAGAATAATCAGTCTTCAGCGGCTTTGGGCACGGAGCTGATTCTTGACATTTTCATCACAGAAACATTACACCCCACTTCACCTGGCCGCGCTTAGCAAGAAACATCTCGTTGCACAGTTGCTCATAGGACACGGAGCTGATGTTACAGTGATTGGTGGTTTGGTAAGTAGAAATCGTAAAAAGTCGAATGCGCATTGGTCAAAATGATGTATTTTGATTGGATAGTAAGATTTTAAGGCATGGTTACTTAGCCCGTGAAAGTAAAGATGGCGGCCGAATTAATGCGAAAGAAAAGGTTTAAAGGACATTTAAAACAACGCAAGGAAAGATTTATAGAGATTTAGAGCTATGGTCTACATATACGGTAAATTTACGGGTTCAGTGATGGAAGTTACGGAATTTTGAGCGCATACGTAATTCGCTTGGCTGTGATCAACTACTTAAGCTTACTTCGGGACGGTTACTAGAACTGCTCAGGCTGTCAGTAATGACCAAACTAAGGTAACTGGAAAATTTAGAATTTTGTGCAATATTCACAACAAAAAATTAAAGAAAACTTGGGATTGATATTCTAGGCAAAAGAAACTCCGCTTCACATGGCATCTAAGGTCAAAGGAGGAGAAAAAGTTGTGGATGTTTTGATCAAAAGTGGAGCTGATCCTGATACTGCAAAGGAGGTAATTGTACTGCATAATTATTACTCATGCATATTTACATTGGAGTAGCTATTTTAATATCCAGTGCAAGACTTGCTTTCGAAATTGAAACTAGTGGTATACCAGCTGTGCCACCATACCTCCTTAGCAACAAGTAAGTTTTTTCTCTTTGTATAGCGCTAAATATATATATTTTTTTTTTCATAGAATGGTGAAAGAGCTCTTCATTTAGCTGCCAGATGTGGAAATTTAGAAGTTGTAAAACTTCTTTTGCGAGAAGATGCCGAAGTCGCTCGTAGATGCAAGGTACAGATACAACTGCCAGACTATCTTGAAATGACAGTGAGACCGCCTCCAAAAGCTACAAAACTGTTTCACAATTTGTTGTTTTTAAGTTTTTTCCTGTGACTTAATTAATATCTGCGAGTGCAGTGAAGCCAGAGGGAAAGATTTCTCATAGTTCTATGCTATTAATTACACTTATCTTGCTCTTTTAAGGTTCTTTCTTATTTCCCATAGTTTATGAACCTAGAAAAAGGTTTACACTGTATTTCGTAGATTGAGTAGTCTGGTATGCCTTGATATTTACTGTAGAAAATACTTAAAGAACAAGAAGCGAAAATTGTGTACTTGTTTATAACAACAGCTTAAGCTAGTTCTGTTTCTCTAAATTATTTTAGAGGAAAACTGTTTTTGAAAAGAAAGGAAAGAAAACAATAATTAAGTGTAACATAAAATGAAATATTACAGGACGTTTTTTGAATAATTTAGCACTTAATCAGCTGTATGTTATCTCAATGAAAATGACATGTCAAGGAGAATTGCATGTACAGAGAAGGAAATAATAATTTAAGGGATAAGTACGACTGTTCTTTCCTTGCAGTCAGGGGACACTCCTCTTCATTTTGCCTGTCAAAATGGACACTATCAGATAGTGGAAGCCCTGATAAAGAAGATTTTCCAAGTCAAGTCTTACTTGCTTGCTCGTCTTATTGTCAATATACCAAACAATGTGAGTTTTCTTGTGATTGTGTTACAAATAAAAACGATGCTTAGTTTGAATACTATGTAAAATGATGATGAACAAAGAACTTCAGCATACTGCTTATCTTTGCAATTTTTGGCACAGCATATTTCAGGTGCCTCTTTGTGGCTTTTTTGAGTCTGTGTATTTTAACTAGTTATTGAAATCTCTGTTGTATTCATTTGTATCAAAATTTAACAGGAATCGTACTGAAAAATGCTGGTCCTGGAGTTCTTGATATTAAATGTGTAACGGTATATTCAAATTATTCAAACCATATTATTTTAACCAATATGCTCTTATCAAAGCCACTCAGTCCTCTCCTTTTCCACCTTTTCTTTCGTTCCTATCAGAGTGGAGAGACTGCCCTTCATTCCGTATCAGGCATTCCTCAGGGCAGAGGCAATGAAGATGATCATGTGAATGTAGTACAGATTCTGCTGGAACATGGTGCAAACCTAACGTTTACGACATATCAGGTTATGTCACTTCCTTTGGTAATAAAAAGGAAGGGAGATGTTATTTTACTCTTACATAATTAATATATGATTACCTTGAATTATTCAGCAGGCATGGAATGTACTTTTATGCAGATGTTTAATGTGCTCAACAGTTGAACTCATTTGCTTACCTGGTATTCTTTAATAACCAATTAACAGCTGCTGGTCAGGAAGGAAGCACATGGTAGCAGACCAAACTCGGGAGAAAAGCAAAAATCAAGCCTAAAAATAGAAAAAGAGACTTTTTTATTATAAATTATTTCTTGAAATGCACCCTTAATTATACTTTGGTGGCTAAAAAAAGTGGAATATCATCAGGAATGCCTTACGTGAGATCAGAATCCTTGATTTATACCCCTAAGAAAGAGGAAATCCATCTCCTTTTTGGGTACCGGTAATGCGATATTTATGGTGAACATTCTTGACAGTTGTTTGTTTGTTTGTTGTTTAGAAAAGAGAGACAGCTCTTCATTGGTGTGCTCGATCAGGAAACCACAGGATTGTGGAGGCATTCTTCACTTCCAATGTAATTCCAGAGTATATCAAACTTTCTACCATCAACAGAACATCTGAGGTGATGAAATTTTAGTGATTTATGTTTGTACCAGCTGTCAGCTGTTGTGCTTTTTGACTGAATCTTTCCTCTAGCTTTATGGCCCTCAGTCACCTAACTGCTGAGTTACCCACCAACTGACTGACTGACTGACAGGCTGACTACATGTATGTCTGTCTGCCTGCCTGCTGGATTGCTGGATGGCTGGACTGCATTACTGCTATTCTGATTGACTGATGGACTGAATGGCTGGCTAACGGGCTGATTCTCTGACTAAGGGACTGACAGACTCTGTTGGAGCATATAGCATAGTTGCCATATAGTTAACCATCATCAGATCAATTTGTTACTTAGACTGAACTCAAAACACTTAAAATACCATGTGTTAAACTGTATGATGCACATATTTATTTTTGTGTTTATTTCAGAGTGGTGCCTCGCCACTGATGATCTCCTCACAATGTGGCATGTTAGAAGTGGTTCAAGTACTCCTGAGGTTCCATGCTAGAGTTGATGTTTTTGATGAGGTAATGGAAGACCACTTCGCATCAAAAATCATACAGAATTCATCAGCCATGGAAATATTTTGTTTTCTAATATACGTGTAACATGAACTGCTCGTCCCTGGTGATACCGGTAATATTTCAAGGTTCATCAAGGATTCTTAAGAATCTATGTGATAATCTTATTGAGGGATCATTTCACACCCAAACCTTCTCATAAAGGTTACAAACTGATATGTTTACTTCTCAACAAATATGGGCCTACAAGTTGTCAGAAATAATTTTCAGCTTATGTTACTATTACCCTGCTTAGATCTAGCTCTCCACCAGGATTAGCAGAAAAATGTGATTACATGTGAGAAGAAAGAGATTTAAATTTAACATTGTATACATATATGGAACTAAGGCATTGTAGAGTGACTTTGTTTATTTGATTTCCAGGTGGGTGGCACAGCTCTCCATTATGCAGCATCCAGAGGGCATGTGGATGTTGCACGTGAATTGCTGAATCACAAAGCTTACGTGAATGGAAGGACTAAGGTTTGTACAATAATAACTATTAATTGACCTTAAAATAATAATTTGATATTAACCCTTAGAGCCATCAAATTTATCATCACAATGAGTCTTATGCACTATCTAAGACATCTAAATCAATTGCCTGTCCCTGTAGTTGTTAAGGGTTCACATTTTGATAACTGTATTCACTTGTCAAGACTGCCATTTACAAATGTTTGGAAACACCAAGGCTGACCTTTATTCACTGGATATGTTAGGACTTACCCTTTGCCTTACTAGATATAAAATTGTCCATGATCAAGTCTTCAAAGTAAATTGTAAATTACAGTGAAAAGTAAATTTCTTATTATGCTTCTCTCTTCTAGTTATAAATTAAAACACTGATGGCCTGCGTTCATTAAAATAAGTGTATTTGTTTGTGTAACTTAATTTAAGCAAGTAATATTTTAATATTTGACCACATATAGTTATGTAGTAAATCTTCACTGGCTAATCCATAATAATCACTCACAGTGTCCATGTAATTTCTGGCCAAATTTCATACTAATTTCTTGCCAAATTTCATACTTTTATAGCCTTGTAAAGTTTTAACTTGACTGGCAAGAATTAATGATTGATTAGATCTAACCATCATTTTAATAATTATTATTCTAACTGTGCTAACTTTGTTTATATGTTAACTGTACAGTAACTGGTTAAAGCTGCTTGCGACAGTAATTCCTTGACTTGTTCAGCTAGATCAATAATCATTGACTATCATGACACATTAATTTCCACAAAATTAGTATTGTACATAAAATAAGTTAATAATCTTTGTCGCACTCCATCTTATTGTGTTAATGTTTGTTATTAAATGCTTACCATTTAACGCTGAACCTAAGCAAACAAACAGGAAGCTGACACCTACTACAGCAACACTGTTCCTCTGCAGATCCTACAACCTTTCAATATATCCATGTGGCTAACAAATGGCCATTACAAAGTTACAGCTTTTATTGACCATGCAACGTACATGCAGTACAAAAATAGAGATGAATCTTAAATGGCAGATAAGTGCAGAACGAGATCAATATTTATTGTTCCAAATGCCAGTCAATAGGCTGGATAGACCGTTGTAGAAAACCAAACAGAAAAATGACCAGACAAAAATGCCATCATCATCACCATCATCAACAACATCATCATCATGGTCGTAGGTGTCCATCCTTGTCTTGACTAGTGTTATCACAATCACATTGCTCAAGTTCACCATGGAGTAACAAACCCAACTATGACAATAATTAATAAAGACTGTACAATGAACTTCTTTTACAATCTTGCTTTGGAAAGCTAGTGGACAAATGAACACACTGGAACACATGCCTCTCAACCAATGCCAACAACTACCAACAATGTATAAACAACTTATTTAAGACTTCAACAAACTCAAAGAGCAATACAAAACAGAAAATAAACTAACAGCCAAAATAACAGATTTATTCACAGTGGACTGACAGAAAACGTTTTCACTCAGCTCTGAAGATGGCTTCCACTCAAGTTATCAACAAGTATTTTTATCCTTACCGGTACCCTAACATGGACAGTAAAGCTAGACGAGCTACAGTACTGTGCTTAACACTCCACTGATGGCACCTGACACTGTTGTTTCTTAACTTCTTACAATTTAATAGTTAATCCTTAACCTTATCTTTGCATGATTAATGTTCTCATTGCAGCCAAATGTCCGCTATTCAGCCGGTAAATCACGTGGTGACAGAGAGGATATGCCTGTAAGGGCCTACCTAATTTCCAACATCACTAACTTCTATTTTAATTTTAACATTAAATAAGTTTAGATATTGAAATGCACCCTTAAAGTTTCTTTGTTGTTGTAGTTTTCGCAAATGATATCAAACATGAAAGATGATATTCGACCACCTTTCCAAACACCAAGAAGAGAGTTGAAAATACAAAGTAGAGTGGAGTATTAGTGACAAACTTAAAGGTGTTTGATGATGTGGTCAAACACTGTCTTGGGTGTTTGATACAGCTCTTCAATCAAAACTAAAACTAAGAGGGAAATAGAGGAAAAAACTATGCTAATTAAGATCCAACATTCAAACACCATTGTGTTTGTGATTTCCTTTGTTTGAACTTAATGAATTATGAGAAAATTTTATCTATATTAAATAGTGGACATGATGGTTTCAGCACTGGGTTTGGTTGTGTGATATGGCTCTTTGTTGTGTTACCCCTCTTCTTGTTTAACATATAAACTTAAAAAATGACAAATTTAAAATTGACAAATAATGAGATAGACAATAGAACAATAAATTATAGATAACTCCCTTAGATAAACTGCCAAAACACTGATTGTGTTAATAACTTGAAATTTAAACTTGTACACATCCCGTATATCTAGGTAACAGGCGTTTAAGACATTCAAACCTTAAAAAATAAGGGGATCAGGACATAAACAGCATACGCAATGAATTAAAATCTGTCTGTCAGTAATAGTTCATAGTAACACACAGTGTAGACTAGTTTTGTAACAAGCAGTGTTAAAACCAAAGTAATCAGATTTGACTAAATGTCAGTGCAACAAGTAACTGAACTACTTAATTAGAATTGTGTGTTAATCTTGAAACTGGCAGCAGGTAAGGTAAAAGGCCTGTAGACTTAATTACATGTATGTTGTAGTATCTAGTACCATCGGCTCACAAAGCATGCAAAAGACTTCATCTACAGAGTCCAGCATACATTGCATGCTTAAGCATGAATCAGTTTTTTTTCTTCAGTAACTGCTAATCCAAAAGAGAGTATGTTTACTTTTTGTGCCACCCAAGCTTTATTTTTTTTTTCATTTTATTTATTCTAAGAAAGCAAAGAGCCGAGGCTGTTTATAATGAGTGCCAACGTCTTGAGCATCAGTTCTGTATTTAATCAAATTGGGTAATGAAGGACAAATGCTCGGAACATTATTCTCATTAACTCGCTATGATGGTTTATCATTTACCTTTATCAGCTTAAAGTTGATGAATAGCCAAGTCTTTTACTTGCCCTACAGTTTCAGTAGAAACTAATACCTTGGTTCATAAAAAAGAAAATGCTATCTGCGAATATGTTTCCTCCTAAAACCAGTACAACATTATATTAAATTATAATAGGTTATATCCTATGGAAGAAGTTCTTCTAAAGCCTGTGGTTTTCCTTTCAGATTGGTCTAACTCCCCTTCATATCGCAGCTGAGAAAGGTCACCCAGAGTTTGTGCGTGTGATTGTAACAAAGTACAGTGCCATTACAGATCCACTTACTGTGGTAAGTAGCCTCAAGCAGTTGTTAACCGTTGTTTTTTTTAATTCAAAAATCGGAATAAAGTTGTTTCAGATTCAAATTCAGATTCAGAATGTATCAATGTATGACCAAGGCAGTTACATTTAAAAAATCGAAATAAGGTTGTTTCAGATTCAAATTCAGATTCAGAGTGAGCATTGTAAGATAAAGGCAATTACATTTTGTGCGAATTAGTTTTGACAGGCAAGTGAAAATCGCTTTATTATCACTCAGTGTTACTTTGTGAATGTTTGTTTTTTTTTCTCTTAGGACAAAAAGAGTCCTCTGCATTTAGGTGCGGAGAATGGCAGAACCGAAGTGTGCAAAGTACTTCTTGATCTGCGAGCCGATGCTAGTGTAGCAGACAGTGTGAGTTGTGTTCATTACTTTTGACCAATTCCTTTTCATCCTGAAATCTTTCCAAGCTTAGCAAATTCAGGTATGGCTGACTGGCTAACCTTTTCTCAATATAGATATAGATTCTCAAATACTTGACCAGTCGCGGAACGAAAGACCTTTTTACAATAAGTATCCAAGTTCTCGCGCGCTGACTGGCTCGTTTTGACAGATAAAATTTGAAAACTCGGACTTGCACGCGCTGCACTACGCAAATGAACTACTTGTACGCATCAGACTTGCCTTTCAAAAACTTTATATATTCTCGGCATTTGACCAGTTTCGGGTCTTGTTATTGTAAAAAACAAATTGATACGAGTTTTGTTATGCGTCTGTCCTCTTATTGAAGACAAATTTCGTCATAACATTGTCAAAGTTTATTTTTTTTTCTTATAGAAGGATATGATTCCTGTCCATTACGCTGCTCTGAACGACAAGGAGGAGATCGTGGAATTATTCTTCAACGTCAGACCAGACACCTTGACGCAAATCAACGCGGTACAGTTTTTTCTGTGTGTTACGTTGCCTAGCATCCTTTGTTCCGCTAAAGTTCGGCCAGCAATATCAAATATTTAAAATTTTTGTTACTATTCCTGATTAACAACTTTATAAAGCTACCCACAACACGAGCTTGTTACTTGAAAGGGTTTTCTCGATGCAAGTAGTCATGAAAATGGTGGCGTTGAAAATGAATGGGTAAATATTATAAAATATCATCTTAATAGTGCAGAGTAGAGGCAGTGAGTGACTGTCACAGGCAATAAAAAGCGCTAACTAAACGTCATACCTTTGGCTAAAGTAGGTTATGGATATCTAATAGCTACTGTCTTCATGGTACACTTTTGTCGGGGGCGCAGGGTTGGCGCAGTGATGAGAGCCTATGTGACTCGCATTCGATTTCAGCCCGGTGTTATATGTGAGCTAAGTTTGTTGTTGATTCTCGCCTTGCTCCGATGGTTTTTCTCCGGGTACTCCGATTTTCCTCCCTCCTGAAAAACCAGCATTTCCAAATTCCAAGTTGACCAGATTAGAGGACCTGCACGAGAATCAGCTAGGGTTGATGTGGCTTATTCTCTAAAAGAATTTACTTTTTTTAATAATTTTTGTTTCGTTTTGTTTGTTGCGCCAGGATGGATTAAACGCGTTACAGATTGCTGCTTCCAATGGTGCCATCAAAGTGGTGAGAAAACTGGTTGAGCTTGACTTTGCCAAGTGTTCAGCTGATACGGTAATGATATAAATATTTATGTTTACTGTTTTCCAAAAAGCTCATATATAAACTCGACAAAACATCACGATGTCGTTTCCTTTGAGGAAAGAAACGCTCAAGTTTCTTGCGAAGCGATTACTGCATTTTTACCCGCGTTTTCTATGCTCTGATTTAGTGGTTTATGATGCATTTGAAGCAGGCTGCAGCCAACTGACCTATTCCCTCAACTCTCTCTTTCCTCGCCCCATACAGGGAATGAACCCGGGCGGGACGGGGGCTACTGCCGCTTGGGTCAATCCAGCACAGGAGCTGTTATCGCGCTATGCGATTTTCTATTGTTTTTTTTATTCCCCCGTGCCACGAAGGTATTTCACGCTACTCTATTAATATACATAAGCGTCGTTGTACATTTCGTTCTTCGTTTTAGTTTTACGTATTTGCGTCGTTTTTCATCTGTGGCTTCGTATTGCCGTTTCTTTGATATCCTGGAGTTTCACCGAT
>Ga0126337_10002998_pt1 | contig 10913 bp, 4 predicted proteins | sample DipCmetagenome_FD_92527 | JGI IMG/M metagenome (GOLD analysis project Ga0126337, IMG submission 92527) | Coral microbial communities from La Bocana,Puerto Morelos, Mexico - Diploria C A metagenome | ecosystem: Host-associated > Invertebrates > Cnidaria > Coral | place: La Bocana,Puerto Morelos... | reverse complement strand
GATCTAACTAAGCTTTGAGCAAAAAATTTTGACTTTGCTGCTCGTTCATCTTACTCCCAACTTGTTACGCATAAAATTTGCTCATATTTTGCGACAAGTTAAGGGTTTGTGTATCTTGTGAAGCAGTCTCAAAGCTCACCACATGAAGCCTTCCTTGTGGCGACAAAACCAACCTTGAATCTGTATAGCCGGAAAAACAACAGGAGCTACCATTGGCTACAATGTAATTACCTATAGCCAATAACAACTTGTGTTATAATTTGCGACTACCAAAAAGAAAAAAAAAATTTCTATCACGGATTGATTCTCATCCGCATAATAACAGGGCAGATGCGACAAACATTATTTTTGATTATATTACCTTATATGGATGATTATATTACCTTATATGGATGATTATATTACCTTATATGGATGATTATATTACCTTGTATGGATAATTATATTACCTTATATGGATGATTATATTACCTTATATGGATGATTTTATTACCTTATATGGAATTGGTGCGAGTTTACCCTAGAGAGAAATTTAAAGCATCAGCTAGAACATTTAAGGACGTTCGCGCTAATTGTTTCTGCGCATCCTTACTGCGCACGAAATTCACCTGCCACGTCTGAAACAAGTAAGTCATTATCTCTTCGCAGTGGAAGTTTAAAAAAAATCTATCGAGTAGAAAATTTTCGCACGAACGTCCTTAAGTTGAACCCTTGGGGCAGATATAAAAGATATTACATGTTGGCCAGAAGATTTTTATGTTCGGGTGGGAAGATCAAAAGTGACATCTAACACTACGGTTTTCGGCAGAAACCTCAAATGGCAAACCGTGACAAAGCTCTGCGATCACATTCGGAGTTCTCAGCATGTACGAGGGGCCGGCGAGATGTTGGTTTTCACCTCGCAGGTGATCTACCTGAATATTTTTATCCTGAATTTCTGTTTAGGCTGCGTACCGATAAACAAATCATGTAAACCAGCCCTTTTCGTACATGTTTAGATGAAAGTTTAACCGAAGGAGTGAAAGAAAACTGAAAAAAAAAACGAACACTGCTGTTGTCTGGAAATTCCATGCGTGGTCGGTCTCTTTACTAGTGAAATTATTCTTTCATGTTTTTGTAGATAACCTGGTAGAGACCATTAGAGTCAAACATCAAACCTCTAACCTGAAACTATCGTTTGTAGTATGCCATGAACGCGAAAACCATGGTCCTATCACGAGTGAGCGCAGAGTGAAATATTGACCTGGCCACTTTTACATAATTTTTCGTTTTTTTCGCGTTCTTGTCTTCTCAGAAAACACAATTTTCTTTGTTGTCGCTCAACAAAAACACATTTACAAGCAGCCGCAATTATTTCGAACAACAAAGCAAGTTTGAAACAGCCGGAATTGTGACGTTTTTTACCAATACAGAAAATACATAAAACACGAGTCCCTGATGTAGGGATTTATGGATTCAACAAATGTTTTAGTTTTCAGCAAAACAATCCTGTCTATAAAATAAACTGGTTTCAAAGGGCCCGTTTTTAAGATTTCGTGTAAACTACTCTAGGTAAACAGCTCTTAATCTTCTGCCAATTGCAACAGATGTTGCTAAAAACAGATTTTTAAACCTTTCAAAAGGATTATCTGCACTTTTCAAACTTGAAGACAGCTTAACCGCTAACCACTCAAAAAGCCACTTAATGAGTCCTTTGCCAAAATCCATTGAAGTTTTCGTTTGCGATTAGTGCGGCAACCTTCTTTGCCTAAGTGGGTTACCTTTAAAATCATTTTGGCGTAAATACAGGCAATGCTTTGCTGAACAAAGGGGCTGTTGATTACAGCAAGTGGAATAAATTAACGCAGAATTATTAAATAAGAGAAACGCGGAAATTTAACGGGGGAATATGTCAGATGGAAGTTATTTGTGATATTTCTTTTTCATTTATTTGCGTTCTTTCTTCATTTGTTTCATTGTTGAGCTGCCACTTAGATTGTTGTTCATTTTCATTGAACTTTAATCTTATAAAAAAATTTAACCTGTTATATCCGAAACTTGTTTTGCCATTTAAGACTATCAAGTGGTTCCTTATCTGAGAACCTGGGAACTTGTGATTTCTTAGAGCATTATCTTGTCTTTTTGTTGCTATGAAACGGCCTCAAATATTGACAACAAGGGGTCGGTTCCATTTTTCTTTGGGTGGCAACACAGGTGTAAGACGCAAACAATAGGCAAATAGGTATCCTGTTTCACTCAAAGATTGTCAAGTTGATTTTAATGATATGAGCTCTGTTTATCAAACAAGATTGCATCTTTAGTCTCCAAGCACCGATTTTTATAAATTAAAGTCAGTCCACATTTGATTGTTTTAAGTGGAAGAGAATTAACTGAAATGTAGAAAGCTAATTTATTTATTTATTTCTTTATTTATGCAAGAATGTTTCAAACGTCTAAAATCTACCCATGCCAACTACTGCGCTTTTGCACGACAAACAATAGATTCAAAATTTAATTAATTAGTACTGCCTCTGTCAGTTGATATACTTTCGTGTCCGTTCGCTTTTTTTTAACAAGGAATATGACAGGCAAAATTAGGAAAGCAATTACAAAATACCTGAATTAGATTGCAAGATTTTATTTATTCCTTTTTTTTGTTTTTTTTGGGGGAGGTGGGATGGAGGAAAAATTAATGAGGTAATATTTTTCGTGTCAGTGAGTTGATGCAACATTTTAGCAGCGACTTACAAAAATCATAGCAATTTGCGTAGGGCCTAAAGCGAGGAGATAAGACACGAAGCCTAGCTTTCACTTCACTATTGTTTCCCTATACTGAGAAGTGTATTGTTCCATTTTTTATGATTAAGAAAAAAATCAGCCAAACCCCTTATTTCTCTCAATTTATTGCTATCGTCTTGAATAGATTAAGTACAGAAAAGTTTTATGCTGATTTCTTCGCCAAGGTCAATTGAAATTGAGGTTTGTAATGGCATTAATATTAAAAGCACGTAAAACGTTTCCCGTGCACTGTGATGTTACTTGTGCAACGAAACGTATTTCCGTCGGGGCAGTGAACTGACCAATCGAGTGATTTCCCAGCAGCCACAAAATAATAGGACACTGATAATATTATGAACAATTTAACCCTTTCAGGAAGCCTAAAAAATAAACAATGTCACCAAGGCTTTAAAGGCCAATAGAAAATTCCCTGCAAACGTAAACGAAAAAGGTCTAGCAATCTTTCAAAAAACACACACTACAGTCTTTTCACGTCACCAACTTCCCCTGGCGTAACTTTGACCCTTGAATAATGAGGACACGTATCATTAATTTACTTAGCATGGTGAAGCTTTTTTATCAAAACAGTGAATTGCAAATAGAAGTATACTGAATCGCTTTGATAACGTTTAAAGTAGAAACAGAACCCTTTTGAATTCTGGCGGTGCGTGGAGGTCATTGAAGAGATATCACTGACTGGAAGTGACAATTTTTTTCCGAGACTTGTGCTGATACCAAATTCGAAGGTAATGTACATATGAGATAAGAAATGAAACCTGGTGAATAATCGTAATATTTTTTATTATTTTGTTTAAACCATCTGCTTAAGAACGATTAATAATTTCCATAAAACAGATACACAAAAATATTGGATCGGTATCTAGCGATATCTGTCTGATCAGCCTAAAACGTTTAAAATATTCGTTAAATTCATGATCTCGTTTTAAAAAAATCAATTAGATGATCATTTCTCTCCAGGCTACCTTTCATGAGATAAACAAAGAGGCTTTTATTCAGAAGACGTGCTCACCAGCATTTTAAGAAGGCTTTTAATTTCCTACGACGAGAAGAGGAAATAAAAATTCGTCGTGTCCTCTGAATTTTTCGACACATTCAGTTTTTTGACTTTGTTCCTGAAATGTGCACTCAATGTAATTCATCTGTTTTTTTGACGTCTTCTGTTTCCTTTCTACCTTCAGCTAATGGGTCATTTTAATCCACAAACTTTAAATTATCACATCACTGGATTTTGCTTCGCTGATGTGGCCAAAGGAGAGTAGGGTTTCTCTTTATCTTTAGTTAAGGCAATGTGTTGCGTAATTGCATGGATAAATCGCCTTCATATTTAATGACGCCGTTTCCATTGCCGAAGCTGTACACTTTTACCCTTAGCAGTTCCTTAATTAATAGCGAATTTCTAATTCATCGTAAAGCCTTTTCAAATTCCTGTTAATCTTATTCATCCAGTTCTTTGTTGCTGCGAGTTCCTTCCCAACACAATTTGCGTCAATTTGTGCAGTTTTATAATGGTATGAATATATCTAATTAATTTCTCTACGCGTTTTTTTTGGTAAATAATCGAAGAAAACTAGTAAGTGTATTCAAAAAATATTTTACATAGTGTATGCGGACTAAAAGCCAGATTAAAATGTTCGGTTAAAATATGCGAGGCCATTACGGAGTTTTAGTGGATAAACTCAATGGCCGTAACATTTGCTTCTAAGCATGCCACTCAATTAGCACAGTTCGGAACACATCAATGTTTTTGCAACTCTAAGCCGAGGAGATTTTCGTATATTTTAATTTTTTAGTTCGCAGATGTCTCAAAGTTCGACATTTTTAAGCCTTTAGTTTACTTCTGTAAAGGGCGGACGCGCGGTTACCATCGGTTATTCCCAAAAAGAGAATTTATATCTACAACAGGAAAGGGTGTTTCGGCCAGTTTAAGAAAAAGTCGGCTAAAAGGTATTGTAAAGCATATTTGAATAGATTACATTTTGTCATTGTGTCACTCATTATTCCATCGCTGGGTGTTTTTTGGTTGGGTAATGCCAAACATTTGCTTTTATGTGGAAATTTATCAGGCCTGATAATACGAGCAGTCGGGTTTTCGACTGGTTTTGATTCTTTAGTAGCAATTTGTAAACAATGCATTGTCTAAGAACCATTTCTTCGATCCAATATTTGCGCGGTAGTGGATCCATTTGAATTGTCGATTGAAGAAAAAAAAACGCACAATCAAAACTGTTGGTCAAAAAAAAAAATACTCGGCGGTGTTGTTTCGCCTCAGTTGCGCAGTAACGAAAGGATTTTGGAAGGAGTTCGATCTCTTCAAAGCTTCCTTTTCAAATCTCTCGTTGCTAATGAAATTATCAAGGTGAGCATCTACTCTAGTGCTTACCCTAATATCACCTGCTCTCGGCGTCCAGTGCAAATAAAACCGCCATGAAAGTGATGTTTTTAATCTTATGTCCCACAGGGTGTGCGCACAAAAACGCACTAGATATCAACTGATCGCTGTCAAGAGCTGAAGACAAGGTTTCAACGACGTCGATTGGATTTTAAATCAACGCGGAGAAAAATCAGATATTTACAGACAAGAAACCCGCGGCCCTTGTTGTGGTACTTCATCCACATCGCGCGAAACCGCTAACTGTTAAAGAGAAAAGTGTTTTCAATATGGATTTTGAAGGAACATCGCAGCTTGACAAATCTCGTATCTGGATAAATGTCGGGGGATTTCGCCATGAAACGCACATGTCCACACTAAAGAATATTCCGGATACACGACTTTATTGGATCGCCGAGAACCATTCGACTGAAGGCAAACTGGAGTATTTTTACGATCGCCATCCGGGAGCGTTTACGCAAATTTTGAACTATTACCGCACTGGAAAACTGCATTATCCAACAGATATGTGCGGGCCGATGTTCGAGGAAGAGCTATGTTTCTGGGGAATTGACGAAAAACAAATGGAACCGTGCTGTTGGGCGATTTACACGAAACATCGCGAAGCGGAGGAAAATCTAAAAGCTTTTGTGGGTCCCGGGTTCGAGGACCTCAAACGAAATGACCTTGAGCGCTCCTCGTCTGACATCTCTGGACTCAATGAAAAGAAAGATAATTTTTGGAAAAGGATACAGCCGAAAATTTGGAATATTATGGATGAACCACATTCGTCGAAGCTAGCGAAGGTAGGAAACTAGTATTTGTTAAAACAGTGCAGTTGTCTTTTTGCGGCAAAATAACGTTTGTTTAGTGGTTTCCCTGTAACAAAGAAAACCACCAAGACTCCTCAGAGAAATGAAGATGTGTCACTGATAGAAAATTCAATTTAATTTGAACCTGTTTTTTTCTGCATTGCAAATGGAAAAAAAAAATTATAGTATCTCCTTCGCTAAAACGGCTTGCCGCAGGCCATTTCCACGGATTCAGAGCGGATACCACACAATTTAGCGCACAAAGATCAATCTTAGATCGCAGATTTGTCTCAGATTGTTTCATTTCCACCCTATCAAATAACTTCAGCTGTTCCAGTCCCTACACTGAACCTTTTTCGGTTCAGGGAATACAGAGTAGGTGAAAAATACGGAAAGCAACATTAAATGTCCTTATAAAACCTTTGTCTTTTTCTTAGTTTAATTTTGAGTTTACGCGCGTCGGATGACTGTGGGTCGCATAGTGTGGACAGCAGCTCGTATTTTGAGCAGTCAGTTTCAAAAAAGGATTCTTTTAAAGAAAATTTACTGATTCATAAACAGCGTGAATCACTTAAGAGTTTAGATATTCACATGCTTTGCGGTGGAGCAGTGAAAATACTATGACTAAAACTTGAAAACTACATTTAGACGGTGGAAATGAACAAACATTATGTCTTGCGCCTTTTGAGACTGATTTTGAACATAAACTAACAAGAAATCAACTTGCTTCGTACGATGAACTTTTACTAAAAAAATTCTAAGTTGCGAATGATTTTTCCTCTTTTTAATTTTGAGGAAAAACACGGAAATAAAAGAACGAAAGCGCTGGATTATAAGTGTAAATATTGTACCATTTTGGGTCACGGAGCGAACATATGCACATTAAAACAGGATTTTTTTACTCACATGAATACACAAGAAAATACTTGAAAAAACTGCACTGAAAAATTCATTAATCAGTTTTAAATAATGAACATTAAACGAGCTACTTTCACAAGATCTGCTATTAATTTTTCGACAGTCGATTTGTTGCTCGAAAAGCGAAGCGAACGAAGTATCGCGACATGGCGGATGTTGCACTAATTAACAATCATATTCAGTGACCAATCAGAGTACTTGGTTCGACCGGTGTCCTTCGACGTCACTAAAAATAATTGAGGCTATTAATTGCATTGTGTTGGTTTATTTTCATTGAGACCACAACGCTTAGCGATCTTTTGTTCAGGCTATTAACTAGGCTAAAATTTAGTGCTTTCAGTTCAGAAAATTACTGTTTTCGTTTAATCACGTTGCTGGTTTTTTACACGAAAACTCAATCAATGCAAGGAAGAAGTAACTTTTCCCTTCCTCGAAAAAACCGTAGAAGAAGTAAATTTTATATTTTTTTAAAATTTTAGGTAGTGTTTTGAGCTAGTGTTTTTAACAATTGCAAGAAAATGGCTTCGAGTGTAACCGAAATGAATAGTTCATTTTTAATACTGGAAGTTTTCAATATTTGCTGTTATGTTTCTTTTAACAAGGTACAGCGTGCATTTTTTATTTTATGGCATATTTCTATTCCAGAGAAAACTGTTTTTGAGTCCCTTTCTGCTTTTACTTCAATTTCGTGCAAAGATTAGTCGCAATTAACCACAAAAGAGTCCAAAAACAATCATCAACACAAGCTTTTCTCTCAGGCGTCATTGGCAGGATGGAAGGCAAACCCGACAGCGTTTCTGCAACATGCTCTGTGCGTTAATTGTACATTTCAATTGGTTTTGGATGAATGCAGCATCATTAAAAAAAACAAAATACACCAAATTAAAATGACCAAACAATTTAGCTCAGTTCAAAGTTCTTACTTTTCTTAAAGCACGAACTACCATATTATTTCGTTGAAACATTAATTCCAGTCACCCCATTTAAACGAATCAGTGATTCCCTAAATCGATATTGTGAAACACCGAATTTTGGCAGATGTTTTGTCAAAAGCAGGGCTTTTCGTTAAGATTTTACTTTCCTCCAGTAAATATTAAATTCGCTAGGATAGTTCATTTCTAGTTTTATTGTTATTTTAATTTTTAACGCGGCGAAAGACAAACCCGGAAGTGCGAGAGAGCGCAGCAGTGGAGTCGAGAGCTATCCGCCCATTTACTAAACTTGCAGACGCCGAGCTAGAGTAACTTTATTCATTGTATTTTAATGTTTGACGGTAGAGCAAAGCATTGTAACGACTGGCGAAAAGGATAATCCCGGAATAACTATTAAAAGTTACCAATCGAAGCACTTTTGTACTGAAAATCTTTGTGAATATCGCCCCAATTCAAATTGCTTCATAGCTCCATGTAGTGTTGCTCTTGCTCCTTAGCATGCTATGTACAGGTCACAAGGGGTGGCCAAAACCAGACAAGAAATATTTTGCATATGGCCAATCAGAAATGTGTTTCGCATGTTTAGAAAAAGATCTTTTATGTGTGGCCCATCCGGCCGGAGCTTATCTCGGTTTCTGTAGCATGAAGCGATTAGGAGTATTCTAAATCCCCCCTGGATGGGATGCTAGTCCATCGCAGGGTTACCCTCAGCCTTGCGTTTCTCGGTACCCATTCATGCACCTGGAGAGAGGCACTGTGAGTGTAAAGTGTCCGCTTGCCCAAGAACTCGGCTCGTAAATTAAACAAATCACCAAGCACAAAGCAGTAGTTTGCTTACACTGCGGCTCCCAACCGGGAGTATGGCACATCGTTGAATTACATCGTGTATTCATTTTAGAAACTGTTTGGGTTAACTTTTAGTGCCAGAAACAGTATCTACTTCTCCAAACTGCGCGGCAAAACTAGGAGCTCAGACAAGGGTTTTCAGTTATTTTCCCACTTACAAAATTACGTTTAAATACTGAACAACCTGAAAATAGTTGATTAGTAAGTTAGACTGAAAGCACCAAAGAAATAGTAAAAACCCTACAGCAACAACGATCAGTCAAGGATGGAGAACATTAACACGGATTGCAAACGACGAAAATGATAAATCAAGATGCACAAACTCTAGCTCTTTAAAGGTGACTGGCAACAGTTCCAACCTCTTTCCACCCCTCATACCTTGATAGATCAATACTGTTACGCTCCGTCAGGTAATTCTACTAAACAAAATTTTAGTTACTGGTAAAAGCGTTGTGGACATCCTTTCTTTACAGAACAGGTTACCATAGCAACAGTATAACCTGTTGCAAAAATCCTTTAATTCAGCTTTACCTGCTCACGCACGTATTTGGTCTCATCTGTTTTTTGTTGTCCAGACGTTACAAGCAAGTTTAGAGACAACTCCTAGCAATGTTTGAAAATTTGTGGAGCGGGGTCAGAGCCACCTTAAATGTTTGAAAATTTAAGGTGACATACGAAACCGCTGGAAACAGTCTCCGGTTTGTTACTTATTAAAACGAAAACCTGCAACATTATCATAAACCTGCCAGTAATAGAGCCTTCATAAAATAAACTTAATATCCCTTAAACGTGTTTAGAGCAATTGATTCTCAAAATTCGAGGAGTTAACGTTTTATAAGTTAAACCCTTAGAATGTTCTATGCATTACATACTTACATTAATTGGTTTATTGTATGTGACGTACTGTGAGTAGCTAATTGTAATAAACGCATCGTAAGTGAGTGTTCTGTTGTGAGTAGTTTGCTGTAAGTACGTATTGTAATTGAGCCCTTTTCAATTAGTGTATTGAAGTAGTTTATTGTATGTAACTTATTATTGGGCATGGTATTGTAATTCATTCATAAGCTACAGTCGTGCCAGTGCGCGACCTTACCGCGCACATTCCGTGCACGAGGTGGAGAGGAGGAGAGGAGGAGTGAGAGTCGAAGACTGAACATGCAGAGCCAATTCACTTTCATTTGTATTTTGACTGGTTTCTGTGAACATTTTTTGGGGTAAAAGTATTGCGAAATTACTTCGTGTGGGAACTGCAGGAATTTCGACACCAAATAGTTCTCATGTAATTGGATTCCTATCTCAGTTACGAGTCACATATTCAAGTCAGTTTTATAAATGATTTCACCGATAAATAGTAATCGCCCATTTAGTTTTCATTGAGGCAATTATTTTGGTTTTGGTTTTACTACGGTTTGAGATTAACTGAGTAACCTAATTGGTAACAGTCTCTCATTTTCATTTACAGGTCGTGTCATACCTCTCGTGTTTCTTCATCAGCTTGTCAATTGCAGCATTTTGTGTCTCCACATTACCGGGAATTCGCACAGAAGAAACTATCATGGGCAGCCCCTATTGGTTAAGCCTTCTAGAACTTGTCTGCAGCAGCTTTTTCACCCTGGAGTTTCTAATGAGATTGGTCTTCTGTCCCACAAAACTGCTCTTCTTCAAGAGGCCAATGAACTGGATAGATTTGATATCTATTTTACCATTTTATGTATCACAAGTGTCGGATGACGACAAAGTGAAGATGTTCTTGGTTATTCGAGTGCTGCGATTATTCAGGTATGTTGATAATAAGTAATAGTAATTGGACCGACCGAAATGCAATTCAGGGAGTAACTGGGCGGGTAGTCTCAAAATCGGACGAACGCGCAGGCGCAGCGCGAGGCCGATTTGGAATTACGAACGCGTATTATAACACCCACGCCGACTTAACCACGACAGTAAAACAGCATATATAATATATAAATATAACAATGTTTTTCTACTCAATATCGTTTCATATGGGCTTTAATACAGGTCTGTTTACAGACGTAATGAGCTTGTATCAACTTGCAGGCACAGGCGCAAGTTTCCCCTTAAATTCAATCGCATCCTCAATGACCAATCATAAACTCACACATGTATATTACTATTGTTGTTTGAATTTTGTAACGATCATGCTGCCGATGTATTTAATCCCTAGCGACTACAGTGTATATGGAATTTAACTGATGAGTGGATCAACTCTTTGTTGGTCTACGAAACAGACCTGTATTAAAG
>Ga0126337_10002997_pt1 | contig 10918 bp, 12 predicted proteins | sample DipCmetagenome_FD_92527 | JGI IMG/M metagenome (GOLD analysis project Ga0126337, IMG submission 92527) | Coral microbial communities from La Bocana,Puerto Morelos, Mexico - Diploria C A metagenome | ecosystem: Host-associated > Invertebrates > Cnidaria > Coral | place: La Bocana,Puerto Morelos... | reverse complement strand
TGTTTAATATTTTCTGGTCTTTTATAAACTACACGTAATTTTTCATTGTTTTCCTTATGTCTTTTTTTAGATATTTGCAAATGAAACCGAAACTAGCGAGAAGCTCTCAGGCTTTGCTCTCATAGAAGTTGAGTTGCTAAACATCAATGATAACGAGCCCATATTCAATAGCAGCTCGTACAACTTCACTTTTGATGAAGAAATTCCTGTTGGCTTTGTCATCGGAACAGTCACGGTAAGTCTTTCTTAGTGAGTTATTTTAGTGGCTGCTTAAGTAATGTACACTATTTCGCGAGATTGCGCAGAAACAAGTGGCCACTTAACTTTTATGCACGTGAAATAACATTTGCTATTATTAAAAAGTTAGATCATTGGATAATGTAGTTCAAGATTTTTAATTGGCTTAGCCATTAAGAAAAATTAGCTCTACAAATATGAAAAGCGTGCGCGTAATTTATGGAACGTTTTAATTTCTATTTTTTTCAGTTTGTTATATCTTAGGGGCGTTTTTAATAAAATAATTAAATTACTCGCGATCGTTGGATATGAGATGACCATAAGATAACCAACTCGGTGTTACACACAACGTTGGCTATCAATCTATCTCAAATAAATACCCTAATGGTAGGGAAATAATGTCTCGCGGAGGAAAAGTAGGAACATTAGCAAAGCCAATCAAGGCTTCTCATAGACATGAAGCAATGGACGAATTTCCATGGCCATTGTAATTTTCCATTAAACCGCTCCACATGCATTTTTGTCATTGTAGACAGAGGATTCAATTCTGACTTACTTAAATCAGCGGACTGTACTTCAGTCGAGTGATATTATTTTTTTTTTTTTTCTTTTTGATTTCTTTTTGGCATGAATGACCGCTTTAGGCGACAGATGCTGACCTTGGTTCCTATGGAGAAATTAATTACCAGCTTTATGGCACTGGGGCATCAAGGTGAATCACTCTATATTAAAAATTGAATTAAACAATAACCAATTTAATATATTAGGTTATATTGAAGACAAACCTGGATCTTTAGAACTATGGAGAAGTTGCAATTCTTTTTAGTGTTTGTAAACACATGTTGCTATAAAATTGCTATTTGTTTCAGAAACCAGTAGTTCCCTAGTTGGCACATTTAATTTAATAACCGTAGGTGACCGTCACCCATATCCGTCACCCGTGTGGACAGTATGCCTAACCGTTGAAATAAAGCTGGACTGGGCCAACGATACACGCAATAAAATGTTTTCACAAGATGTCACAGCAGCAATGTTCACGAATCAATGAAACAGCGGCCATTTTGATGTCCCGAATCAGTCCTATAAAAGAACTCTTTTCTTATGTAAACACTTTCTTTTGTTTCAATAAATTTTCACGGCTGCTGGACCGCTAAGTCTACAATAAATGTACAATCAGAAGATTCATTTTCTCATATTCCCTTTCAATCAATTCAGAAAAGAAATCTAATTCTCAGTCACTTTTTTTTGTTTCGGCAGCTTTACAGTCGACTCAACAAATGGTACTATCAAAGCCACAAAAGTCTTGGATTACGAGAAAACCGCAGAGTTTGTGTTCTTTGTTCTCGCAAACGATGGAGGAAGATTTTATGAGGAGAATAAAAATTATGTGACCAAAATCCATGTTTTCCTGAAGGACATGAACGATAACGACCCAGCTTTCCTGAACACGCCATATACAGTGGATGTCATGGAAAACCAAACAGATATTGTGTTTGTTTATCAGGTCTGTAAATTTACAATACCTATATATTTTATTCGGTAAACCTTTCATTGCTAAATAAAAACTAGCGCGTTGCTGGTTTGGACTTGACTCATTGAAGTGGTCCGAGTTAAAACCCTATAGTTATTTCATGTTCTTGATTGAGACACTTAGTTTTCTCAGTGACTCTTCCCAGCTTGTGCTGAGGTGCAAATAGGCACCAATCTTTATTGGTACAACCTAAAACAAAGTTATGATCGGTATCATTCGACAATGTTATCCTTTGCACATTGTACTGCGAGCGACAGTCTACCAGATCAATTTAGAAGAGCTCTTCGGTAGATAAATTACACCACAACCTACATCAAGAAACATCCAGTCACTCTAATATTCCATATAACGTCCCCGTGGAGTTTCCCAAAGCCGGGCGCGAGATATCCCAAACGAAGACCATTTAATTTCTTCAAAACTTTTGAGTTCGAATTATTAATCTTGCAAGGAAAGTGGTTATAGTCAGGTCTCAGTTAAATGGCAGGGGACTAAGTATTTATTTCGCATTCTTAGGTATCAGCTACAGATATGGATAGTGGAGACAACGCGAAGGTAAAAACTGACACAATTATTTGATCGACTGCAACAAAAATACTTTTAACGATGGTTATGAACTATACGCGCGTAGTAAAGATTAAGTTTCACGTGCACATTTCGTTTGTTGTTTAGGTTTCCTTTAACATAACGGATGGAAACACCGACGATGCTTTTGCTATTAATAGCAGTGGCGTGGTAACAACAAGAAAAAAACTTGATCGCGAGACAGAGTCTTCGTATTTCCTGACGGTGAGATGTGAATTATCAGCAGTTTATCAAAAAAATTTAGTCTATGAAGTTATGTTTAGTTTTTCTAATAGCAGAAACATTTAAAAGTCTCCGAATTCAAACATTGTCTGTCTGAGATTCAGATTCGAATGATTCCAAACTAGTATGCCGAGGCAACTAGAAAGGTTTGTTTATGTCCCAAGATGTCGATATCATTTTATAAACGGCATTGATAGCCCATCATGGATACTAAAGGAGTGTTTTATAAAGCTACTTTATTTATTTAATTAATTAATTATTTATTTATTTATTTAATTATTGTTGAAAAAAAGAAATAGTATCATTCATGAAGAAAACTGTTTAAAATTGAATGCTTAAAAGCACCAGTGTATCTCTTTTAGATAAAACCGTGTCTGACTCACTAGTCTTCAATAACGTTTCTTATTTTCTCAGCTGGCCCAGTGAGGGCATTAAATTTCGTTTTTATATTCTTTCTTCTGTAAAAGATCATGGCGTACGATCATGGACTCCCGTCTAGAAACTCAACAACAGTTCTCGCTGTCACGGTGCTTGATTTGAATGATAATCCACCAGTGATTTTAGGCGGTGCCAACCTCACAACCAGAGTTAGCGAGGTAAGGCTGTACACGAATTTACGTACGAAAATGTATTTAGGAGGGACCTGCTTGGCCAGGCCGTGAAAGTTTGCGATCCGGAAGAGCCTTGTCACCAAACCTCCGAGGGATCCAAATTTGTTGCCTCGTAGTAAAAAATATCCTTGCGGTGAAAAGTTTTAGTGACATTTACCGGAACTTCCAATCCACATCACCACCTCTAAACACACACAAACCCCTATCATTATGAAGTTAAGACGAAGTTTCATTCGCCGGACATTCAGCATTTGATCGTCTTTTGATAACTGGCAATTGTATGGTATGTCCATTAAGACAATTTGAACAACTGGCTGTGAACCTTCACGTTTCTGCTGTCGGTATAATGTTTTCTTAATTACAAGTTAACAAATGCATTCAAATGGCGATTGCTTTTTGCCCTGAGGCGACACTACGCTGATTTCTGATCGCTTTCATCCAGCTCAAGTTGCCGATACAGTCTTTCACAGTGTGACCACTCAACATGCTTCAACACGACTGCCAGTACTAACGTTCTTTCACGAAACGTGTGCACTTCATAGCTGCATGATTCATTCACTATTTCACTAGGCTTAAGACGGCCTTTAATGTCTTCTTTAATTTACTCTGCATTGTGACATTTCATTTCCCTACAGGGTGAAGGCGGAGGAACGGTTGTTTACAATCTAGAAGCGACCGATGAAGATGAAGGCAACAACAAGAAACTAACCTATGCAATCACATCGGGTAATAATGGAGAATTCATCTTGAACAGCAACACTGGAGTGCTGCAGATATCTCCTACAGGCTTGGACAGAGAGCTACATTCAAGCTACAACCTGACAATAAATGTCACTGATGCAGGGAATCCAGTGTTGTGGGTAGGTACTAAAGGCTGCAGGCCTTCTTCCCTCATAATTTGTGATCTCAGAATTTTTATTTACCTTTGTAGTAGTCCCTTGTGATATCATATTTCTCTGACATCTGCGCATCGATTCGACAGTAAGCCACTTCATTTTTGTCTCTACGCGGAAGGGAATTGAAAACGCAGCTTTGTATAGGCCCGCCGTCCACGCTAAATTGTCACGAAAACAGAGCTTTTCGGAAACGCCGACTGTGCGTTTTCGCGTAGACAAAAAAACATTTTGACAAAAGTAGTTTTCTGAAAGTGATGGCGTCACAAACATTACGTGATTTTCCTTTCCGAGTTTTCCTTTAGCACAAATCCAAAATGTCTGGCGAGTTGTGCGTTTTCAAATTCCTCGGCGTGGTGAAAACGGAAAACATTTTATGCGTTTTCAGAGCGTAGTATATTTTCTATCTGCATTTTTCTACAGGACTCGTCAGTTTTACACGTGGAAATACTAGACATCAACGACAACACTCCAGAATTTGTTCCCAGTCCTTCAGCATCCCTTTCCACTTACATCAGGCATATTAACGAAGGTCCAGAAAGTGTAGATAGTGTGATTATTGATGTTAATGCTACTGATAAAGACACAGGAACAAATGCCGAGATTCTCTATTCCATGTCTGGAGATGAACAGGGCCACTTCCAGCTAAATTCAACCACTGTAAGTTTGACTTTCTTGATACATGCTGCAACTGATTAATTTCTGGAGCAGGCATTCCTCATTCTCCACCCTTCATGCATTTTTTTAGTTGGAATAGAGTTAACTACAACTCGTAGAAGCTACACATCTATCCCTTGGGGAAATTTGAAGAAGACCTGACGGCGTTTCATACTCTCTCCATCCATTCTTCCTTTCTCCTTTGTACGGTGTAAAGCTTGCAATCGCACCTAACTTAATGGAAATATTTTCCTTACAAATGCCCTTACTGATGCACATTTTGTAGATGCATGCCTGGAAACGAGCCGGAACAGTCAGAATAGATCCTATGCACGATTACGTCGCATACCCAAAATTCACCATCAAGCTTCGTTCGCGCGAAATTTTCTCAAACTTCTAGCCACTTTTGTGTTGTTTTCGCGTTATTAGTCTTTTCATATTTGCTGCTTTGGGAATGTGTGCAGGATAAAATTTACAGTTTACATTCTCAAAGCGAGGCGTGATGGAGTGACCTTTGCCCGTCTGATGTCTAGCACATAAGGGGCTATTACGAAGCTTAAGAGTTTCTCTCATCTTTTTTCACAGGGGGTTTTGTCTGTGCGTAAAGTTTTGGACAGAGAAAACTCGGAGATGACTTTAGATGCTCAAGAAAGAGGAGTATTTTCCCTTGATATAACAGCTACCGACCAAGCTGTGCCTAATGATAAGCGAAAAAGTTCTACTGTTAGGGTAAGACTGGAGTTCTTTTTTAATATCACTGTTAGTTACTAAGTTAGCCTGTTTGCTTGTTCTTTTGTTTGTGTGTTGGTGTGTTTTGTTTGTTTGTTTGTTTTTAATGACTCTGTTATCTAGTGCTATTAACTTCCTGACTGCATTCTCCTGCAAGGTTTTGTAAAAGAAAAAACCTAGCCACGGTAGACGATTTAAATCTTTCAGGTCTAAGTCTGCTTTCGTGAAAACTACCAGCTCAATTTACATTTTCTGAAAACAATACAGCGTCAGGAGCCCCTGACAGCGTCTTTCGTCTTAGGGAGGTACTTCTTTAATATAATCCAAGGAACTGATCCACATATACACGAAACTCTCTGTGTAATTTCTTTTACTTTTGCAAACTGCAAACGAATTTTTTCTCTGCTTTTTTCCGAAAGGTAACAGTTATAGTCAATGACGTCAACGACAACACACCACAGTTTATTAATCCACCCCAGTCCACCCATGTAAGCGAGGCGGCTCGGCCTGACAGTAACGTTATTCAGGTACCAGCTGAGGATCAAGATTTGGGATTCGCTGGAAAAGTCGTGTACAACATTACTGCTGGAAATACTAATGGTTAGCTACTAGATTTAGAGCTTTTCAATATATGACTGTTTTCCAATTTGACTTACAAAAAAAAATCATTTATGCTGTATTTTTTGCCAATCTAGGTGATTTTGAAATATCCTCTGGTGGTTACATCTTGGTCAAGAAAACATTAGACGCCGAAGCAAAATCCTTGTATAACCTGACTATTGAGGCACAGGACCAGGGCCAACCACGCAAATCTAATACTGTAAGTAATTATTAAACTGAGGTCTGATTTTCGGACAAAATCTCCTGCAAAGAGGCCGCGACCATTTGTTTAGCACCAAGACTCGGAAACCAAGTGTGAACAACGCCATAGAAAGCGGACTTATGCTCCAATATCGATGTCATAACGGACCTAGCCTTAACCGTTATCTTATTGCTGGTAACAATAAATGCCATATCTTTCCTTGCAGACGGTTGTGTATATCATAGTTGACGATGTCAACGACAATGACCCAGTCTTTAACCAGTCCTCGTACCTCGCTCACGTGATGGAAAATTCCAACGTGAGCACGAGTGTCGTAACAGTTTACGCAACAGACCAGGATCAGGATGCCAATGGTCGAGTGTCTTACGCAATTACTAGTGGCAATACAGGGAACGCATTTGAGATCAACAATCAAACGGGAATGATCACAGTTAAGGGAGTTATTGACCGGGAGAATATTAAGCAGTATTCACTCACTGTACAAGCTGAGGATGGAGGACATCCTTCTAGTAGAAAGGTAAGGTTCAGGCACGAAACAACGCAGGATTAACCGTGTAAAAAATGTGTGTCTCTTTGCTAGTTTACTCAGATATGTCCAGGATTGAACGCTAATGAGATTCAAATTCCCTATGATAAGCATCACAAAGTGTCCTCATTGGTAAAAAGGCACCAAAACACACACAATTCTGTCAAATATGAAGTAATATGAAAATGTCAGATAACCCTACTAAATATGAAGTACTAATTGAACAATACTTGCGTTCAATCCTGGACATAAGTGAGTTTACTCGATACTCGATACCAACTGGTTAACTTCATCTACTTGGGACTCTGAACTATCTTAAGAAGTTTTCATAATTTTCTTCATAGACCATGTATTCCTAGTAGCAATGGCAAATGAGAAAAAAATGTACTACATAATGAGCTGTTCTTTTCTAATTTCTCACTTAATTATTTGTTCATAATTTGTCAGGCATTTGCAGACCTTGTAATAAAAGTGCTGGATGAAAACGACAGTCCACCAAAGTTCAAAGAAAACTCTTATGAGGCAGCTATTGCAGAGAACTCAATGGCAGGAGAAATTGTTGTACCTGTAAGTAGTACATTTTGGTTTGGACGCTCTGTAAATTATTAAATAAAGATAAACAACAGTACGTCGAGTATATAATGAAAACAGGTTACAGTAAACGGGACGCCTGTATAATAAGCTTACCGGTTATTTCTTAATTTGAGGAAGACTAACGTCGATTCGCGAATCAAAGTTGTGAGGATTGCATTGGCTTTGCAGGTCGTAAACAACTCGTTCTCTTGAAGAACGGTAAAATTCGGTGGGATGGGGGTGGAAATACTCTGCCTCAAGAGCGTACCAAACTTAACATACTGTTAGAAGCTTCCTAAGTAGTTGTTTTAATGCAGCTGGTTCTCATGTGAACCACAAATCTGGACTCAAAATGTTTATTTTATCACAGACAGTCGCTATAAGCGCAACAGATGCAGATGAAGGTGTCAATGCTGAGATTTCATTTTCTCTTCAAGGTGAGACCAATAGTGAATATCATTTACCAATACGTTGAATAATAGTAGTAATTGACATATATTTCGACCATATAAGAGTAAATCCTCTTGAAATCAAAGTAAAAAGGTCAGAACACATTGCTCGATTCCTCTTCGCTGACGTGATTAATTTTCAGTTTTATCGCAGTCTGATTAGTTCGCAAAGTGATTAGTTTGTTGATGTGTGAGCAAGAACACTTTGAGATCCAAGCTAGTCAAGAACTGGGTACTTTATTGTTCTGGCTTATTGAGCTACTTATGTCTTCCGCAACAAGAACTTAATCAACATTCCCCAAATAAATTTGGACTCATCTAATTCAATGGTGTCTTATTCACTGTTCTTTACGCCAAGGTCTTGGATCAAACAATTTTGAGATCAACACAACAACAGCGGTCATCACCACACGCTACAACAATTCCCTTGACAGAGAAAGGAATGCCTCGTACAATTTGATATTAATTGCGTCGGATGGCGGAAACAAAACATCGTCTGTCCCACTAGTGGTCAAGATAACTGATGTCAATGACGAACGCCCCCAGTTCAGTCAGCAGGTGTACTATGCAAACGTGTCTGAGGACGCTACTCGTGGCACAACAGTCAGGAGGGTGACTGCCACGGATCTCGACTTTTTGGTTTTGAATAAAGAGATCACATATACATGGACAGGAGCAGATGCCAAGTTTTACATCAACAGAGCGACAGGTTCGTGCACACGATTTGAAATTCCTGTTTCTTATAAATAGCACACTCGAAAAAAAGGTTTCAGACTGTGATTTAAGCGCTGAAAATTTCAGATTCCTACCTTGCAATTTACACCATTCTGGCGAACTATGACTTGGTATGCCCGGTACAATGTTCAGGTTCACAGCGCGAGCTTTTGAGGTACCTTTTTGGGAATTGTGAAGAAAAAATAAGACAGGAGATAATGTGTTGTTTTCAAAGTGGTATCTTTGAGCGGTGAAAAAAATCTTAAGCCACACCCACAAAACAGGATCTTGGGTTCTTTTCAAATTTCCGACGAGTGCTCCGGTCCTTCCGGTCCCCTTCCCCCAAGAGGCTGAGCGCCTAAGAAGTGCCAAAACCTCCTCTTTAACCCCCTAAAGGTAACACGACATTCCCCTCCTTTTTATATGGGGGGCCTCTCACTCCTGGCCTACCTTACTTACACCTCTAGTCTCCTGTTACTCTTCCCTCTATCAGTAACGCTATTCTTAAACACATTACTGAATCAGAATGAACTGAGACGTTCTTGTTCCTTTCAGGTGATATCATTGTAGATTCCAGCCTGGATAGGGAATTCAAAAGTCATTATGTACTCTATGTAACGGCAGCAAACATAGGACAAAATTCAATGGAAGGAGAGTGTCAAGTTAACATCACAGTCACAGACGTTATCGACGAAAAACCTTTCTTTGAAAGCGATGTGTTAACATTTCATGCCTCAGAGAATGCTTCTGTTGGTACATATGTAACTAAGCTTACGGCACTAGATAAGGATATTGGTGATGCTCATACTTATTCCCTAACAGAGCGCGGTTCCAGTGGACATTTTCGTATAAATCGGACCACGGGTGTGATAACGACTGCCAAAGACCTCGACAGGGAAAACATGACTGAACATGTGATATATGTGCAAGCTACCGATAGCGTTAATCTGACGTCGGATGAAGTAAAGATCGTTATTAAACTTGATGATGTTAATGATCGTCGGCCAGTGTTTACAGAGCCTATTTACATGCAGGACTACAGAGAGGAATCACCAAAGGACACGAGTATTCTGAGAGTTGCAGCGAAGGATGCCGATACGGGCACAAACGCCGAGATACGATTCAGTATCGTAGGCAATGCTACAAAATACGTAGCAATCGACCCCGTTAGTGGACTTATTTCCCAGGCTGACAACGAGCTCGATCGTGAGTTGTCGCCATATTTTAACTTCACCGTTCGTGCGACTGACCAAGGTTCTCCACCATTGTCGTCTGAAGTCGAGGTGTCGCTCAACTTGGTCGATATCAATGATAACAGCCCGGCTTTTAACAAGACTGTATATCAAGCTTATGTTATGGAAAATCAGCCAATCGGTACTCCGCTTCTGGTAGTCACGGCAACCGACAGGGATGAAGGAATCAATGCGAGGCTTTCTTACGGACTTACAGGAGGCAACTTTCGATTCCAAATCGACCAGGATACCGTAAGATTTATCTTCAAAGTCATATATTATTTTTAGAATAAAAATGCCTCTTATAAACTGCCTTTATCACGCACGCATGGTCCCGTAAACAATAATTATGTTATGCGGTAGACAGATGTGCCATAATGCATTCGTCGTTTCGAATTCAACGTTTAAATTAAAACACGAAAATGAGTTACATTTTCAGATGTGACATTTTTGGTTCCTTCTAGGGAAACATTACCACAGCTGTTCGCTTGGATCGAGAACAAGCTGGTGCCGAGTCATATACCCTAACCGTATTGGCTGCAGACGATGCAATACGAAGCCGCCAGGGAACAACACAGGTGAACCAGAACATGACACCTCTCACGTTTGTTCTTACCTTGATCGAAGGGTACACGGCGATCTTGTCGTCGTCTACCACTTGCAAACTTGGAACGAGAACCAAAATAATTATCTGATTTTTCTCCGGGCACTCTTGTTTTCTTCCCTTCACAGAAACCAGCATCTCCAAATTCCAACTCGACCAGAATAGAGGAACTCTAAGGAAACTAGCACAGGAAAATGACCGCCGACACATTACAGCTTTCCAGTCGTAATTCATCAGCAGTTGATAGCAGTGCCTTTCGGTTACTAATCCTGTATCAACTAAACTACAAGAAGTGATATTTGAGTGATATTTGCCTATTTGTGTTCTTTTCAGGTTATTGTAACCGTACTGGACGACAATGATCACCCGCCCGTCTTCACGCGATCAAATTACGATTTCCAAGTTGCTGAAAATGTCGATATTGGGCATCTTGTGGGAACGGTGACTGCCTCAGATAAGGACGAAGGAACAAACGCGATGATATCGTTTCTTTTAACAGCAGCAAATGAAAGTGAGTGTACTTTGTAACAAAACG
>Ga0126337_10002996_pt1 | contig 10920 bp, 8 predicted proteins | sample DipCmetagenome_FD_92527 | JGI IMG/M metagenome (GOLD analysis project Ga0126337, IMG submission 92527) | Coral microbial communities from La Bocana,Puerto Morelos, Mexico - Diploria C A metagenome | ecosystem: Host-associated > Invertebrates > Cnidaria > Coral | place: La Bocana,Puerto Morelos... | reverse complement strand
CGAAGGGTTAACTCTAAATAATATCCGCTTTAAATTCAGTAAATTTGTATTTGTCAACTTCAAGCTGTTAAATAGAAATCTGTAGACCAGTATTGTTACAAGGAGGTGAATTGTATTTTAAAAATGGAGTAAAATGTAGTCAGGAGATGACGTACTTAACAACAAGTGCCGTTTTTTGATGAAGGCGTAAGAGTTAGCCAATATGTCTTGCCATAATATACAAGTCGGTGACAAAAACGGCTCTTGTTATCAACTATGATAAATTAGTAGTATATACCACACAACTGAATAGTGCTTTTCGTGCATGCTGATTGGCTAGCTCGTAGGTGATTAGCCAAGTACTATTCACCTCCGAGCAGCCGAAGAAAACAAAATGGCTTCCCGTTTCAAATAAACTTTCTCTTAAACAAGTAAAGTTACTCTTTGGTCCGCTAGTTATTCAGCTTGTGTGGTCTTCGGTGAATAATTGTTAATTGTAACTTCAGTTGAAAACCCTTTTTATGGACACTTACTTGTAAACTAACGGTGGTTCCAATTAATAACTGAACGTGTTGATGCAACTCTATCTTGTGACTTTATAAAATGAAAGCATGAAAGTTATTTAACAAAGAAAGAAGCCTAAGCGGTGATAAAACACGACATTTTAAGAGGATTTGAGAACACGAGGAAATGTGGCTAAAAACAATAAAACACGCTTTTTCTATGATTTATACTCTTATAAAACATGGGTTTTCGACCAATCAAAGTGCGCGCAGGGTCCTATCTATGTTATAAATAGGAATAGATTATAAATCAATCACTCACCTAACGGCTCGTGATTTTCAATCTTTTCTTATTTTCTCCCAACTTCCCTCGAGGTTTACTGCGGCGGTAAACCCACAGAGACGTCTATTGCCTAGTACAAGTTGGTAGAGTCAGTTGAATTCTCTTTATGTCCTTTGAAATTAAATCTGTCATCTAGTCTGCCAAGTCGGACCTTTCGTTTTTCAGCAAATAAATTCTTTCATTTAAACTTGCGCATACTATAGGAAGTCAATTAATTAGAGCGCTAGAAACTATCGATTAGCCTTTAGTCCTAACTAGAATTATTTTTCAGGTTCCACGGCATATGTACTGACTTTGGATGGATCTCCCACACTGTGGAACGCTCACTCGGGTCAAAAGTACGATGTGCAGGATGCTAACTGTCCTTTGAAGAGCATTGGTTGTATCATCAATCACGAAAATGTAGGTCTATAATAAGGACGTCATGATGATTTTCTAACGAGAAATAGGATGTCGATCATGTAATTGTAGGTAGGCTTTGCGTTCGTTCTGTGTTTTGTCGTTCTATCAGTAATAATTTAAATCTCTCAGTGGCGGAACTTAAACAAGAAACAGTGTCTCTTACTACAGTCAAACCCCCTTTATGCGGCCACCTATTAAGCAGTCACCCCTGTTAGGTAGCCTGCGAACCGAGACGTAATTCCGGCTATTTTTCGGCGGAGACAAGCGACAGCCGGAAATACGTCTGCGTTCGCAGGTTGTTAGACGGCCAGCAATCAAAGTCCCGATGAGGGCTTTTCTATTGTTTTTACCTCTCAGTAGACGACCAGCCCCTTTTAAGCGGCCAATATCAATTTCTCTGATTATCCGTTTAACAGGGGTTGAACTGTTCCTTCAGAAAATGTCAGCTTCGAAGAGCATTTCAAGAGAACTGGACTCGTTTACTGTGAATCTAAGTAATAAAGTATACTATATCTCCTGTTGTTAGATCTGGGGTAACGTGCAGCCGTCAGAGGAACCTTATAGACTCTTATTTGACTTGACGAAAACCAACTCGTGGCAGCCTTTCTTTACAAAGTCATATCCAAGACCAGCTTTACTCAGCAACCAGGTACTACCTGTTCTATGTTTTTTTTGTGCTGAATGCGATGTATTGCACCTGTCAACCATTAGATGTTTAGAATTTTGCTTTCCCCGCTTCCTTCGGTATTCAACTTTCCTTCCCTTCCATTTTCTTCCCGTTTTCTTTCCTTCTTGTCTTCCCTTCCCTGCCATTTTCTTTCCTCTCTGAACCATTCAATGCATCAAAGTTCGCTGCACATTTATCATATTGCAAATAGCGAAAAGAATACGGTTTGCACCCCATTTTGTGCACATTCAATCACTGTATTTCCAGTTATTTTGGTCATGTAAAATAGTAGTCTACTAAGATAGAAAAACATCAAAGTGTTCATCAGTCAGTCTCGAGAGACTATGGATTCGCAGTCTCAGTTGTGGCTCTAGTACAGCATCGGGTCCCAAAGAGATAAATAAACCACATGGAACATAAGTGCTCAAGGATAGAGAACATTAACACGGATTACAAACGACAAAGTTGAAAAATTTAAGCTAAACTTTTCAAGATGTGGAAACCGTGACGTAGGGACAACAACAAAAACTTTATTCCTTTTTCAATAATTTACATCTACACTTTATAATTAAAATAATTATGTTAGAAACTTAATATATAATGACAGATTAACCGGTGCATGATTTTGAAACTGTTTTGTGATCGTGTTTCTTTGTTGACACAGAGAGAAACTCTTGATTACAAGCGCGTGGACCAGGAATATGTTAAAGGGTTGCAAGAGAAGTAAGTGGACAATGTCTCTCTAGACTCTTTATTGTTACGGTCATTTTTAGGCTGAACAGTTTAGGACAACTAATTTTGTTTTGCCTTTTCTAGGGTTGAGAAGATGTTACGCGATAAAATAATGTCATGGAGACCTCGTTTTGTCACAAGATGGAACAGGTAGTTACTGTGTTAAGTTGTCGTTTTACGTTCTCTATCAGTGTGGGTCTATAGTTGAACGGTCACTTATACATTTTGAAGTTCTTTCTACTCTGTTTTGCTCATCTTGCAGTCTTAACGTTTTGAAATTGTTTCTGAGTGGAAATTATCAATAACAAGACTACTGAGGTTCATTTCACTTGCCCACCGGAAAACCTAACTTCTATTTTCTATTTTCTATTTTGCGCAAAATTTACTTGCCCCGGGCAATCAGGTCTGTGTTTTTCCTGCTGTGAAAGACGTGTCGAGATTATTTGCGTGAAGTTCTTGATTGATGAATATTGGTTATATCTTGTTAGGTATTGCACCCAAGCCTTTAGGAGTCTGTTAGCCAAGTAAGTTGAATACGTAAATAGTATGAAACGTAAATAGGATATATGTCTTGTCTGCAATGTCACCAACAACACGGAACGTGGGATGTATTATTTAACTGCGAGCAGACAACATTGTACACATTTTTTATGTATTTTCATCGTTTTCCTTTTTATATCGTTTTTACTCATATATGCCTGCGTGTATTTGATCGTTAAATTTTTGTCATGACATTTGTGTTATATAAAGTTTAATTTCATTTGATAGTTCGCAATAGCTGTTATTTTGCTGCAAGTTTATTTCCCTTCTTGCTCGATAATTAGTGAGGCAGAGAAGCATGTACAGGCTTCCAGAATAGTTTTCGAGGCGGGGTGTCAACAAAGAATCTGAACCTGCCAATTCCCACTGCTTTCACCAAATCACTGTAAATTTTCTATTAATTTGTCAGGTCATGTAGCTGATCTTGTCGAGTTCTTGATACTCCTCACTTATCAGTTTGAAACACTACATGTATAGAGACTCCTTGCAGGAGAGGGTATCAGTTAAACTGTTGTCAACACCAGCGTATTGGTCAGGGGCAGGATTATGGGCGATTTTCACAAACCCTCGTGAAAGTAGACACGAAAAATGCACAATTATTATTGTCCAATAATTAGCTTTTAAGCGTTTAATCACAAGGAGTATTGCTGGTTTTCACGTCACCTCATCTCCGCCATCTTTGAGATTTTCAGTTCACTCAGTTTTGTGTTTGTTCCACAAACATGTCCATACTGTCTTGTTTAATAGTGCCATTTAAATCTTAACTGTTAATTGCAAACGATCAACACGCCATTTTGCTTCAAATGCTAGAGTCGGTGGGTTTTCTTTCTTATAAGGGCCAGGCACCAGGTAAAATGACAGGCTTTGAGGATGACCATCTAGAGGAAAGTTCTTATTATAAAGTTCAGTTCAAAAATTTTAGCCCATTTGCGAAAACCAGTTGCCCTCCTGCTGGAAACATGAGTGGAAGCCCTGGTATTTAATATGTTTTGTCTTTATGTGTGTAGCATGGAACAAAGTGTTGGTCAGACTGCTAATATAGATCACGCAGCTGAGCTGGATCAAATTCTTGCGTCTTACAAGGTGTGTGTTGACTTAAGTGTTCGCTAATGTCGGGTGGCGTGGTTTTGAAACTTGTTATGCGCTTCCTTTTTGTTACAAGTTATAAATCCTTTGATAAGGGAAGGAAATAATCGTCGTTTTCTCCTAAACGAGTGCAGTGATCTCAGCATTTAATTCGTCAATTTAAACGACATTCGGGTGATCGCGATGGCGATGTATCTGATTGCGATTTTTTATTTTATTTCAATGTTACAAGGAACGCGTCGTCGGGAAGTGCTGGGTATCTGCGAATGCTGTGAAGTTCTTAATTTGTTCCACAGTCCTAAACCCTTTTTAATCGCAATGTAATAGTTCATTTAGAGTTGAACTGCTCTTTTATTTTGAGACAAGCGATTTATTTTTTCCCAGAAATTACAGTTCGCCTTTCTGATAATCAGGGTGCTTTAACGAAAACCTCCCAGGTCGTACAGTCACTGTAACTGCCATTTATATTGCGCGATAAAAGAGAGCACGGTGACTTGTTTTCGTTACAGTTTTGTAATATTCCCACCATAATTACCAACTAGGTCAAATAGCCAAAAACGTAAAGCATTTCTTCTTTTTTGAAGGAATTTAAACCGAGCATGATCAATAACACGCTCTAGCCCCTTATGAAGTTATTAATAGCTGTGGCTAACACGTAGTTAGACGCAGGTGTGCCTGTATATTTTCCTGTTTTAATCTTTTCAGCTTTCCGGTTTTCCAATCAACATGTCCTTCACGGAAATGCCTCCTGTATCGGAAGCGGTGTTCAGCACTGGCGTACACACAATAGAGGACCCGGATGTAGAATTCGCTTTAGCTGTTCACATACACCCCTACCCTCAGGGGGTGTTTTCTCTTTGGATATACGTGGGCACGCTGCGGAGAAAAGCTGGCTATTGAGCGTAACTGATGTCACATCCTGCAGATTGATTGGGCAGTCGACAAGACAACCGATCTCCTTAAGAACAGAGTCCATTAGTGGAGCCATTGCATTTGTTGTTCATGTGGAGGGCGGTCCTTTGAATATTTTCCAGTCGCCTTCCAAAGTAACTGAATGAATAGGAACTTTGGCTACTGTCAAGGTCTCACGGCGTTTGTTGATCATCAACAAACGCCGTGAGACCTTGAGTGTTTTTTCTTTTTCAACTAGTTGTTGTGAACACGTTAGAAAAAATGCATAGAGCTTTTCCCTTAATTCATGTTGGGTACGTAACAGTGGTTTCACTTTTCTATGGCTTGTGTTTGCAGCCGACATAACGCATCTCTGATTGGTTAATATTTATGGCGCTATTATAACTTAATGCCCACCGGCCTACAAAAACAAATCGAAAAGCCATATAATAAGCAACTTTTTAATCTCGAACGTTCGGTGCTGCATCGTCTATGTTGAAATTTTCTCACTCTGGGTTGATAAGTAGACACTAACAGCCGGTAGGTTTGTACAACAGACTGGATGAATGGTAAGACAGTATATCTTGCGTATAGGCCTTATTCTTGAGGTTATCCTCCAGAGTTGTCGAGTTACCGCTATTTACATTCAAGTGAATATATGAAATATCATATGCGGAAAAAGATATGATATAAAAATTAAAGCCTAGATTTTTCAGGCTTTAGTTTCGCAACTGCTAAAGTGCTGTGCGTAACTGCAATGTTCAATCATGTCTTCATACTGACATACACATTATCATGCGCATTGAAATAGGAAAAACTCCTCATGGTTTCTCTCAGTTAGATGATTACAAAAATAGAGTCGTCTTCAAATTTTAAGCTGCAAGTATTGGCCTGTGTATATATGATATTTATTGTTAACTGAACACGTTTTCAAATGTTTATGGCTGCTTTCCTTTTTATCGTTCGTGATGTTTCTACACAGGGAAAGTAATATCCTATACAGTCGAACCTTCAGCGGGCCACACAAATCTGGCCTTATTAAAGGTGTTTTTTAACAGGGAGGAGACAAAGTTCGCTTCAAATTTTCAGAATCTTGGATACAGTCAACGCTAATGACCTCTTATAGAATTTAATTCATGAAGTGGTAATAGAAAAGACGCCTTAACTCTTGGTAGAAACCTCTACCGAAAATCAATTATGAGCTGAAATAATATAAGCAAAGTGTTGTCCATATCGATGTGAAATAGTTTCGTTTTATCCGTCACTGTGTAGATATTGTATAAAAATCTCCGTTTGAAAATTACAGCATTTCTCATAAATCTAGCGCTTTTATACTGACAAGTGCAGTGCTCTTTCACGTAATTGTTATGCGCGATTTAATGTATTTACAATTATTAAATTATTAATAATTATTTAGTGTAGCTTAATTGATTCAGCCTTAAGCTTTTACAAAACTATCATGATGGTATTTGTATTAAAAATAACTTCAACGCAGTTTGAATTGTATTGCTGCTTGCCTGACGCTGAATTATAATTAACTAAAAATAGAAAAGCAAAGATCATCATGAATTGACATTTTTTGAACGTCTTGGCCGTTTGTTACGGAGCAAACATTAAGTCGTATCAGAGTCTAGTTGATTAAATCCCGATTTAGCTACAACAACAGAAACAACAACAACATACTTCATTTTCTCACCGTTTGCATTTGTAAATTAAATTACTACTTTTTAATGTTTAAAATATGTCTTTCCAAATTTATAAATATCTAAATTAACGTATGGGGGTCAAGTGATCGATTGGGTTTTCTAGTTAATCCTCAGCTAACCCAGGGTTGGCGAGAAATTTGATTTCAGTTTTGTAACATTCAGTAAGAACGTCAGGAAATATTGTTTTTCCTTCTGTTTTGAGTTGAAATAATCTTAAAGTACACAAATCATAAGTAGTGAAAAACATTTTTACATAAGAAAAAAAAAACAATTTTTCGGTTAACGTTATTCCTGAGTTACATACGGTTATCCGGCTTTCGAACAAACCGGCCCAGGAGATTGGTGAAACGATTTGAACATTTAAATAACAAAAACAGTCAATATAAACAAACATTTTCCCTTTTGAGGCTTCGGCTGAACTATACCTGTGAAACGGAATGTGTGTAACAGACACTTACCTAATGACAGTATTATTGCATAGTACATGTATAAACACATAGGGAGAAGAAAAGTTAAGGGATTATGTTTCGCTGGATTTTCAGCCGTTCTCGGGTGAAGTTGTCATACTCCCCACAGGAAGGATGCAAAATCACCGTAAAATTTAGGCAGTCCAATATTAATCGGTTTGATGCGTCTACACCACCTAATGACAAGGAGAGATCATGATTTACATAATAATAACAAGCGCTTGACTGCTTCCCTTTAAAGTTGTGATAGTAGAAGTTTCGCACGCTTTAAGATTTTTAAAGAACCAGCGCTTGCTTTCAGCTCTACTCAAGCTAACAAGCAAGCAAAATTTAAAAATTGTAAGTGGAGCCAACTTACGTAGTTGTAAGAGGAATCATTACTCGCTCTTCGTCTGGTTGTCTTAATTGGTCAAAGGACGGCAATATCAGGGATATGCGATTTAAGAAAAGTACGGCAGCAACACATAGTTTGAAAGCTTAAAGCTCCGTTAAAAATGCTCTAATCGACGAAAATGTGGATGCAAACGTTCTCCGATGAACCATAAATGAATGTTTAAAAAAAAATAAGTTATTGAAACGAGGTACTTAAAAAGACAGAAATAGAGTACTAATATGAAACTGATCGACTACGCGTTTTTTCCGGTTCGATTTGGAACTAAATTCCATCACCCAAAATGTAACATAGAACATTTCATGTAGATTAAATATTTTCATCCAACATTTTCTGTCTTAACAATGATCGCATATCGAAAATATATGCATAAAAATAATGTTGACTAATGTTCAAACTTTCACATGTGAAAGAGATGACATTTTCGTAAAATGACTCGGCAGATAGGAAAAGCATTTGATTGTTTGTAGTTTGATTATTTGCGGTCTAACCGGCTTGTTTCCATGGTTCGGGGCAGTGCTTTTAATAGTCCATCCATATAAGGTAGATTGTTAGTTTTTTCCGGCACTGCCTTGAATGGCAAATCACGTTGTCTTATTTTTTTGTCGAAAATAAAGCGATTGCTAAATCTGGCAGATGTTTTGAAATATTTGCCCATTTGATAATCGTGTAGTCGAGTGCTGTGTTTTAACCAGTGGCACGGTGCACGGAAACATACATCTTACAGTACTTTTCATATTTCTTCGTGTGAAAGGTGCAACTTTCCTAAACAAGCTGGAAATCCGCGGTAAGATTTCAGAATCTTATATCTAGCAAACTTTGCGGCTTGCTTGTCGGGTAAAACGAGTCAAATTAGCAGACTTAGTGAACTAGAAAAGCGCAATTTCGTTGAGACAAGGAACGCAGGGCACAACTACTCGTTTTTTGGCAAAAGCTAAGCTTGTAAATCCGATACCAGAAAGGAATAGTTGCTATTAGTTCAATAACCAAACAATGATAGTTTATGACTCGACTACACAGCTTGAACTTTTCACATGTGATCAACCCGATTTAACGTAAATTTCAGTGAAGACTCTCTCGTTGAAGCAAACTAACTTAACAGTCCAAAAGAAACGTCCCATTCTGTGCCAAGTCTAGGAACGTCTGCACGCAGTTCTATCAAAGCAAAGCTTGCTGAAGTTACTGTAATAGTCTGAAAATGTCTGTGTCCATTTTAAAGTGTCAAATGCCACTTACATGTTTTCGTGCAAAAAGCAACGGAACCCTAACGGTAAAATTACCCACAAACCTTGAAAAAGAACTAATACAAAGAGCTTATATCCAGTCCGTTTGTATGTACATTATAAACTGAATACCATTAGCCAACCAGAACCTTCTCACGGCAATCATTAAGCTCGTTAATGTAATTTACGTGGCGGTGGGGTTTTTTCCTGTTAGCGGTGATTTTAAGAAAGAAATTGTTTCTGCAAAAAGGAAATTTGATTTGACTGAAAAAGGTAAGTGGGGAATGTTTTTTATTCTAGTTACCTGTCAGGTAAAGGAGCCAATTGTCGATATCAAAATGACAGAAACGAGAGAAAATTTGGTTTAAATTTCCGTTCATTTTAATAAACATTTTGTAGTTGAGTTTGGCGATCTTAAGTTTAAAATCTTCGCTTCATCTTTTGACTTCTTAGTGTCACTTAGAAACTCAAAATATTTGGTTTTAAAATTAATTAAGGGTTGTTGTCAAGGTTGATTCACCTGTTCTTGAAGGCCTCGGGGAGATTTATTTAGCTCGTACCACTGCAGGCAAATGAAGGATTTGCAATAGATATTTCTAAGTCCTTTAAAATTTGTTTTCACTCGGTTTAAAAAAAACATATAATGTCAATTATACTTTGAAATTTATGGGTTCGAATTGAATTTGGCAGATAATTTGGATTATCTCCGTTTTTCTAATGGAAAAAAAACTTTTTTGTAAGCTTTTGATTAGGTCTCGCTCTAGTATTTTCTTACAAAAACACCACATTTTCCCCACATTGACTACATAGCGAATTCTCAAAACTAGTGCTAAAAGAAAGTAAGGTGATCAGTTGAGGATATTCTACAGTATCCCAAGGCTTAAACAGAAACGTTATATCAAGCGCTAAACGGTTATTTTAAGCGCCAGCTAAAGTAGACTACCCAAGCATGTTTTTGAAAATAGCATTTACAAACCCTGGGATACGGAAATTACTTTTTTCTTCGCCGACAGTAATTCCTAAGTTTTATTAATATGACAAACTTTTCAATGATTCTGACAATTAGCATCTCAAAGCTTGAAATTTATGTTTGCTGACAGAACCCACTACTGTGGCAACTTCATAATATTTTATACACCAGAAGACATTCATGCAATAAATGCACTCGTTATTGATTTCACGTCGCATCATTTCTTTCCTTTAATTCAAACAAAAAAATCTTTATTCTTTTAAATCTAGTAGCAAATCAGACTTATCCCCTGCTTGATAGATTTCTCTTTTCTTTTCTGCACCTGTTATGTTCAAATAGTACTGATGCTGATATTGCATTAGAAAATATTCATGATATTCTAATCAGTGTTGACAAGGCTTGTTCAATGCAGTGATTTGACGCAGATCTTCACTCGTTTTTAGCTTGACTATTACTTTTCCGAAACCAAAATACTAAAGAAATTTATAACCAGTGTCCAGGTAAGTCATCATTATTTATGAGGGTTTTAAACTTTGTGAATATAAATGTTCTTTTTCCCCCGAAAGAAATAAGACTTTTCACCGGCAGAACAGCTGCCTGCATACAGGTCGGATGTTAGGATTTCCCAAAGTCTCTGCTATTCTGGTTTATCAGTGGTTTGTGCTTCAGTGGCCTTATGCGTCCCACGGCGAGACAAGGACTGGTGATGGTGTTTTTCGGTTGTCTTTAGTCCAGACTTGATCCAAGAACCCAGAAAATGGTTTAAAAATTAAAAATTTAGCCAGGGAGCACGCTCAATATAAAGCGAGGTGCCTGTATCGTCGAGTGTTAACACTGAACTAAAAGTCAACATCTTCTAACCCTATCTCCGAAGAAAACAAGGATATTGTCTGGAAACACTATTTCTTTTGGTACTGATAATTCCATGCATTTAATAAGGTGAACTAGATAGTGAAGCTTGTCGGAATATAGGTGTCAGTTTCGCAATTATCCGGATAAATTCGTTTCATATGTAGATAT
>Ga0126337_10002995_pt1 | contig 10920 bp, 5 predicted proteins | sample DipCmetagenome_FD_92527 | JGI IMG/M metagenome (GOLD analysis project Ga0126337, IMG submission 92527) | Coral microbial communities from La Bocana,Puerto Morelos, Mexico - Diploria C A metagenome | ecosystem: Host-associated > Invertebrates > Cnidaria > Coral | place: La Bocana,Puerto Morelos... | reverse complement strand
AGCCCTTGATTTAACAGTTATATGTTGTTTATGCAGCATGGAATGTCACTTGAACTGCGTTATGACATGCGACATCTTTTTCTTTCCTAAATCAACTATTTGGCAGATTGAAAACGGGCCAAAGATATCATTTTGAGTCATAAAAAGGAAACTGAGAAAGAAAGCACGAGTCGTGTTCTGTAAAACAATTTTTGGGGCGCTGTGTTGATTTTACATGACGTGGCGTCTTCTGAGAACTCTTCATCATCACCTGTCACACTGATTATGTAATCAACTGCTGACTGCAACAGTTGTTAAAGATGGAAAAGGTTTTCTCTAGCCCTTTGATCAGCGCTGCAGCCTTAGATTTTGGTATTCAGTGGTGTTTGTGGTTAGTAGCTTCTTTTTTTCAAACAGAGAAATTCTACGATTTAGCCGGCTCGTCCACATTCATCCTCCTGACATGGCAAACGCTGCGATGGGGTGGGAAGTTTCATCTTCGCCAGCTCATACAGTCTAGCTGCGTCACATTGTGGGGTATTCGTTTAGGACTTCATTTATTCAAGCGAGTTCTTCAGGATGGAAAAGATAGCCGTTTCGATAAGGTCCGAGGTAACCCTGGAGTATTCTGGATCTACTGGACATTACAAGGTGTTTGGGTGTGGACGACGCTGCTACCCACCATGATTTTGAACTCCTCTGTCAAGGATGAGAAGACAACATGGAAGGACTACCTTGGATGGTCGCTTTGGTTAGTAGGGTTTATACTAGAATCACTAGCCGATAGCCAGAAGTCGCAGTTCCGTGCAGATCCCGCCAACAAAGGCAAGTGGATTTCGTCTGGACTCTGGAGCCTTTGTCAATATCCTAATTATTTTGGCGAGATTTTGATGTGGTCCAGCTTGTTCTTGCCAGCTTCTTCAGTGATGTCTGGTCATCAGTACTGGAGTGTCGTGTCTCCCATGTTTGTGGCTTATTTGCTGACTCGTGTGAGTGGTATTCCAATCTTGGAGAGGCAAGGATTAAAGAAATGGGGGCATCTAACAGAATACCAAAAGTACCGTGAAAACACAGCTGTACTGATACCTTTCATCTGGTAAATGTGTGGACAAAAACCTCATTTAGAAAACTTTTGATGTTTGTAATTCCTGTGTCTCCGACTCCTGACTGTACTCGTTGCAATGGTTGTGGGGATACGGTGGGTCTGGGTGTTGTCAAAACACAGGGACTCACGTCATTGGCTTACCATTGCTCTGTTCAATAAAGCACAAATACTACAATTGTACTGACAATACACATGTAATGAATCTTTTCACTTTATACATGCACTGTTTGTTCACCAGTGTTGATTAATCCACTCAATAAAATACTTAACTTTACCCTATAATTTGTTAATACTTTCGACCACTAAGAATGACCAAAGGTGGACTGGATTGTAATGCAGTTACCTCCCCATAATTTGGAACTCTTTTCTACTATCAATAAAAACAGCTGCAAGTTGTGAACAATTATTTCAAATGCAAATTTAAGAACACTTCTGCAGAATAATTGATGATAGTGGAAAAATATTAATTGTGACAACAAAATGTGCAAAGTGTGAACATTGTTTGGGTAGTTTCTGGTTTACACTTTGTAATTGTTAATTCAAGAAGGGTTGTTCTCTGTATATTTTATTTTCTTCTGAATATATTATCTCATGAAGTGCCGAGAAAAAACTGCTCCAAACTTTTGCTGTTCATAATTAATAAAATGAGTTTCGAGGTGCAGTGGCTCAATGGTTAGTGTAAGGTTAAGTCTGTTTACAAGCAAGGTGGTCCATCCGGCCAGAGCTTTTCCCTGTTTCTGTAGCTTGAAGCAACTAGTATTTCTAATTCCCCCTCAATGGGATGCTAAGTCCATTGCAGGTCTATCCCCAACTTTAAGTTCACTGGTACCCATTTATACACCTGAGAAGAGAAGGGAAGTGTGAGAGGCAAGTGTCTTGTCCAAGAACACAACACTGTGTCCCAGACCAGGGCTTGAACCTGGACTATTGGAGATGAGCACTCTAACCACAGGGGACACCCACAATGGTTGCACTCTTAACTGAGAACAACTTTACTAGCCAGTGTGTGAGGTATACTGGTATATGGTGACCTCAGAATAGGTGCAGCCCTTGCTTTTTGAACTGTTGAATGTAATCAAATCAAAAAAAAAACAAACAAAAAACACGCAAGGCAGTAAAGCCATGCAGAGCGATTTTTCCTTTTACATTATGCTCAGTGGTCCCAGAAAAGACAGGCTGTTTGTACTGTAGGGTGAACTAATTGGTAGTCTGTTCAGATCTAGGTATTTAAACTCTGGCTTAGTGTTGTGTTCATGGGCAGTGCACTCTGCTCTCAGTCCCTCTCTCAATCCAGGTGTAGAAATGGGCACTGGTAAATTGATTACAATGGATTACCACCCAATTTAGAGAGAGTGCCCCTTCTGTCCAGATTTGTGTCTGGTCTACAGTGAAGTTATTTTCTTTGAAAAGATTTAAATACAGTAATAACATTCCTCATTAAAATTCACAAAAAACTGCAGAGAGCATTTTTATAATACATAGTTTGGAGGTACTGAAAGATAAGACTGTGGAGAATACTGGAGCTTACTCATAAAATTGAGCAAATATATTAAAATATTAAATAAATACCATTATCAATAATCACCAATAATCTGGCTTCCACTGAACATGTTTACAGTATTCAGAAAAACCATGTTCCCTGGTCAATCCATCAGAGCTACCTTTTGTGTTTTGTTATTGACCATAGTACTGGCTGTAAGCATATTTTGGGCACCAACAAACACCTCAACAGAGATAATATAGCTTTGCAAGTTGAATTGCAATAAATAGAGTGCATTTCCTACTTGTACTATACTCCTTCCAAACAAATTTGAATTGATCCAACAAATAAACTATTACTGATAACTTGAAAGTACATGGCAAAAATGAAATATGCTACTACAGGTAATTATATGTCAAATACAAATGCACTTCTTGCATCTTACAAAAATCGTTTGACTTTCACCAAACAAGAACTTACTTTCTATTTTACTAATACACTCTAGGAAATTGGTTTCAAGATTTCCAGACTTCTCCACACTTTGTGTGTTTTCCAGGTGATATATAGATTACAAAATATTAAACAATTACCTTATTTATCAAGAAAATCAGCTGATCATTAGCCTAAAATTAACACTAGCTTAAGACTAGGGTTGCCATGGTGACATGGTTGATGCACTTACTGTTTAGAACAACATAATCACAAGTAATCATTTAAGCTACAAACTCATTACCAGTAATATCCCAGTACACTGCCACAGACAACATGCTGTGACGATTTTGCCAAAGAAACCTTAAGCTGTTAACTGTCAAACTGAGAGGACCTTTCACTTAGTACTGTTCACTTATATTACACTGTCAAGGCTATTCTACCTTGAACTTTCAGGGAGTTTTTAATTTAAGCAAACTGCAATTATGGCAATGACAGCAGGAACGTTGCTATGCCGAAAAGCAAAAGGATGGTTGTGTGCATCTGTTATAAATCTTAGTACATGTACATGCACATTTCTATGCCATTCCCTGCAAATCAACAATTTAAATGAGCAAATCCTGCTTACTCTGGAGAACATGAACCACAACTACAATTTCTTTAAAAATTTTATTTCTACATTTCTACATTTACTTTTTAGGTAGCTCTTGTAGTGATACACTAACTGGATGACTCAAGAGATCACAAGATTTGGAAGATTTGCAAATGTAAATTATTTCTTAATCAACATGTTCCAATGCATTGCCATCATGGTTGCTAAAACTCCCTGTTGTTCTATGAGACACTGGTGTGCAAAATAACCCCTATTTAGCAGTATTCAGTTCTATATTTTGTTACCGTCTAAAATACTGCACATCTACCTTGTAAGGAAAGTTAATCATCCAGATCAAAATATTGTACACACATTAGCAGAACTGCCCGCAGAACTGCAAATGTTGTACTAAATGTTATAACTTAAGAAGCCTAAGTGATTACATTATTATGTTGTAACTTACTCTACAGTGGTCAACCCTAGACAAACACTAGTTACACCTCATTAATTTTATGCATGTGCTTAAATGAAACTATCACTACAAGACAAGCTATACAGAATTCCTAACATGAACCATCTCTTCTTTTTCTAGCTAGCTACACAATTAAAACTATAGAGTTCTGCTTGAAATATTTTTTCTTTAAGATCTACACAGTCACTGCTAGGCAAAAATAACGCTGCATAAAAGTTACAGCAATTTCTCTTTCTAGTAATTTTATGACACTTCAACTAAATGCCAGTGTCAGAGCATTATTTCATCCAAATTGTCATCACTGGAGTATCCGTTGGGTTCATCGCCTATCACTTCCTGTTCTTGATCTGATCCACTGGTAGATTCACTACTTACAGATTCTACATCATCAAGGCGGAGTTTTGGAAGAATGCTCTGCTCAGGCCAGATCCATGGTTTATAGCTTGGTGCATGAAGAGATTTCCATGCTTGATATCCAAGAGCAGCCTTGTGAACTTTGGCCACAACCTACAAAAAACATTCATGTAACATAACTCTTTATTCACAAATCAAACTCAAATGAAATGAAAGGCAAAAATGAGACAAAAGAGGTTATCCCTTTCAAGTTTGTCTCCTAAAACAAATAAAAACTGGGTATTTAAATGTGAATAAAATTCGCAATAAAAAGTTCAAAAAACATTCAAGCCACGGTTGGGGGTCATGGCCGCATCGATTAGATTTAGCGCCCTTCTTCCAATAAGAACTCCCTTCCAAAAAGCACCCCCATACGTAATGCCACATGACAAAAACAGTGGTCTTTGTTTGAGTCTCTCAATTCCTTCAAATGAGGATCTCTTCTTCATATTTTGTGGCGATTGCTTAACTGGTCATTCTGGCCAGGAAGCTTTTCCAGTCCCTTTGATCCTTTGAACATTCAGTTGTTTCTCAAAAAAGAATCACCTGCCCTGTCCCGAACAAGGCTTTGGTACAATCACAGTGGAAGTCAAGTTAATTAAATCAATAAAATGTACTTGCTCTTGTCAATCACATGCATTTACCATCACATCAACAGTACCTCTTTACGAGTACTTTACAAGCGATATGAACAGAGGGTTATAAAATAAATAATTTATTTCTGGCTTGCTGTTATGTTGGCTGATAATTCCCTTAGCTGAGATATTGTCCTCAAATCGTTATATTTGCCCTTAAAGCTTTGCTTCTCGGCCAAATAGTAATTTTTTGGACAAATATTCATTTTTCTCTCAGCCATGGACATCATCAGATGACATACCAGCTGCCTGAAGGGGTTTATTTACTAATTATCTCCAGAGAAAGACAACACAGCCTAAGGTATATTATTAATAAAACTGCCAACCTTTGGAGCAATCTTTGTTGAGGCTTTGTTTACTAACCACTTTGGTATGTTTCCTGCCAAGATACAAAATTTCAAACTTAATGGAACATTCTCTGATGGATGGTAAGCTCACATTAACACGTAATATTATGCATAGTTTCCAATATAAACATGTACTGTATATGGACTGAACTTCCATTTTATATCAGGTCTATACACTTGAAAGTAAAAGACAAAACAATATTGCAGTTTTACACATTTTGATGGAGAGTTCTAGTCGGCATACATGTGCACTAGATTTTCATTTACAAAGTTGTTACTCAGGTAGTTCTTGACTTAGGCAAAACAATGAAAAGTGCAACAAGTCTAAAATATTTACTGAGCCAATTTCACTGCCAAGAACAAAGAACAAGTAAATCACAAAACGAATATAAAGAATTTATAAAAGTGACACAACTTACCTTTTAGATCCACTTGAGAAACATATGTAAGAGAACAACCTTCCCCTTTTCTCTGTACATAATATCCACTAAGAATAGAATTACCGCGGATTAAACCTTTCTTTTGTGGTACATCCTAAAAGAAAAGAAAGAAAAACAAACACAATTTATTGACACTGGATTATAATGCGATTCTTGCATACAGGGTTATGTGTTTCAAGGCCTTCACTGAGGTATCACAGTACACATGTCTAAAGTTTTTTTCCCTTAAAAAAAATTAAGAAAACAAAGCAAGACCGCAAAAAAGAAAACATATATGGTACATGTTTCTAGTTTACTTCTACAACCAAATAAATTAATAAGTGCAACTATTTGTCCTCCTAACCTTGTGATGCACTGTGTGGTTAAATATAATGAAGTTATCATCTTCCCAATACCATGACCTCTGAGTTACGAAATCTCTGTTTCTCATTGGTGATGGACACTTAACTGAAAGAGAAAATAATACAATTGAGCTTGTTTGTTTGAGACCCATCAAGTACCAGGATGACATTAAGTATCAATAATAAGATGTGTCAATATTATTCTCTGCCCACCCTCTAGAGAGAATACTAGTTAATCTCAAGTAATACCTAAGCAAGTGTAGGAGTCAAGTGTCTTGCCCAGGAATGGAACACAATAACACTAACAGGGCTTGAACCTGGCCCCCTTGATCTGTAGACACTGAGCTATATGGCATATCAGGGCAGAAATGGATTGACTTACTAGAGTAATATCCTATATCATTGTATCTGTCCAGTTGGCATATCTCAAAGCATTCCAGCATATTGTCATCCCAGCATCTCCTGTAGTCTGCATCATGAAGCACATCGTACATCAGTGAAGGAGACACATCTGCAAAGTTTGTCACCACCTAAACAAAGTAATGTTTTGTTTAAGAAAACAAAAAAATATCTCGTCCTACACATACACTCAATTCCATCAATGACATGTACAAGGCATCTGAGATTGGAGCCAAAAAACATTCTAGATTGAAAATGTTTGTGTATATATGTAGGGTCACAAAATTTACAATGGTGTGTTACTGTGTTTTAATGTGAAAACCTAACAATAAATGCAAACGAGCAAGGCTGATTTATATTGTTTTAGCTTCATCAGATGTAAGACCCTCTAATAACTTGACGTTTTGCAACTTTTAAGCCCAATAGGGTACCTCATTTTGTAATGGAGAACATTTGAATTTTCAAGAATGGTGACCTGATATGGCTCTCCAATAGGCCAAAAGATGAGTCATTGCTCAGGTGTTTGCTAACTGAACCGTTCTTGCTCTAGAAGAAGTATTAATTTCAATGTGTCGGAGCTCTAGAGTAATACCTTTTTGTTTTAACAACAAACGTCACTGACAGATGTTTCTGTTACTTTACGTCTGCCATGTTATTGCACATGTTAGTTGGAACTAACATGGCATCTCCAAACAAAGTTCTATAAATTTGGGTGAAACACTTTTCCCAATAATGTGGAAATGAATCGCAGCACAGATCTAAATCTTGGTGAGGTTGTTTATATATCAACCATCTTTTATATTCCAACTTCTTGAATTCATTTACTGAAAGGTATAACCAGCCACAAAATCTTAGTAGGCAGGTTCTCTTTCTCTCACGCCTGCCTAGTCTTGTTTTCTTGTTGTTTTGTTGTTCATTTTGCCTACACCTATCTATCTTCTGACCATCATGTGACAAGAGTCACTGTTACCTCTGGGCAAATTGGCACTGTATCACAATTATGCCGCATAATAGCAAAACCAGTGGGTGCAATAAACAACTTTCCACTAAACAAACACTTTATATAGAGCAGTTAATAAATTGTCCACATCAGCTCCACTTTGGTAAAATAAATGTATTATATAATACCGTAAATTGCCTGTGGAGTTCCATTGGAATTTGCAAACACTCAAATAATTTTGTGGTTTCAACGAAAACCACTATCATAAATCTACAACTTTTTCCCTAAAAAGGTTACGATAAAAATAAAACTGGTATTTGACTTCCATAAATCTACAGAACAAATACTAGCCCAGAAAACATCAGAAAGGAAAGGAAAGCCAAGTAATTAATTCAAAAATAAAAATTGACTCCCGGTCGATGAATAACTGTCGCGTTCAGAATCTTCTAGTTACATTTTATCTATCGACCGAAATACCACACACTGAACGATGATAAAATTTTCAAAGCAAGAAAATCCGCTTAAAAGCGAATGTCAGAAGTAAGCTTTCGCTTACAGATGAACTGAACAGAAAATGTTAATTGCAAGATGGCAAATCCTTTAGTGCCTCAAACCAAAGTAACATCGATAACCCTTCAACTTCGTGGATGATTCAAATCGTCACGAATTTTTTTCGACGGCGAATTAAAAAGTTACAGTGCAACTCACTGTATAAAAATGACATCAGCTATGTTGTTGTGTAACACTGCATGACTTTTGGCCTGTTTCTCAATAGAAGAATAGCCACAAACTCGGAATAACGGTCGAATTTCGACATTTTACGATTTCAGAAATTCTTTTCCTCGTCAAGAAAGATCTAGGATGACCAATGTCGGTCACGGTCTGGGAAAACAAATAACTTTAATGACAATCATTTCACTACCAAGAAGTTGTTTTCCGACCGAAGCTCTAGAAAAGCAAGTTATGCTACATGAAAACTTAATCATCCTCTGACTCGTACAATGCAAGTGTAAAGTACATGTATTTCAATACAAAGACCATCGTACTAAAGAACTCCTAACGGTTATCATTAAAAACGTAAGCTTAAGCTTATTTAACAGTGATCATCTCAAAGACATTAACTTGAACAAAGGAGAGAGAATTAATTTCGCCGGCCGAGACTTGTCGAGCTAAAGTATGAGTAAGCTGGAAATAGTTAGCTACCTTGTTCCGTTCCACTTTAACCCGGGACAACTTCCGCTATCATCTGTCGCAACCGCAAATGGAACACCAGTGAGCTTTTACGATATTTTCTCTCGCAAGTCTCACCGTCAGATGGGATATCTTCCAGTTAAGCCTAACTCCATTCCTTTCAATGACCCAACTCATCCAAATTAACACTCCCGAGGTTACGGTGTTCAAATTAGCTTTTACTGTCGAAAATGTTTGGTCACTTCCACTTACCTTGATAAGCCTAACCGTAGAGCCTTCCTTGACTTTGGAGTATACTTTTGTTCCCTGTTTATCGTACTGTAGATTCCATCCATCCTCGCTCTCCGCCAGCCGACGAAAATGCTCAAAATCGTCTGCCTTCGCAGCTCGGACTTCGCCAAGTTGCATTGAATCGACAGGTTGAACTCTACCCACAGCCAATTATCTTTCTTCAACGGTGGCTCGATAACTTATCGCAAAGAGGGGAGATTCACTTATCAAAGAGAAAGTGAGTTGAAAAGCGGAATAAATTTCAAGGATGGTTGCCAAGACTGGCTTTCACTTCTCGGCCAGTTGTACACTTTTGAGTGAATTCTCGCTACGGTTGATATCAAAAACGTCACCCAGAACACTGAATGTGTGATTAGATGACGTAACGCATTTCATCACCTAGACCAATCAGAGGAAGAGTTCGTGAGACGCGGGGTAAAGATCAATGCACGTGGGCAACCCGCACTCAAGCTGAGAAGTTAATTGTAAAGGTTTGACTTGTGTGGAAAATGTTTCAAATTTCAACAAAAACTTTAACAATGTCTAATAGATGCTAAATATATGCGGAGGAAAAACCTAAAGTGAAGCCAAGTAAAAATTGCGTTGGCCGTAGTGAGCTTCCGTTGCAAACCGCAAGGTAGGAGGTTTTGAAGGTTGCTATGGTAATTTTTACACGGGATTAATATGTCACCCGCGCAGGTGCTCGAGGCAAATTTCGCGCGATTTCCTTTCCGCAAGAGATATTATGGAACTAAGAATTTTTATCAATCCATGATATTCTCCAGGTATTAAGCTACCTTCTTTAAACTCTCCCTTTGAGAAAGCCCCTGGTCCCGACTCAAATAACGGTTTCACCCTGCCCTATTTCAGACGGAATCTAGACTGTTTACAAACAAGGAGACAACAATTTTAAAACAACTATATATCGATGAAGTGTCTCCACGTTTATTTGCTATTTTGTTCATTTCGTCTTTTAAAGGTGTTTTGTTATAAGCGAATTATTTTTCATTATTTTCTCTTGATTATCTAGCCATCATCATTGCTAGTAAGCCTTGTCTCTCCGTGATAAGCCTCCCTTCAGGCCTTGATAAAGAAATGCGTCCCTAAGGCCTTGAAATTTTGTCTTTTTGTATTAATAACCCCAGTATTTACATGTCTATAATCTACATTTCCTGCCACACTGAGAAATCTTCACTGTAGTAAAAAAAAACGTTTAACAGCCGAGTTAAGACCCTTTATAGTGGTTCATGCAAGCGGGGAGGGGGGGGGGATGGCGGGGATAGGGAAGAGATCAGGAGGTGGGGACGGTTAGAACACAAAATCTTTGGAAGGATTTTAATGGGGCGGGGGAGGACATTTTTTTTTTGCAAGCTTTCATAGAATGCACCAAACATAGCAACCGTCTCTTTAGATTTAACCCATCCACTAAACTAATTTTGCCGAGCTTAAGAGGGATTAGACCAATTGATAATTACTGCCATAAAGCTTACTTATGCTAACACAGCACTCTATCAGTTTATGAGCTGTCTCGAAACTCAGATCTGAATTATAATATAATTGGATATATAAATAATAAAATGACCTCAGAATGATTGCAGTACTAAAATTGCTTCCTACTGATGTCATGAAAATACGTGCTTACGTAACCGACTGGCTGGCGTCCTTTGTAAAGGGTGTGCCGTTAGCATGGCATGAAAAAACTTTGAGGCAATATGATTTCCTTTTCAACTTGGCATTTTTTACCAATAAAAAAATTAAATGAAACGGCAATGGCTTGGAAAGCGTCCATGTTCTTCTGTTGTATGGATTTTCCAACCTGGTCTCACTTGGCTAAATTATGCTGTGCGTGTTTTCCGCGCGATCGTGTCGGTGCTCTGTACTGTCAGGCGCGCCTATCGTTAAAATTT
>Ga0126337_10002994_pt1 | contig 10922 bp, 5 predicted proteins | sample DipCmetagenome_FD_92527 | JGI IMG/M metagenome (GOLD analysis project Ga0126337, IMG submission 92527) | Coral microbial communities from La Bocana,Puerto Morelos, Mexico - Diploria C A metagenome | ecosystem: Host-associated > Invertebrates > Cnidaria > Coral | place: La Bocana,Puerto Morelos... | reverse complement strand
ATCATCTTTTATCAATAGATTGTAATCGCTTTTTTGATCTTATCTCAGACAATTATTTGGCAAGATTCAGTTAATACATTCTATGCCCAATTATCCAAAGCGTATGTGCTTCAGTTTAGCAACTGATGCTTTGACTTAAACCCTTTTCTTAATAAGAATATATTTTTTTAAGAATATCGAGGTCTGCGAAATTTTAAGAATATCGAAACCCACTACTGAGATTTTGAAGTATATTTTTGAAATGGAGCGGCTATTTCAAACCAAATAATTCAAGTTGCCTCGATAAGAAAAAACTGTGACCTTCTTATCCAAATTACTCTAGAGTGGTCAGCCCCTGGGGTGTCAAACAATTAGTCTGCTCTGCACAGCGTTGGTGAAGTACGTTTATTAAGTATCTCAGAAGGGACAAGATAATTACAGACAAAACAGTGAACGCTGGTAGTAATTCTGGAATGTTGATTGTCCACGGTCCAAGGTTTTCTTTTCCCGTTTTCTTACTAATGATAAACTCTGAAAAATTAAAACAGACTCCTAAACCAAATTAACTGTGAGCAAAGGCGATTAGCAATGGTCTTTCTTTATAGGCAATTTTTAAGAAAGATTGCAAACAATGTGAAAGGGGTTAAAAGAAAATATAAATGGATTTTTAAATATGAATGTATTTTTACGCGTGCATGTGACAATTAAAGCTGTGCGATTTCATTGGGCCTAGAGATATTCAAAAAATCTTGAGTAGAGTAGACATTGATCAATAACGTATAAAACTTTTATTACAATGACAACTGTATATTGTAGAAAGAACTTATTTACCGGTATTTGCAACAGTGCTATTGATAGACGTCCTTAGCTTTCTGAAACATGTCACCCTAATCTAACTCTTGAAATTATCTTTACACTACCCCAGGTAGGTTTTTACCCTGTGTTGGATAACCACTGAATGCTAAAGACAAACACTTTACACCAACCCGCGTTTTCAATTTTCAAAGTTTTGATCTTGTAAACTATGCTGCACATGTCTGACGGTCAGGTCGTATGATCACGTCTGCCGGTCAAGAGAATTTTTGTTGCGGCTGTTGTCTTTTTTACGCCAATCCCGCCAACAAACGACCTGACCGTCAGACGTGTGAAGTATAGTTTACAAGATCAAAACTTTCGTGCCCTCCACCCGTGAGGTGATAATCACCACGATCCCAGTCTTGGCCGAGCGGCGACGACAGAAAACTGATCAACTTTGCCAGGTTACGCATCAATACCCTCTGTTTTTGCCGTCATATTGCCACTTTTTTTCCAGCTAACGTGGTGAAAATTGAATTTCTACTTCATTCGATTGCAGACAAAGAAACTGCAAGCCTTACAAACTACCAGGATTATTGCAATGGCTTTGCTTGTATGTTTTTTCCCTTTGCTTTTGCACGTTTAAGTGTGGTAGTTATATTGCGAACGCAATAGATGGGTCCAATCCAGTTATGGTATCGTTTTTCTTGCTCAATTCTCTGTGCAATACGATCATATACTGCTTAAGAAATAAGGGTTTTCGAAAAACATGCAAGGAGCTGCTTAGAATGATTTGTACGTAAAGAAATCTGAACAAAACTTCCTTAAAAATTGATTAAGTGTTATCCGTTTCTTCGAAGGGCAGAAATTAAATGAAAAATATGGTGCCTGAGTTCCTTTTTAAACACATTTTGTGTTTTGTTTTTTAAGGCCTGCCCAAACGGGAAGCCCAAACGGGAAATGTTTGGCGACCAAACATCATCAAACATTGTTTGTTGACCAAACATGCTGATGTTGAAGTGAGTGGCGAAACGGTTAAAACATGTTTGATCAAACACCGTATCAAACTCCTCACGCAAAGAACTATGGGCCAAAAATTAACACGTGTAACTTTCTCAGCCCGAGATTTCAATATGGCGGAACGTGAGACTTTGCAGGTTGTGATTCAAAGGTTCAAATTAAAGAAGAGTATAGCGGCAATACTAATCCTTCTTGAAATATTAGAGGAGGATGGAAAAAGAGAAAGTAGACGAGGGAAGACCAGAGAAGAGAAAGGATACTTCAATAATATAGTACAGGAACTGATAACCAAAATACTCCAGGATACCACGAAATGATGGGAATGACGCCTGTTTCTCGAGATACTGCGGCTTATGGAACCTGACATAACCCCTCGTCCGCTATGGGAATGTCAATTAAGCTATTCTTGCCTTTCCTTTGCTTTCGTTTACGACTCGGCATTTCTTCGGCAACTATCTCCCCATTTTAAACAACGTCCACCAAAGCTTCTTCTTCGTTCTCCAGTTTTTTTGAACAAGCGGCGTACGTAAACAACACGCGGTAGCTATGGATACAAGCCGCTAAGAAAGCGTGGTACGCATGCGCGCGCCAAACATGTTTGATACGGCTGACCAAACGAACAAAACATCTCCCATCAAACACGAGAACAAAAGAAATGTTTTAAGTTGTTTGATCGAATGTTTGATGGGCTTTAAATGTTATCAAACACGACCAAACACGATCAAACAGCACCAAACAAGGTGGCCAAACGGTAAAATGTTTGGTCACCAAACAATGTTTGACGGTGTTTGGTCGCCAAACATTTCCCGCTTGGACAGGCCAGGGTCAGATCATGCCTCAATTTGAGCATCGTGCAAGCTATCTGGTAGCATTCATAAATAATCCTTTAATCCATCACTAAAAGCCATTCTTCGAGCTGTTAACATAATGATGGCATGAGCTAAGAGCATTTAAATTTCGTTAATCAAAGTTTGCTGCTTTATATAGCGCTGCATTTTTTTCCAAGTGATTTTTCCGTCTTGTAAAAACACTCGTAAAAGTTTGGCCAGAGACCTCGAAAAAGCTTTGGAACTGCTCGCTAGCGCTTATTGCTCTCCCAGCATTAGAACGTTTATAGATTTGTAGTCAAGCTCAGGCTCGATAAAAACACAAAGTTTTCCATTTCTTAGATGTAGGGAAACGGGTTAGGCAGCGGAAAAATCATCGCGGAGAGATGAATCTCTTTTTAGCGGCAACAGAGCTAGTTTTGCTAATTTAGGAAGAGAACATGAGCACTTAGCGAGATGAGATGCGGCTTTTTTCGTCTCTTCTGCGGTTCCGGTTTGTGCTTTTCCCGCCAAAGCGCAAGTTCTGTAGCATAGAATTAGCTCTGAGGGCTCCCCAGTCTTTCCATTATCGTTGCTGCGCGCGTCATGCATCGACATTTGCTGTAAAAAGGCTCAGATTAATTATAAATTGTGCATGGTTCATGCATGGGTTATAGCAAAATATTGCTGCGTATAGCAAAAGATTGCTCTCTTAATCCTTTAATGCCCATCAGTGTGCAGAGTAGGCTCAATTCTCGAGGTCGGTCTAAGTTCCTGAAGAGCACGGGCGCCTTTCACGAAAAGCGGCTGGTAATCGAGTTTATGTGCAGAATTTTTCGTGTCATAGAGAGTAAACTGCGAAAATAAAACCTCGCTGGAATCGCTTTAAAACGGTCGTAAACCATCACAGAAACACAAGAGTCGAAGTAAGTCGGTCGTATTTAATTTCTTTTCTTTTCCTTTCTTTTATCTTAAGCAGAGTCACGCAATATAGTATCACGTCTCTAGTTAGACTTAAAACTCTATTCTACTGCTGTATTGCGAAACAAATGTAACCGATCCTTGTTACTACAAAGATAGAGGTTTTGAAAATACAGAACAGTATTAAAAATAATTTCTCTACAAAGGTTTAAACCAAGTATTAGGCAACTTCAATAAGACTCGAACAAAGTAAGACTCAAACAAACTTTATCATGAAAACTTTACGTTAAAATTACACAAGTTTTCCACGCAGCTAGAAACTATAGGTAGGCCGTTTTTTCCTGACTATCAGACCATAGCAACTTCAAACTCGAAAGATAGTAAAACTAATTTTAAAAATATAGTAAAACTAATTTTAATTTTACACAAATTACAACATGCTCACCCGGCTATTATTTCTTATACAAGTTAAAATGTAATAAGAAACAAGATACAGAAACAGAATCAATGTTTTAGCGCGCTTTAAATGCTGTCACAGCGTCTTTCTCTAGTGAATGTGGCGAGAAACTATTTGTCACGTGAGCTTGGGTGAACCAAGTCGCGTGCCAAAACATCCCCGTATAGGCGTATAGGGCCGGAAGTTCAAATCCACAGGGGACTAGCACATAATTTCCTCACGAATTCTCCTTCTGAAGTTGTTTTGCCTCTCTAGCTATGACAACTGACTTACCCTGTCCCAACTTGATTTTATTTGTTTACATGCTTTTAAGCAAATCTTCAATTGCATCATTGCAGTATATTCCTATTTTTTTAATTTAACATTTTTTGCTGAAACTTCAATGGTACATTTACAGGACTTGTATATCTCTACACAAGCTTATTACTAAAATTGGTTAAAAAATAACCCCAGTCATGTATTAGCTTGCTATATGAATTCGTTTTTTGCTAGGCGTCAGCTGTCCTTGGAATCGCTGACCTCATTGCTTAAACTTCCTACTAATATTGCCATCGCCGTCTACAAATAAACCTTCTGAACATGCGCATGCAAGTTATGCCGGATCTCTCTCTCTCACCTGGGTTCAACTACTTTATGTGGTGGAGAAGGGAGAGTTCGGTCACTCTACCAAAGCTAACTCGGGACTGTATGTCAGAATTTTGGAATTTACAAACTCAAATTTCTTAACTACTTGTGTGGTGCAGATATTGTTCACGTAATAAAGACTTTGACCTTGTCCTCCATAGATATGGCATTCGCAAGATCGAGATGAAGTATCCTGTTTTTCGCCAAGCCACTTGCACAGTTAAACATTATAACCAATGGCAATGGCTCACACTTCGTGTTCATCAGTTCCTGCTGTTAAACTCCTGTGACTCTCGGTACTTGGTCCAGCCTCTAGAGAGCTAAAAATATCCAAACAGTTTAATTACATTTGTTTATTTTTCGTATCATCAGCACTAGTACGACTATCAATAAAAGGACTTTCGGTACAGCCAGACATTCCAGTTACCAAGGCTGACAAAAGGCAAGCCATGTCAACTAGACAGTGAAAAGGCTAAGACTAGCCCGCGAGCCTGTATGTTCTCAAGAACGATCATCCCTGAAGCTTCTATTGCTACACTCTTTTGTTTTGCCCCGATCTGATTAATTAAAATAAAAGGCTAACCACAATTTCCATTACATACCGTTGTTCTGCCGCGGGCAACTGCATGCTCAGCGTGGTTTTCTCTCCCGAAACGCAAACATGCCCACTAAGGAAATTTTGATAGTAGTTGATCTCTACAACATAAGTCAAGAAACGCCATAGTGATTGTCTGTTTAAGTTATTTCCGAATTAAGTGCTAGTCATAGGCATACACATTATCATTGACTTAAGTTTTCTTAGACTTTACTAAGATGATATGTTAAGAAGCTTAAAGAAATTCTCACTCCGTCTTCAAGGCCCCAAATTATTTAATTCTTTCAGCACTGAATTTAAACCCCATAGTATCGCTATCTTCACCACTAAAGTAACGTCATCTTCCTTGGTATAGAAGTATATTTTCGTTTTCCCCCTTCCTTTGCTGTTGTGCATTTGCGCATTTAGTTTTTCTTAACTATTTTTTATCCTGAATTGTGATCTTTTTTGTAGCGATGACGGCATCTTTATTGTTTTCTTAAGTCTTAGGTATCTTTGAGGTGGTCCTTTACGTAAGCCTCATAGACTATACCCTGGGCTTCCTTGCCATATGTAATGAACAGATATACATGTTGTGAATATATTTATAAATGGCAAAATGCAACAAGAACAAGAACGTGTGTGAGTGTGTGTGTGTGATTACAAATAAATATACAGGAGACCAAAATTGCTCACCAACACGGCCACGCTGTTCTTGTAGGTGTCTCTGAATCAACTCGGCGTTTGAAGGATCCATCACAAAGTTACGGCTGGAATTTCCAACTGTCGAGCTACTTGACGCTGAAGGAGCTGTCATTTCACTCGTTATGGCCAGTTGATGAATCTCATCTGAAAGAGCTCAAGAAAAGACTTGAATGTTTCCAGATGAAACTATCAATAGAAAGGTAACCTAGACTAAAGCTGCCATTAGGAATGACGCGGGATGAAACAGTTCTGAACTTGATATGTTTTTTCCAGTCAACCGTTGACAAGGGAGCTACTGTCTCCCTGAGGAAAAAGGATACTATATCTCACTAGTGATGACCTTAATTCTTCCCCCGAACGAGAGGCAAGTCCCTGGTTTTCCTAACATCGTAAAATTCGAAATGAAGCAACAGCCAATCAAAAATTATTAAAATATTTACGTCATCTACTTATGTCAGAAAGAAGGTGGGGCTGGTGGAGGAGGGATGGGGTGGTTAAGTGGGGAAACTGATTGAGACTAATTATAAGCCACGTGTTGTAGCCGTTATGAATCAACTTTCTTCACAAACCTGCCATTTCCGGGTCAGGCACACAAGCACCTCCTGCGGTTGAATCAGCAAAAGTCACAACATCGTTGCTGTCAACAACGATCGTCTCTGATCCCCATTTGTGAACCAAACGTAGTGTGACGAGTATTCCTGCTTTCGCGAAGCTCCGCATTTTGAGGTGGGATGGTGTGATTTGTGTTTGATTCACGCTAACCACATCTGCTCCTAATTCGTTCTCCAGATGTTTCAAAGCCTTGTTGATTTTTTCCTTCTTGGTTGCAGAAACAGTAACGCGAAGGTTTCTCGATTCGTCGTGTTCACGTTTAACCGCCACGGAAAAAGCACTGAGAGGAATTTTGTCGATGGTCTCGCTGCAAGATGCGGGGAGTGTGATGACTGATTCAAATGCCCCAATGCTGTGAATGTGTCCGTTCATATGAACATGTGCTATCGCTTCAAGTTGTAACTCGTCTTCGGTTTCTTTCCTGATCCAGAACAGTTGGGAAAAGGTGTCCTTTGATTTGTCATACTTCATTCCATCGTTGCCTTGAGAGCTGGGTGAATTACTGGAATCTTGGAGTACATATCTCACAAGTTGTGATGGATCAAACTTAGCAAACATTAACAGACTTAGTGCAACGTTGTGGAAATCACTGAGCAAGTTTCCTTCATAAGGGATGGGGCTCGACATGATATCTCTGATGGAAACGGCAAACACGTACAATCTTTTGTACAATCTTTGAACTTCAGAACCTTGGAAGAACTTCTCTAGGAATTCTAGCATTGCAATAACCATTGCAGAGCGTCCCCACTCGTGTATCTTGTCTTCTGTGGATCGGTTGTCATTGTTGTTAAGACATAACCTTTCAAGGATATTGCATACTGCACTCAAAAGCCTAAAAATATTTGAGTTCTCTGCCGCCTCTTGAATTTCTGAAGCACTTTTGTTGAGGGTTGTTTCGTCAGGTACACCTCGCAATCCACTTTGCACTTGTGGAATTTTCTCATCTCGGTAGATTTCTTTAATGCATTGAACAAGATGAGGAACAATCATGAGGAAATTTGTTGTAATAGATTCTTCTGGAGACAGGCACATGTGCTTATATTTCTTAGCAACATCTTCGGGTACTTGTCTGTGAACCTCAAGAAGACTTACGCAGTTTTCTGTTGAAGTTGCCAAGTCCAAATCCTCTTTGGAGGTTGCCATCTCGATGCAACAGTCTCTACAAATTGAGTTGCAGAGATTTTTAATTTCATGTCCAAAGTACTTCATCGTATTAGGTTCCTTGTGCTGACAATGCACAATTTGCACAGCAAGTTTCCTCAAATGTCCGATGTGCATTTGTCCTCTTTCTTTCACTCTGTAATCTGAGAACACCAGAAAAGGAATATGTCATGTCGAATGGACTCAGACGTTAATGTAATGTGAAGTACTTGCATGTATTTATACGGAGTTTTCTTGTGTGACGCTACTACATAAGACAACCCTCTCAGCTAGAAGATAAAATTATATTGTACACGGTCAAATTTATTTTGCTCTCCAATTTAGTAAGTGGCACATGGCAACGCTCAAAACTTATTTGGACGTTCCCGGGCTGGCCACTATAAAACCAAAACTCGGTCTTTTCTTTTTGGGTCAGTTAACTCTTAGTCCATTTTTTTTCCTTGAGTAAGAGATTCATAAATGAAATCCTCGTGAAAAATTCTCGACTCGGTTTACCTGCAGGGTCTAACCCTTCAAAGGCTTTTCTGAGCATGGCAATTGAATGGTAATCGTCTGTGTTCTCTTGCTTTTCCCGCCAGCGTAACAAAATCATTTCCAATTGTTTTGCCTCGCTTTGCCAACAGGCAACAACCTGATTCAGCGTTTCCTCGGAAAGTCCAAGCTTTAGAGTCACGGGTTTAAGGTTGAAAATGACGTTCTCAACCCCTAAAAGTTGTCTCACGTAGCCACACAGATCTGTAAGAGAACTTCAATGTTATACTTCAAAATAATGATAGTTTAATGAATTCTTGCACAAGTATATGTATATTGCAAATCCTTACGCATGTACTAAAATGTTCTCTTGTTCTATGTTATCTTGGATGACGTTAATTTAAAGAGCACAATCATGAACACGAGTTCGAAAAGTCAAAGTTTAAAAAACATTTTTTCATTGATGGAAAACTAAATATATACGACGGCTTGTTGAAAAATACTATATAAGTGCAATAATTCTATTAACGAGCTGCATCTTCTGGATTTGTGACCAGTACTGCGTAACGTACTAACTACAATTCTATTTATATTTGCCAGTATAGCAAAATTTCAAAAGCGACCCTCACCATTTTGGCAGAAGTGATCTTCCCGGACATGTCCATACTGGCCTCGAACAACGATCCTTCCACACAGGACTTTGGCGCCAGTACCGGAACCCTGCAACGGCAGGATGATAACATGTCCAGTGCTCCACCAAACCGAAGCATCCACGGTAAATGCCAAACATTCTTGCTTGTTGTGGGCCGGTTTATAGTCTTCTCCAAGCTGAATTGAAACCGTTAAGCTTTCCCTATTGTAGATGAAATTGTTTTCATGTCCAACGTAGGAAACCAGCTCCATAAACTTATCATTTTTGAGCTGCACCAAAGCGGAATCATAGTGATCTCCGTGAGACTGGTTTTGGTAGATAAAGATATCCTGGCTCATGAACACTAGAGCCAGAGAGTCGAAAGGTGAATTTTGGCAATTGCGTTTAAAAAGCACCGACAAGGCATATTTGAAGGGCATGATGTTCAGCCACGTTATAATTTCTTTTGTGCAAAACCATAATTTCCAGAGGACTGCAACACGTGAAAACCGAGCAATTTTTACTTCTATCTTCTGGGAAAGGAGTTTAGAATGTCTAGTAATATCCTCCCAAGCGATTCGTCCGTTTGTGGTTGGTGTGCCATGTAAAACAAGAATGTCATTCGTGAAATTTCCGTCCTCTTTGCGGTCTATTGGAATTGTCAACGTTACATGTTTTTTAAACACCTGTCCATTTGGCTGACAATTGATTATGGGTGCACCAAACACAACATCGTTTTCAAGGCCGCGGAGAACTATCAGACCACAGTATTTATATGCTTCTTCCAATTTTAGTGTGATGGCCACTGGATCATCCACAGCACCAGGAGGGCATGTAAGTTGGATACCATTTACAGTCACTGATCCACCTTCACTTGTTACAATGCAAGAAGATTCGACATCCTGGACCTCTTCCACTGACGATGCTTAAGAAGAACATTTTAAAGAACATTCAGTTTAATGCATAAACATAGTTCAAATGACGTAATTCGCCATGTTTATACAATACAGATAAAATAGTCTGCGCGAAGATCGTGAGTAAAGCGATTCCACACGATCACGTCGTCACCAGACCCAGAGGGAACTACCGAATGAAAAGATAGATGGGCTCGTCAGAAATTTGAATTAAAACCAGCTAATAGATCTATGTGAGCGTGGCTCCAGCGTCCTTTGACCTCCCAAAAGATGCCACTTTGAACCTGACACGATGGCCTTTTTTCATTATTTCTTCGAAGACAACCCCAAAAGATACCTTGATGGCAAGAAGTAGTGACGTTTCCACCTGAACACCCTTTGTGGGACTAGAATCCGTGATTTACACCCAACGAGCATCGCATCATCAGGCAATGAACATTATGATGCATGCAAGAAACTTATATACTTATATATAGTACCTTGTCAGAAGACTTATGTCTATTTTGGACATAGTATAAAGACCAGCACGACATTGGAAATCCATAAAATCAGTTCGAAAAATTAAGTGTCTCTCTTAGAAATCATTTTCACGGAACATGAACATCAACATCTCTGAGCGTCAGTGCAAAACGTATTTCGGAACGACTTCTCTCTGATTACGTCTTGATCTGCATGTATATTTTGAAATCTGCACACTGGTAGCTATATTTGAACATGGCAATACTAATAGTAACGGTTGTTCACAGATAAAAAGTGATTACAAAATTTCAATTATACAGGAAAGCTTTAAAGTAGGGTTCACTGTGAATTCTCCATCTTGTACTGACGCTTCCTTATACTTGGTTAGCATTTCTTTATCGGTTATTGAATGCAACATTTATGTTATTGTGAAAGGCGAATTGATCAACATGACACGAGCGTGGGACAAAGACAAAATATGAGTACCCGACAGGAAACGAGCTCGTGACCTCCAGAACGCGTGGCGGGCGCTCTATCCACTGAACTACGAGAAAGGTGATCTAACTGAGTTCAGATGTGACAGGCGTCCTACATTCTGCAAGGATAAGCACTGCCGAAGTCATCGTGAGTAGTCATAACTTATCATTTAAGTTATTGCTTTCAATATACCCCCCTCCTCGCTACACCCCCCCCCCCCCCCCCCCCCCCCCCCCTCATAATATTTTACAATTTACCACTCTTTTCACAACAACCAAAAAAACCCCACCTCCCCACACTTTTTTTTTTTTTTTTT
>Ga0126337_10002993_pt1 | contig 10924 bp, 12 predicted proteins | sample DipCmetagenome_FD_92527 | JGI IMG/M metagenome (GOLD analysis project Ga0126337, IMG submission 92527) | Coral microbial communities from La Bocana,Puerto Morelos, Mexico - Diploria C A metagenome | ecosystem: Host-associated > Invertebrates > Cnidaria > Coral | place: La Bocana,Puerto Morelos... | reverse complement strand
GAAACTGTTCACTTAGTGATGTGCATAATTTATTTTGTTTTTCACTTCTCATTTTAGTCTAATGTAGTTTTACACTGTCATTTATATATACATGTATAACGGTGCCAATCTTGAAATAATTTGGATTTGACATTGGTGACATGTCTCCGAAGCGGCATGTTTTAGTATTGCTACTGTTCAGTCTAAGTAAAATCTTCCGTTACCGATTTTGTGAAGTGAGAATTGCTTGTGAAGTGTGAATTGCATGCATACATGAGAGTGCAGGCAATGGCTTTTTTGATTGATTATTCACTTTTTTCTCTAGATTTTATTGATACGCATGGTGCTTTAAAAAACTGAATTTCCGGGAACTTGTTTTCAAGCGCAAAAAGGACAGTTACATGTTGTAACCCCTTGTGGGTGTCTGATTGTACGTTATAAAAACGTTCTTCCGATAGGCAGTTTATTGGTGTCGGTTAGCCAATGACGCCCCCGAAGGTACAACTAACATGCTGTTGCTTGAGAATTACTCAAAGTGTAGACCACAGACGATTTCGAACGACAAAGTGATACCTAGTTTTGGGAGATTTTCTCTTATATGGCTTTTTTTTCAGGTGGAGAGTCTGACTATCGCCGTGTATTAAAGCCTGATGGTCAAGTAATTTTGATGAAAGCTATTTCATCCCTTGAAGCTGCAATGGGATCCCTGAATGACGGAACTACAGAATTTCAAATGCTGAGATTACTTAATGATCATTCCGAAAATTTTCTGGCACTTTGTGAGCATGTTAACAAGCAGGAAGGTAAACTGTCATCTTTAAGACAGCTGTTGCACCAACGCTGCAACGAGCTGACTGCATTCCAGGAGGAACGAGAGAAAGTGACTATCCTAATCAGGTTGTGCGCACTTCTCAAACAAGGTATCCAAGAGGATTTTTTTTTCAGTTTTGTTTCAGTTGTTTGACAATTAAGCAATTTAAGGAGCATTGTTTTTTAAAGACTCTTCTTATTCTTGTTATTCTTAGTGAATCTTAAGAAATTGTCAGATAAGTCAGTCCAGGATGCCTCTCGCATGTTTATAAGAGATCTTGTGCGGTCAACCATCGCTGATGGGAAGATGCTTCCAGAGGTGACCTTCTTTGGTCTTTCTCCAAGGGCCAAGGAGATGATTTCTTCTCTTAGTCGACTACGTGACAGCATGTTACTGAGGCAAGTTTGGATTAACAATGGTGACAAAGCAGTCAGGACGAATGCAGAACGAGAAACACAGAAGATGTCCCTTAGTGTTGAAGATGTTGTGGAGCTGATTTGGACACCAACAAATGTAGAGCTGAAGTCTTTGCAAGAGCGGTTCTTAAGTGGTACCATTTCGTTTGGAGAGGTAGACAAGTTGTTCAGAGTCTTCAAAAACAACCAGAAGTATGATGATCTTGCAAACGAAATCAGGCTCTTCTCTTCAAGAGAAGGCATTCCAATCCAAACTACAGAAGTATTAATCAACAAGCGCATTGAGCAGATACAACAGTACCACACGTTACACCACTGCATAGAGGCTGCTAAGGTTATCCAGAATTTCAGAACAAGTCTCTCTCTTCAAGGAGATTTTAAACTGGTAGAAGACTTACGCAATCAGGTTTGTTTGAATTTAATTTACATAATATCCAATCTGTTAAAAGAAGAAGTAAGACGTTCAGTCGTCATTTGAAACATTCCTAACAAATTCGTGGAACCCAACATAACGTTAATGACTTGCCTTCCACGGGCTTCCAATTAAAGATCAAGGAAGCCATGCGGATCCTTTTTGGAAGAGCCTGTAGGTGCTGAATCTTCAATATTAGAATACCTTGTTTTGTCCCTCTCATATTAGTATCCACATGTCCATACTACATGTAAGTATTTCTTTTCATTTCTTTCCTTGCATTCTTTTCATAATTTTGTTCTGTTTAGCTGCTTTGTTAACTGTTGCTATTTATAAGCAACTGAGGTTTGACGGAGTGTCATTTTAATGAGTCCTTACCTCCATCCTAGGAACTGAAGTATTTAAGAATGGCAATGGTAAATAATTCAAAACGAAACCCGATTCCCTCGGGAAAAATAGTGTTGATTCTCCAACGGGTTAGGAGGAAGTTAAAAATGCGTTATGTCGGCGGGTAATAAAAACTACATAGAAGCGTATCAAAGTTTCACTTTTTTATTTGTGACGTCTTGATGTAGATGGATGGTGAATTCAAACAGCGGCCGCTGAAAACTATGAGTGCAGCATTGCATAAAGCTGGTAGATTGTTATCCAAAATAAGCCCTGAGCGTGGACGCTGCCTTGATGTTGTTGTCAAATGTCAACCTTTAGTTAAATGGCTGAAGGAAACTATTAAAGGTATTTGTTTATCAACGAATGTGGGTTATAAGATTTTTGAAGTTTGAATAATCGTTGGATGTTGTCCTTCAGTAGCATTACGAATGAAAGTGGCAAAAGCTCAATTGAGGCCTTACACTACTGTAAAATGATATTAAAATCGTCAAAAAATCCAAGCTTTTGTCGATCTACGGCATCATCAGGGATAAGAAAAAGAATTCCGCGTAGGTTTTATGTACAGATGTAAAGTAAAAACGAGTGAAAAGCGAACGAATGTGGGAATAAAATGGATGAGATAAAAAATGTACAAATATGAATAAAAACGAATGATATGATCTAATGAGCGACGTCAAAGTACAAAGAGTCTCTAGATTGTGAAAATGATTATTAGAATAAAAGATCCGCGAATTCGCTGCATTCCTCTCAGGAGTTGAGGGTAGGTTTGTAGTCAGTTCGTATTTAAAACGCTTCGAACAGTTGTAGATTTGCGGAGTCGTTTTCCAGTGCAGTGGTCTTTATTTCGATGCCTTTGTGGGCGGGAGGAGTTGTCATTGTTCAGGTGTTCTTTTACACGATTGTGGATAAAGCGTGTAGTGCTCCCGATGTAGTATTGGTCGATGTAATTTGATGTGAGATAAGTCATAAACTACAGGCTGGTCCGACGGTTTGGTCTTCCAACTGACTGGTCAATTTACAGGGCATAAAGTCTGAAGTCAAAACTTTTTATTAATTTTCATTGTAAGGTCCTCAAGAACTCAAGGTGCTTGTGGATTTGGCAATCATATCAGCTGGGGAGACAGACATCGAAACCACCCGGATAACCTGCTTACATACTAGCTGCCTAGGATTTGCACCTCTTATCTTTGATTTGCAGCCTTCGTTTGGCTTTAATGAATTGATGAGAACTTGTGAACCAGTATGGACTGCATTGGACGCCGATCCTTCCCTCCCAGAAAAACTGGTAGGGCTGGTTGTTGTGTTATTAGCCTTACTACCACTGTGTGAATACTTGCCCCTGTCATGTTAGATACTGCCAGGACCTTGGCATGAGATTTCATTCCAAAGGTGTCTTTTTCTTTCTTTATGCAGGATGCAGTGCTCTTACACTTGCTCTTTAGGCGAATGTAATATTTTTGATGGAATTCTTTATTCTTTGTTGATATGCAGATGGCCACTAGCCGTCACATGAAGTGGCTGCAAAGTGTCAAAACGTCACATGGATCCGTGGCCATGTCCTCCCTTCTGGAAGCTCAGACTATTAATGAACATGGCATCTACCGTGTTGGATGTAAAGATGAGAGTTTATCTATAGTACCGGAAGAGTTAACACTCGACGATGTGATTCAGCTCGCGTTACCCACAGGTGAAAGTGGGAAAGGCAAAGAGTACTCACTTGATAACCTAATGGATTTGCAAAGTAAGCTGATGCTTATTGCTGCCAAGGCATCAAATGGCAAGGAGCAAGTGGACAGTTTTGTTGACGTAAGTCTGGCGTGGTTCTTGTTTCATGACTAAAAAAACAAGAGTGACTCAGCTGAGGCGCCTTTAACTAAATATAAAGCTTGACAGAGACTTTGAAAACGACTTCCTCAACTTAATAATGAAAGGAGATGTACATGTACCCTTCTAAGGTTTTCAAGAATCTTGCAAAGCGATCAGTCCAAACAATTTTGTGATTTTAAACCTTGTGATCTCAAAGTTTTCCTTAAATTCCACACGTGGAAGATTATTTTTATATGGATCATGCAAGAAAGGCTTAGGTTAGTATCATGCCCAAATTTGGTAACTGAATCACAAAATCACGTTATTTCCGAGGAAAAAGTCACATTTGACGTGTTGTTTTGCGAAGAGCACTGTTGTGTGTCGATGGATATTTTTGTCAAGGATTTAAAAAGAAAGCACGAGAAAGACTTAATAACTTATTTGGCCACTGAAATGCGATACTGTCTTCAGACATGTTCTCTTAACTGTTCTTGCAACTAGATCGGTCTTCCACCTGTTTTTGAAAATGATTGCCTGTAGCGCAATTGCACGAAATGCTGCTGTGTTTGAGCGTTGTCGCCGATTAGAACTTCAGACACTACTATTTGTGTTTTAAGGAAAGTTTCCGGTAATCTACTAGGAATTTGCGTTTTTCTCGCATTTTTTTGTATAACAGCTTGAACTAACTTTGTTTGGTTTGCGTAATAGCCCTTTAGTGGTAGTATCACAGTTTGAATCGTTGATTGTCACAGCCGCTGATATATCACAGGGTTACAGTGCTGTTTGGATGGATAAGAGTTCCTTCTTCGTGCCATCTCGTCGAATTCATGCACAAAATCCACAAACCAAAATGATGTTCTTCTCACAACAACACTGGTCTAATACTACGATGTTAGTGTAAATCATAATTATTTTTTCTCAGAAATCGCGCAATTTTTCGAACTTCAGTCCGCAAATTTGGATACCCTATAACGCAAGTCTTCCTTGCGTAATCTTTATGAAAACAAATTTCCAGGTGTGGAATTTACCAATGTGCAAGACAATCACAAAATTATTTTCATCGTTTTGCTTGTTTTAATTCTTTTTCATAAAACGTCGATCCAGAAAAGTTTAGTCCAGCGTACTATGTTCAAACTCTGCCTACCACAAAGACTTTTTCATGCCATTAATCGATTATCAGTAAGACGGTATTAAAAGTATGACCAATCATTTTGCAATTCTAAAAAAAAACTTTCATTTTTGTCTTCTCTGTATTAAACTTTCTTTCTTTTCGTGTCAAAATGGGATAGATTCTGCAATGTGTCCTGCGACTTGCCACAGTGTACATTTCTCTTTGCAATGCTGGGGAAGTAAGTCACCTCAAGTGGAAACATGAATTTCAGTGTACGTCAGGACTTATTGCCAACCGCTCTTTAACAAACCATTTGGTGAATGAAAGTGAACGTATGGAACAGTGTCTTAAGCAGTGGAAAGGCGAACTACATGCCAAGCGCCTGCAGTATAGTGAATTAAATCACTTCACCACGCGGCAGTTGCTGTTCCTTAGAAGCAAACTGGCCGTTGTCCAAGGCAGAGGCCCCAGAGCAGTGGATGGCATTCCTCTTGAGGTGTATAACCTTTTAGAGAGTGTGTTACCAGGCATTGATCCAGCCACTCTAAAGTCTGTGCTTACATTTTGTGGTATATGTAGTCAAGAAGCTGGCCAAAACATCATCAGGTCATATGGTGCCAGCCGTAATAGTCAGCGACCAAGTGATAACTCCGACAGGCCTAAACTGTCAAACGTGCTGCAGCCTTCAAACATAGAAATGTTCCAGTCGCTTGTAGCCAAGTTGGAGTTGCTTGGTTACTCTGAGGAGGTTGCCATAGCAGCAATGGTCTCATGCAAAGATGCCACTGAGGCAGATCTGATTGTGTGGTCTGTCCAAAATGGAATCAACGAAGATCTTATCAGTGCTAAGCACTTAGAGGCACAGAATGACTCTAGATATTTGCAACTAATGAATAAGGATAGCACCACGTCTTGGGAACAAGAAAGGTGAGATTTACGTTGATCTACACATATGTCTCGTGAAAACAGGTCATGCCTCCTTGTCATCTGGACAGTGTAGCCATTAGTAATTAGTAGGTATCTTTGTGCGATTTCCAGGCGGATACTCCCTTTTCGTACTCCTTTTCCCTTGGCCCCATTCCTCTCTCTTTCATAACTGGAACCCGCGATTCAGATTCCTGCTATACACGGATTCCAGAAGAATGAAGAGACGGTTGGCAGTGAGCCTTGACATACACTCCATTTTATTATACTGTAACTTTAATTGTACGGTGGAATCCCGATTTCTTGAACCCTAATTTTTTGGAACCTCTCAAAAACTCAAACCAAAAGTTGTTTCCCTCTCCTCAATCAAACATTGTAATTTTATTCCCGATTTCTTAAACTCTCCGATTTTCAAATCAATTTTCGTTTTCCTGGGAGGTTCGAAAAATCGGGATCCTACTGTATTAACATTAACTTCCATTTACCTACTAAGACCACTTTTCCTTCTAGTCCTCTAGAGGAAGATATGGCAGATGAATCAGAGGATTCAACAGAACCAATGGAAGCTGCTTTCACTCTTGACCAGACAGCAGATGGGGAATTTCTAAGTCTAGATGACTTAGGAAAGCTTTTTCTCCACCTGGCTTCACAAGGTGTGTTGTGTTTGCATATGCCTTAGGGAAAATCTTATTTGAATGTATTATCATTTGTGCATATCAACAGGAGAGTATTGTGGAAAATCCGCTAACTTGGTTGGAACTTGGGCGGCCATGACTACTGATTTGTAGCTTGCACTGACGAGTTATTTACATACTAACTTATTACAGACTTGAAATAAAACCGAACTTTCAAGACTTGGGTTAACGTTAGAGCTACAATGGACAGAAAAGCCAGTTAGTGTTTTCTTAGCCTCATCACTGTATCTGATATTTTGTATTTTGCAGGTTCTAAAAAGAGACGAAGACGATTCCCAGGGTATCTGAAGCGTGGAAAGCCAAATTTTGTGGTTGTTCCAAAAGGTAGTAACGAGATATGTAGTTTTTTCGTCTGAGTGCTCTTTCTGCCTTATCCTATTTCTGTCTCATCATTTTGTCGCTATCTCTGACTGTTTGGTAAATGTTTGTTCGCATCACATTTGCGAAAATGGACACATCGCTATTTACTATTACCTGCTCCCCCCCTATATTATTGGTTACAATTTAAGTCACCCTTGACCATAAGTTGTGAAGCTGTTAATCCTTCTGTGTTCGTTTTTTTTTTACACGTCACGTGTATAACAGAGGACATATTTGGAACTGTGCTGTCCTTATACATGCACGATAGCTCACAATCTCTTCCCACATCTGAAGAAGTCTTGATCTGCACAGCTGATACAACTGCAGAAGAGGTGGGTATTGAGAGCGTTTTGAAATGCTTGGACTGAAAATTGTAAATGTACTAAATACAAAGCGAGGAATCATTAATCTGTTTTTATTTATCTGAGGTAAGTTTGAAACTCTATTAAAACCATGACACTTTTCAGCGATTATAAATTGCTCAAATTGTGCGAAAGTGGTCCATTATTGTGAAATACTTCTGTCCGTCTTCTTCTTTATAGATTGAACTGTTGTGGAGACGATCTCTCGGCGACCACGATGGCAAGTTGTTTTGCTTAGTGAATGTTGACCTGCTCGACTACACAACCTCCCAGAAAGCCGCCGATACCTTAGAATTTCTACTGCAGGAGCGTCAATACAATCGCAGTGAGGGTAATTTGAACCTAGTTTATTATTGACATGCCAGTTATCAGAGACTATTTAATTAGCATCCACGTTCTTGCAATTGCTATCCTAACTCTAACGTTATATTCACCTAACTGCTAGAAGTAAACAGAAACTATTTTCCAGGATTGGAATATTTGAGGTCGTATGTACAGTTGTTTTGTTTGATTAGGCTTTGTTTTTTCCAAATACTGGATGTAGTTTTTTATCCTTGTTTCATCCAACGGCAGTGATTCTCTTGTAGGGTTGTCTCTTGTGGTTATCTGTACCTCTGAAAGCGAAGACAGAGCTCACATGGCTGCAGCTCTTGATCAATACAGGCTAGGAACTATTCCGCATTGTGTAACATCAAAAGAAATCAGGCAATACCTGAAGACACAGTTCAAGCCATGCTCTCAACAACGGGGAAAGTTTAGAGATCAGACTCTGCCTTGGACTCCTGCTGCTGTACTGGACAAAGAGGAGTACGTAGTATTTAATGGAACCTCCTTGATCGTTTGGATGCTGTAGATCATTTTAAAAAGCGATTCCTAGGAAAGTTCAATCTGCTTTGACGTACTGTCATGCATGTACAGCCAATTTCAAAAACGGAACCCATGCAAATTCCAACTAGTAACTTCCAAGGTAGCGCTCATCGAACAGGAGGTTCATCAATGTTCTTTGTGGCATTGAAGTAATCTGTGTTTCGGCAAAACCGCACTCACAAACACTGCATTACTTAACTACTTGTTTAGAGGAAAGATGGCTTTCCAGTAGGAAAATGATTTTAATTTTCCTGATGCTAGACAAACTAGTTTGTTGAAGAAAAGGAAGTATCACATAGCAAGAGAAAGAAGTTAAAATGGCGACTGTATGATACTAAGAAGACTATTCATATGTCGGTTTTCCAACAGTGTCAGGTACTGCATTCCCCCAAAAAAGTCTGTGATCTGGAAAAAAGGCATTTTCGATTCAGTTATTCTACAAACGTATTTTTTCAAAGTTTTTGAAGAAATGTATATCTTCTTTGTACAGGCTGGCTGTGAGAGTTCTATCATCTGAACGAGCAGGAGCTGGGAAGAGCTTGGTAGTTTGTCGGCTCAGCCAGAGCTTACCTGGACTTAAAAACAATGAAACAGTGATGGACTTCCTAAGAGACATGGAGGCTGATGTGCCACTTTGTATCACTGTACCAGTTTATGGTCCCTTTGTTAATCAATATACCATTGCCGAATCCTTGTTACCGCACACCATTGCTCCTGATTTGCCCCTTTCACGGGTGTTCCATCTCGATGTACATCCATCGGTAGGGAAATATTTCATCCTTTCAAATTTTTTCCTTACCTTCATCGTTTTAAATAATTAAATCTATTTCCTTCTTATGTTTGGATGGATTATTATTATTCCACTTTGGTGAAATTTTTACAGGTAAAAGGTGGCCTTGACACGCTTCTATTCAATCTCCTTGTCCTTGGTGTGTTAGAGAGCAGTAGTGGCCAGGTCTGGAGGCGGAGACCCTCAGATTTGTATGTAATTGAACTAACTTCAGGACCATCAGAAACCACAAATGAAACTACTACTGAAAGAAGACTTCCGTTCACCAACGTAAGTGTTGCTGTGAATTTCATTTAACGAGATCTTGAAGGGATAGTTAACCTGCGATTTCTTCGCTTAACAGCGTGACAGTTCCAAGAAAGTCATAGCAGAACCCTTTCACAGACTGCTTCCAACCATTCACTGTGGAACACCGATGCAGACATTATTTCAACTGAGGACAAATCCAGTGGGTAAGGAAAACAAAATCAAGTTATAGCATTGAATATTTTAGTAAATATAATGTAATGATGTAACGTGCCGTGACGGTAACTAATGTTTCAGTTAAGTCTTATGCCATCCATTTTCAATGCACAATCTCGCACAACTTAATATAATGGAAAACACGCAACCAAGTGATAAAATAGTGTCGCAGTGCTTTTCCACTTGCACCACAATACTAGCTGCCCTGGAGTAGGAGATATGATTATAACCTTCCCTGTATCTGGACTTTTATGCAGCTGGCAACAGCCTCAACCCTCTCTTTGACAATGGAGAATTCCAAAGCTCTTATGTTCAGCGAGCATTTCAGTACCTGAAGCTATGGGAATCGGCTGGCGACAATCTGGATCGTTTCTGGTTCATACCAAGTCAAGTGATGGGTGACCACGCAGAGTGTATAGAGACACTCGCCAGGTAATGCTGCATTGGATCGATTTTTCGGTATACGTACGTCAGCTGTTTGTTCAGAGATTCAGAGAACAGTTAAAAACCAGGGCAAAACAATGACGCTAGTCTTAAAATAATAACAAATACAGCTCTTATATTTAGACTGACTAATAAAATTAGAAGAATTCAGCAGCTGCTATGTAGAGGTCTTAAATTTTATCACTGAGTTGTATTCCATAAATAATTATACGCTGGAGTTCATTGGGTTTTATTTAACAGTTCTCCATTGAAGGAATGAAAGGTACAAAAGCGTGATTTATTCTACGCTTAACTGTTTTAGAATGTTATCACAAAATTAACTCGCTTTTGATGAGCAGAGCATTCGTAAGGATTCAGAAAGACAGTTGATTCCTAATCCACCGTAGAAAAAATGATGGTGGTTGTACATTTTACCATAATACCTTGCGAACCTAACGCAACCTATAAGGCACAAAGAAAGCCAAACTTTACAATATTTGTCCCCGTACTAAGGACATTTTGTAGGCTAGGTTTGAAGATTTTATCAATCTTCCGTACGTTTTTGTAAATGTTGTTGAGGTTTTCGTGCGCTAAGAATTATGAGTAAATGTACCAGTCGACATTGGTGTGCTAAAAACAAACTTTTCAACCATTTCCTAGCTGTTAGCAATGAAAAGTTAGTCCTATGTGTATACATTTCGGTCGCTTTAAAATCTCAACTTAAGTCTTGCCTGTTGTTAACTTAAAACAAAAAGAAAGCAGTGTAATAAAACTAGCATCTCTTGAAAGTATGTTCAATATGGAAATAATGCTAGTTTTAAGTAAGGTTTCGCTTAGATGCTATAAGTAAAGTAAGTAAGTAAAAAGTTTATTTCAGTGTCCATGGATTTAGCCCTTGTGGGCTAATTGGGGACACTAATTAAAATACTTAACCTAAAATCATTTAAAATGCCTAACTATTAAAACTATTAAAACTAGTACTTATACTATTATTATTAGCCTAATATCATTTAAAATACTTAAAAAGAAACAGACTAGTATTTACAATATTTCCTACGCACTGCAGAGCTTACAGCAGTTGCTGTTGTTTTCTATGTAGTCCGAAAGAGTGAGTTT
>Ga0126337_10002992_pt1 | contig 10925 bp, 10 predicted proteins | sample DipCmetagenome_FD_92527 | JGI IMG/M metagenome (GOLD analysis project Ga0126337, IMG submission 92527) | Coral microbial communities from La Bocana,Puerto Morelos, Mexico - Diploria C A metagenome | ecosystem: Host-associated > Invertebrates > Cnidaria > Coral | place: La Bocana,Puerto Morelos... | reverse complement strand
GGTAAGTTCCCAGTCAAAGTGGGCAGCAAAATCATGTCAAGTAGATTCACTAGCCTCGCCCATGCAGGCCGGCTTATTGAAAACCTTGAATGCACTAACCTGATAACGGATTTTGTCCCCTGTTTGTCCTCACCAGTCCCTTGGCTTGTACTTCTTCCACCTTCACAGTGATACATTTTTTACTTTCATCTAATAAAACAATAAATAAATAAATACATTGCAAGTCAGCACAATAATATACATTTAACATGTGCTGCACAAGGTTTTAAGGAAGAACTAACTTTTTAACTCTCTATTGAAAGTGAACAGACCTCCCTCGGAGGATTTCCACTCGGCACAGTTGAACATAACATCATCACCAAAATCAAGCTCCACGCAATCATATGGCTCTGATTTTAATGTTCGTGAATTAGTCGCATCCCTGCTAACGAGGTGATGTTCTTTGCTTTTTCCGACAGCTTTCACGCGGACTGAACTTACAGTTCCCATTAGAAAAGCTCGATAGCACACACTCACTGAAAGGACGATGATTGTCTATCGCTTTTAGATACAATTCTTACTGCAAAGACAAAGAACCACAAAAACATTTCTTCTTCCTCATTAATCCCTAGTTGGTATAACAACCAGCCACTCCCACTTCCATATTAGGCAAAGGATTCGGCATACGATAGGACTCACTTCACAACCGGACATGACATCTGGACAGACTGTTTCGTCGATCGGGTGATGAATCGATGGAAAATTTACAGTCTTTACGAGCACATTTTCGAGGTGGAAGAAAAGTTTAAAATCAAGCGACGAGTTTTCACGAAAAAACGAACATCGAACGATTCCTTAAAGATTGCTGACGACTGAAGCATCCTCTCTGTAATGTGAACACATGTCAATCATGTTTATTTATGAGCGTTGCGTGACACCCCTATAGCGGCTGCGAATGAGACAACAAAAATATCAGAGTGAAACTGACAAGCCACACTAGTAAAATGTCAAAGTGTGAGCTCCCGATCCAAGATCACTTTGGATCAATGTATATCCGAAGAAGCCGATGAATCCACTCTGGTCACGGATTCATCAATTCCCTTCATGCATCATGGTCTGATCCGTGTGATGTTGGATCACTGATCCTGATCCTGATCATCCAAAAGGAATGCACCCTTTATATACTTAAATAGACCACTTACTTCACTTACAGCACTTACTTCTTTTTTCATCCTGTGTATGGAGTTTCTTTTGGAAATTACCCCCTCCCCCCCTCCACACCATTCCATAAAAAACACCAAAAATTCATGAATAATCAATGCATTCAATATCCACTATATGTCGATATTTGGTCGGAAATAGCAAGACATCTCAGCAGGTTCAAATGGCAAATTTGGTGGAAATCAAAGGCCTCTTTGAGGCTACGACAATTTTTTGCATGATGAAGTACATGCATCAGTATAAGCAGAAAAAATGAAAATATTTTGGCTTTGTTCCAAAAATAAATTTCTTTCTTCTGTCCCTTATTTAAACCTCTTAAAATCACGCTTTAACCACTGCCCTGACTCCGCAACAGGGACCGCGAAGACCATTTTAAAGTGGTAGGGCTAAAAAATCCCGCCAATACAAACAAACGTCAGACGAAAGGTCAGTGTTTCGCCGTTTATCTTGCTTTCGCGCTGTCTTGTTTACAACCTCAATAAATATAGATATAATATGTATACTATTCAATACAGCTACTATGTCATTAAACCTACCCATGCGACGATCGCTACTCTTTGAATTTTCCGAAGTTTCTCTTTCGGTTCTCATTGCGGGAAACAAACTCCTTTGCAACCTCAGTTATAGAGACACTGTCTGTTCTTTGCTTGTGGCCGTTTAGCACTGCTAGGTTACTAAACTTGTGATCGCCCATTTTGGATCGGAGCCACGTCTTCAGACGTCGTGCAGATGAAATGAACGCTCGCCAGCAGCACTGGTAGCCGGTTTTACGGCGAGTAGCTTACAGACAGTTTGGACTTCTTGTATTAGCTTCTTTTCTGGTTCAGAAACTTTGACACCGCCAACAGGATTTCGTCAAAACATGATATCTTCTCCTTTAACATAACTTCCAAAGTACTAAGTTGCCCAGGTAACGCCCCAGTATCGATATCCTCGCTGTATGATTCTTGGAGAAACTTGAATTCTGCCTCATAGTCTTCACCATTAGCAGCTTTAACCAGGAGGGTCTCCCGGGCATAAGAGGTGAAGCTCTCCTGGTTAAAGCGCTGATCGATGGCACTGACGGTTAGATCAATAGCCTCATAGTAGACCCTTCTGAAGTGATCTTTGGCGGTTTGGGGATAGCTTGGTGCACCAGCACCAACCTCCAGTCTGGCCGGAGTACATCGCTTTCTTGGAAGCGTTGGTTCGCCAACCAGGCCTTCACTCTTGCGAGAAACATTAGCATAGAAATGGTTCTGATCATTGCGCATTTTAGTAAGCGTCTCCTTTGTTTTTTTTTTTTTTGTAATTTGTTTATTTTTTTTTAACTGTGCACTGCAATACTTAGGATACAGGATCCTTTGTTAGATTTGCCAGGCGTTGTCCACTGACAGCAGCCATCTTAGTATCCTGAAGAGTCTTAGATAGATTATCAGTGTGGGAATAAAGCCACTCTCCAAGATGCAAACCAAAGAAAAAGTCAGATCGTTCCATTTGGGCCTTGCATCCTATTATCCTTGCACGCATATCGGGCTGTAATCGTTCGGACAAACAAACATCCCACTCTTCCATAAGAACTGCATAGTTCCGGCAAGAATTCAAGTGAAAGACCTAGTCTAGCCAAAGTGTCCTTAATAGCTGTTACTATTGTCTCCGCCATAATATTTGGAATTTTGATGAACCCAACAAGAGAGTCATCAACCCATCGAATACAAATGGCGAGGTGTTCTTTATTACTTATGTCGGTATACTCATCACAGATGATAGCGAAAAAGATAGCCTTTTGAATGTCGGATACTAAACTCATTTTGGATTTTGTAAGAAGTATATTTGTCGGCGGTCCTATTGAGCCACACTAACAGCTCAGGGCGATCCTTGGCTCTAAGCTGCAGCAACTGCGAAACGTTTTATTCTCCCTCGGTACTTCCTTGAAATGCAAGGCCTTGACGAGCTAGAAACTGTACACATTCAATAATTGCAACGAGACATCGGCGATTTTCTTCCATCGTTGCTCTAGCTGTCTCGTTCATCATTTCAACAACATTACCACACGAGGGTATTGTTGTAGAGTATTCTACGGCCAATTTATGGCAATAAGAATTCTGGTGCTCCCTAAATTGAGCTAACGCATTTTTCCAGTTGGAAAATCCCGACTGTACGAATACGATTTCTTTGTTCCTGGCACTACTCAAGTGTGACTTTCGTTTTGCACACAAGAAGCACAAAATTGCATCTCTATCTATAACATAATGAAGCCAAGGATAATCCCTGAACCACTTGGCATTAAAGGAACGATCTTGTTTGCCAACTTTTGTCTTAGGGAATTGGAAGTTGATCGGCTGAAATGGCTCTGATTGTGTGGGAGACAGTGGCACTGATGTTTCATGATGCAGGAGATCGCTGGAACAGGGTTGTGGATCTGCAGGTGTATAACAGTAAAAGAACAGTACTACATAACAAGAACTGAAAAAAATCGCATGACTGTCATGACGCCAGTTTTTACTTATCCATAATAGAACCTCAAATAAAGGCTAAAATCAAGTACGAAAGTAACTTTTACATTCACAGCGGTTATTGTCTATTCATTTGATGTCGTGATGTTTCTTATTAATACTAGGAATACAAACAAATACGGTTCAATTCTTAGTAATTCAAATGGCTGGCTCATGCTAGATGACTTTTGAATCAAGGTTTATTCAGCACAATATTCAACTTTTAAAAATACAATATTAGCAAGCATTAACATAACAAAAACTGGCCATTTAGTCCGGTGACTACCCACTGTAACTGTTTCAAAGCGAAATTACATCATAGCAAAACGATGTTGGTATCAAACTCTGACTATAATGAACGCAAAATAGGTTCATCGATTGAAAAACGGGACATTTCTAAAAAGAAAGGACTAGTGTGTTCAAGTATGTATTTTACTTCACTTAGTGAGAATTCGATTCCGACTAAACCCAACATGAACAGCGAAGGCTGCGAACAAGCAATAGCTACTGCTTCTCTAACTGACATGTCGACTCTATTCAGAGATAACGTTTCTAGTTTCTCTAGCTGCATTATAACAGTAACAATGTCATTGGTTCTTATTTTTGTACAGTCGTTTAGTATCAAGGTTCGAATGGGTAACACAGGCCCCTGCAACAAGAAACTAATCGAAGTTATGGGCTGCCCACTTAGATCTAAATACTCAAGTTTATTTGAGCAAGCTAGGCTCTCGTGTAAAATGGCCATTGATTTGACATTTACTTCCGCTATTTCGATATATCTTAAAGAAAAATGAATAAACCCCGGTGAATGAGACATTATGCTCTTTAGATGCTCTTCCGTTATATACTGGATGTTCCATTCATCGAGTTGAAGAAAAGTCCACAAATAGTTGCTGTCTGAAATTCTTCTCCATCGCTTGGAGACGCGGGACAGGGACGTTACAATTTCTCTCACGGAAAATCGTTTAAATATACCCTCTAGCAGCCCATCTGACAGTGCTGTTGTGCATAAATGAAAAATAAACAATTTAATAGTAAATTATATCTTCGTACTTCTATTTAAATAAAAGCACTTTGTATTTTTCTGAATGAAAACATTCGGAGTTACAGCGCTTCATTACAACGGAACAGCCCCTTCACCTCCAAAGTCGGCATGTAAGCTTATAAAAAATGATATTGCTTAGAATCTCACAAAACAAATCCGAACCAAAAATATTCGTGTAGCACAAACCTTCAATGCCTATAGCATTTCTTCCAACATTAGCATTAGCTCCATCCACGTGCACAGTCTCCGCTGGGACACTTGAGTTATCTAGCAATAAAGTAGAGGAAGTCTTTGGTAAGTTTTCAGTTTTTCTTTTTAATAATTCGTACGAGGATTTTCGATTCATTGCATTAAAAATATTGGAAATGTTTAGGGAACTATCCCGATTTTGTTCGTTTATCGCATCAACATTAACCGGTTAAATAATCAAAATGACTTAACCTGGCACAGTTTTGAAAAAGCTCGTGATCCGTCTTGACATTTCCAAAGGAGAAGCGAAGAATGTAGAACATTTGAGTTAGCACAGTCAACGAGCCAACCACTTACAAAATGTCTGCAAGTATGGAGTTTGTGAAGCATGAGAGTCAATTCCTCTAGTCCCTCTCGTCCGTTTCTGCCATACGGTAGTAACGCCTGTGAAATTTTAACTGCTGCCACAGAACTTTACCAAATCTTTAAGTTAACGTGAGACAAATTTGCAAGAGTACACGCGTTTTATCACTTTCAAGTAGTAAAATCCATTTTTATTCATGTCAGCTGGAGCCCTAGAAAAAAAATTCCTAGCAATTAAAAAAATCCATATTTTATCCACGTCAACTGGAGCCCTAAAAATAAATTAATACCAGCAAAAAAGTGGTAGAGCTATAGCCCTACCAGCCCCTCCCCCTCCGCGGTCCCTGCGCAATACAATAATGCATAACGCTCTAGACACATACACGCTTTGCGGACCTATGTGTTAAGTTAGCTCAATGCGTTAGTATACTGTCTTTTTTATTTTCTTTTTTCCCTCCGACGTGTTTTTCTTTCTTTTTCCCTCAAGAAGTTAAGAAGTGCTTCCCATTTATAATAATTTATTATTTTGCTCGACATTCATGCATTGCATGCATCATGTTATTAAAACCCAGGAGCCCGCGTTCATTTCGTAACTAGGACAACAAATGCTTTCTAGGTTTTTTTTTAAACAATTCAAATAAGAAAATGCTCGCACCACATGCTGTTGACGTACATAGCTGAAATTTATCTAATTATTATTTCACTATGTTTCACATTTGCCGAACCATTCGACGACTGCCGGGTATGTAGTATTTTAAAAACCATTATATTCCCGACTGCCGGGTATGTAAATAAACACGTAACCTTGCTTTCCGACGCGAATGTTCCAGTCCGTTTCAGGGCACAGCAGCAAACAGAGTAAAGGTCACTACAACTCATGGCCAAGTATGTCACAGCTATAAGGTGTCTCCGATACTACGTCAAACTGATTTGAGAATCACCAACCACGGAGGGCAGAAATTTCTACCGTCACTAACGCTTCTTTCATTTAAAACTCGGATCGAATGGTCTTCAGTGTAGACCGCTAGCGTCTTCTTTAACTCCTGCAATATTCAAGGATGATGAAAAAACTAACTCGATTTTTTCATCATTTTTCAGCATTTCCCTTAAGATTTGTGAGTTTTGCAGTTCAATTCTTCCTTTGCTGTAAGTTTTCACTCTGCGAGTTAACAAATTGACGTCCGTTTTTGATGCGTCTGTCCTCTTATTGACGATAAATTGCGTCATAACATCAAATTGTCAAATTAAAGTGCCTGTGGAACCACAGTAGTAACGCACGCTTAAATGAGCAGTAACCAATCAGGAGCCGAGAAAGACAATAGGCTATTGTTTGGGGAACAAAGGAGTCCATTGTTTTCCAAATCGAAGATGGCGACTTGAAATTTCAACCAATCAGGAGCCGAATTGACAATTCAAGATGGCCGACCCTTAAGAAAGAATGGAGTCTATTGTTTTCTAAATTCAAGATGGCCGCCACAAATTTTAGCCAATCAGGAGCCGAATTAAGAATTCATAATCGCGGCGTTTACGAAAGTCGGCCATTTTGAAAAACAGTCCACCAACCTCAATGGAGGACTGGGATCAGTCTCACGTATTTCCATGGCGACACAATTCACGCCAAGGTCACGCAAAATGTCATGCAACTTTAAAATCGATACTTACAGTGTCCTGTGGTCATAAACGACAGAGGTCCGTCTGGCAAGAGACCATGATGAAGACTGATAGACTTAGGTCCGAGTCTACCCTAGATAGGGTGGTTCAAAGCAATAGACTCCTTGGAAAACAATAGACTCCTTTGTTCCCCAAACAATAGCCCATTGTATTTCTCGGCTCCTGATTGGTTACTGCTCATTTAAGCGTGCATTACTACTAACCACGAGTCACAGGCGAGTGGTTCCGCAGCAAACTTTGACAATGTTAGAACGAAATTTATCTACAATAAGAGGACAGACGCATAAAAAACTGATGTCAAATTGTTTTTACAATAACAAGACCCGAAACCGGCCAAATGCCGGAAATAAATAAAGTTTTGGAAAGGCAAGTCTGACGCGTAGAAGTAGCTCATTTGCCTATTGCAGCACTTGCAAGTCCGAGTTTTCAAGTTTTATCCATCTGTACTCTTATTGATGATAAAAACGAGGCAATCAGCGCGTACGAAATTGGACGGTTATTGTAAAAACCCTTCAAGTTTGGTAGTGGCGTGATTTTCCTGGACCAGTCACAATATTTTGCTACGCATGGCAACCAATGAGATAATTTCATTTTGTATAGGCAAAAGATGACTTTTTTCGTGTGGGCAAAGGCCGGCTCCCGAGTAATGTTGAAGATCATTGAGACAAAAAACCTGTAGCAGTTTGTTTCAAAAGATGTTGCCGTGCGTCTGTTCAGTAATAGGCACCTTTAGGTTACTTAGGATACTTAGGATACCAGGACGGGACGAGCTAGGACGGCTACCGGAAGTAAATTAACTCAACCGGGCATACGCACGAGAACTCTAGACTTTTCTCTCTGCCGTCCTCATCTCGTCGAGGACGTCATTTCGCCTGACTAGCCGTCGTATCGAAAACGTGAGTATTTTGCACTTTTTTTGCCCCAATAACTGTTCTAATCGACTTTATTTTCAGTTATATTGATAGGAATGTTTATAAGGTTCACAGTTCTCGTGATTGTAGTGTAGCAATACTACGCTGAGATACGAAAATGTGAATAACTCACTTACCTCCTATTTCGCATTCTGCAAAATAGTCGTAAAAAATTTTTCCTCTCCACCATAGTATGAAATAGATCTAAATCACCTTTCTTGTGACTGATTCCAAAGAAGAAACTGATGAGTCAGAACACTGATCAACGGAATACTATGAATGATTAAGAAAATCATGGTCAATTTCAATCTCATCAATTTTTCGCATCAGTTTAATTTGCGAATTCTCAGTTGTGTGGGTCACACACATAATTCATGAGAAAAAAGTAAAGCTGTCCAGCCACATGACGTACAGTTTTCTATTACACGCTTTTAACACGCTGTTTGATGTTGTATGGAGTGCATTTCAAGCTCTGTTTTTAGGCTCCTGTCCTGTAAAAGTATGTAATAATTGTCAATGTCCTCGGTAAAAATAACTTATGAATGGTTACAGTAGTTAATTTTCTTCTCAGACCAGATACTTGGAAAGTCAGAGTTGGCAGATTAATTATCAGGGGAGTACCGAGCTCCCTCAGTTGCAACCGTTACAAATTTCTTCACCATAGCCCATAGTGTCTGATGAGAACATGGTGATATGTAAATTATATTTTTGTTAATGGTGCCATGGTTACCATTTTTTATGGCATTTGATGATCTCCGCGGCACTGACTTGGTCTAACCCTTTACTGTTTTTATAAACCTGTAAAAGCATCTGACTAAGGAAATTTACGAATTGAAGTAATATTCATCAATGTCGTCAATAAAAAGCTAACGAATAGTCATGGTGACTTATTTTCTACTAGTAAGCCGAACAAGGTTTTAAATCTAAAGCTAACAGATTTAGTAACGTATATATACATAGAGGAGTCCTTATTCCCAAATTGTAACTGTTGAAACTGTCGATACCAATGGCTACCTCGTATAAAACACCCTATTTTATTGTACTTTTTTCTGAGAACTCTTAGGCACCAAAACAATTAATTGTCCCGGTTATTTCTCATTTATTTTAGGGCATGGTAGAAGCGACCGTTGCCTGCTACGCCGGTTCACCATCTCATCAAATTGGTCATTCTATTGAATTTTTGGCCGTGATAAAAACAACCATTTTTTGGTCACATTTTGTCATGTTGCCTATAGTTAGTGACCTTAACTCTACTCTATTTTTATAATACTAAAATGTATCTGAATAAGAAATGCAAATTAAAGAAACTTATCATTGTTCTCCATAAGAAAAACTTGCCAATGTTCACATGAATTAATACTCTTGTCTGGTGGGAAGGGTCTACTAGTTAAACTACTAGTCTAAGTACTGTATAGTGGAGTTGCTACTTTGTTATTTTATTTTATTTTTTTTTACTCAATCAATCCTGTCTGAGAACATGGCGATACATAAATAAGTTATTTTCATGGTTCTTCCCCACTTTTTGAGTCATGTTAAAAACAATTATTTTTTAGTGACATTCCACCATACCACCGATTTGTTGACTTTAACTCTATTTTCGTTTGTTATTTGGCCGACAAGTAAAAATGTATTTGGCTAAGGAAATCTTATTTAAAAAATATGTATTAATGTTCTCGATTAAAACAGCCTACACATGGTCACAATAGTTAATTGTCTTCTCGCTGATGGGACACCTTGACGAGGTTCTATTTGAACTCAGCTGGCAGATTGAGCACTAATGGGGTAATGCCTCATTGGCTCACTTCCAGTAAAAACTGTCTCTATCAATAGCTCCTGCTTTTAAAATATAGTCTCTGTTAATAAATCTATTGTTTGAGAACATGGCAATACTTAAAAACAGTTAATTATAGCCTGTGCAGCAAGCATTTCCCTGGGGTAGAGAAGTAATGAAAGACTGAGGAACGGGATTTTCGATGTTTTGCCCGCACAAAAAATGGGGCAATTGCTCTTGCACCATTTTTCGCGAGGGCAAATCACCGAAAATCCCATTAAGATTAGCAGGAGATGAAGAGAGAGTTGGAGTGTCTTCTGGCGCTTTCTAGAAAGTATTTGTTCGTTAAGACAATGGTAAACTTATCAGAAGTCTACATAGCCGCAAAACACGTCTGCTTTATCTATGCAGAAATGTAGTTACAGAAGTTACTGTAGAGAGATTTTCATGTTCAGGCCCCGGTTGTTCAAAGACTGGATAAAGGTATCCAACGGATAAATCGCTATCCAGTGGATAAGTGTTAACAAAACAAACCACGCTATCCGCTGGATAGTGATTTATCCGGTGGATAGCGTTATCCGCCCTTTAAACAACCCGGCCCAGTTATTTAATAGAACGACTTGCACTTTTCAGACAGGAAGTAGATTTTTAACGTTCACGTAAACATGTTCAATAACAACACTTTCCAAGCTGAATTTTAGTCTCAACATTACATCACAAATTGAGGCCCTCTCTTTGATTCTCTGATGTGCATGCATGTTTAAAAAGATGCCCTCTCGATTCAGGGTGGGTTTTCGTTGGCATCAAAGGCTTTGCGCTCACACTGCCATTTTCGCAGCCTTTTAGTTGTGCACCTTAAAACGCTTGTAAACTTCATAACCGTCATTTGCGCATAACACGTGATGTGAGTGCTTCTGAAAGTCCCATTTTCGTTGTCCACACTAACAAGTGTTTCCAAATGTAATGCAGTTTCCATGAAAAGGATGAGCGTAATAAGTGTGAACAGAATTCAAAAAAGGAATCATCGTGGACAGGGCCTTAGAATATGTCTCACATAGCTCTAATAGCTAACGCAAACAGTTTTTAAACCGTGAGCGCTCATATTTGTTTGTACCTTATTTTTTTTACGCTCCACGCTTTTGCATGTCTAATTACATTTGATTTACGTTAGGGGGGGTTCAGGAATGGACAGACCTATTAAGATATGAAGTGCTTCTGATAAACGAAGTTGTAGACCTATTATGAATAAATCATAAATAAATTTATACTTGAGATACTTGTGAAATATGCTATTCCTTTTC
>Ga0126337_10002989_pt1 | contig 10929 bp, 4 predicted proteins | sample DipCmetagenome_FD_92527 | JGI IMG/M metagenome (GOLD analysis project Ga0126337, IMG submission 92527) | Coral microbial communities from La Bocana,Puerto Morelos, Mexico - Diploria C A metagenome | ecosystem: Host-associated > Invertebrates > Cnidaria > Coral | place: La Bocana,Puerto Morelos... | reverse complement strand
CTTTGGAGTGTGGCAAACAGGGAACTGAACTGTATCGTACGAGCGCCGACGCTCGGTAGAGAGACTAAACCCGACATCTCTTGCGAATGGAACACAAAATTTTCGATAATTCCGGAAATTCCAGCAAATAGGGTACGCTCAAAACGTATTCCTAAATTTTCGAAAACTTTTCCCGGAATTTTTACCGTTCCATTCAATTTCGAACCGGAAATCTCGGAATTTTTGGTCGAATGGAAAGCGCCCCGGTTTTGGAAATCACATCTTGAGCCAAGATTGTTAAATACGAGCATTCAGTCACCTTTATTTATAGCAACGCTACTCCAGATGTCTCTTTTAAGTCACGTCTGGTTCCATGGCAAGATAATGAACTCGGCAAATTATTTCCTGTTTTTATTATCTCGTGAAGGTAGTATCGATCGCACATGCCATATTGTATTACTGGCGGAATTCGCAAGCATATTAACCCTTGATCAAACTGCCTCCACCTTAGCACCAATGACATTGTCATCACGCAATAAAACTTATTAATTAAAAGGAACTCAGTCACAGTATGTTGGCCATATACAGAGCGACCTTAAAGAAAGAAAACCTGGAAATAGTAGTTAAATAAGATAGAAAAACAACAAAGGGATCATAAAAAACATAAAGGAACAAGAATTGTTAAGGATGGAAGTGATTGACACGGATTACAAACGACAAATTTAAAAACAATTTTAACTTCTAAAGATAGGAAAACCGTGACATTTATATCTCCTTGACGAGTTTCATTAGGGATGGTCGAGGGGGCCCCGAGGCCTAACCCAGGCCAAGACACGATGTATTTTAACTTTAAAAAATTTTAGCCGCATATTTAATAAAACCGCATCACGGCAACGGACTGTTTAAGGTACAACTAGTTTAGTTAGCATAAAGATACAAAATGTTTCATACCAATCTGCTTGGTCCCAGAATCGAAAAACGCTGCATGACTATGTACAATAAATGTCTCTATAAAATTAAAAAAGTGTCAGCTTAAGAATTAAAATGGTTGCCATTTCTAACCATTGCGATTGTTTCATAATGATTCAGATCTTCGCGGTCTGGAGGACGAGCGCTTCCCTTGGGTCACGTGACATGAATCTTCTTTCTTAGAATTCAAATTAACAGTAATCGGAATATTTTCCTGTAGTTCTTTTTCCTGTTTTTCATTATCCTGACTTTGAAGTTTGTCGAGTTTTTTATTGGATAGTTGTGTTCTTAGTTCCTTGTCTAATCTGGCTTCATCTCCATCGTTCTCCGCCACTGGATTCGGTTTATGATTCTTCTGTTGCGTTTCAGCACCGTTGGGACGCGTTGATCTTTCAGAGTTTTCATGGCCATCTTTCCATTCCTCCGGAAACAGTGTCGTGTCGTCTGTACACATGGAATCTCGTTGATCAAAATCGTCCGAATCGCGCCGCTGTACAACAGGGACTCTCCATTTGACACTTTCCCTACCCCTCTTGGAAGATTCCCTTCTGATCACTTTTTCACTCGGTTCATAATTCTCTTTTTCCTTGACAGAGTAGACGCTCTCTCTATTAACGGGCTGAATTCGACCGCAAATCGAAGCCTCCATTTCTCTAGCAATCACCTCGCTGATCCATTCCATATTTTCCCTACATTCTTGCGACAGAATCTGCAACTCTCGCATCTGTGTCTCACTTAAGGTCGACCCGCGGGAATATCTCGGGCTGTCCCGTGAGTAACTCCCGCGTCGATCGCGATCGCTCGATGCGTTTGGAAACTCCAAGTCGATGTGGATTCCCTTTAAGCTCAAATCCAAGCGACTATTCACGCATCTTTTACGGAATCCGTTATTTTCGTCCGCATATTCCAGCTTTATCGAGTAGACAGCTTTGTTTCTGCGCTTGCGGCTTCGACGGTAAAACAGCACGGCGGCAAAGAAGGTACATAAGATTATGCTGGGGATGATGGCAACTACGATAAGTATATTAATATGACCTGTTTCAGCTGCCGCGGTTGTGGGGGTTCCTGTGGAGAGGTTCCCAGCAACAGTAGCTGAAGTTGATCTGGTCTGGGTTGGGTAGACTGTGACGCCTAACTGAGTACTAGATGCTTTGTAAGTTGTTACACTGTGGTCTGGTACAGGAACCTGCGAAGGCAATTAAAAACACAACACGTAAACTAGCAGTCTATTTTTGATCGTCAATAAGGTCATAGAAATGAGGAACTGATCCTTTAATCTCCGCTTGGAGTTAACTCGCGTTTGACGATTAAAATAAAAAAAAAATCACATTCAGGATGCTGGAATGAATAAGAACTGACCACTTGTTATGTGCAAGTTAACGCTTTTTGAAAACTAAGCAAACCCTCTGCAATCAATCGAACGATCCGGCGGGATAATTATGTACATTGAACGAAAATATTGCAAAGGAAAATGTACTATTGACTGATCATAAGAACCAATTAAATTGCGAGTTTTAACTCATTCCATTCATTCCCCTCACAAATAACTGTACTTACAATTACTACAGATGTGATTACATTCTTTAGAGACGTGGCTGGAACTGCTGAGGATGTTTGTAACTTGCTTTTCTGAAGAAGCGTTGACGCACTGAAACTCACGGGTGTGCTGGAGTTCGGATCTTCTGATACGACCGAGCTTCTCTTTTGTGGCATGGGGCGACTGCTCGAGTGCGAGGATGAACGTGTGAGGACAAAGCTAGTGTAAACAGAAACTTCCTTATATGGGATTTGTGACGGGGTCCTGGAATAAGAAGGCGACGACACAGTTAATTTACTCGTCATGGCGGAGCTGTCAATCCTGGAAGAGAAACGAACTTCATGTCCACCGGATCTTGAGCTACTAGAGCTCAATATTTCATGATGGCTGTCAGAAGATGTATCAGAGGTAGAAAACGAAATCCAGTTTGTGGGTTTTACCGGCGAAAGCGTAAGTAATTCTGTATTTGTTTCCGCTTTCGTAGTGGACGAAGAAAGAGAAGATAGGTTTTTAGTCGCCTGTACAGAAATTCTTAAATTAACAGAAGTTCTGGAGACGAACGTCTTTGTTGAATTCGCGAAATATATTTGCAAGGATTCAGTTTGGAAGCTTGACACTGCTAAACTAGAAGACCTTTCGGCACGAGCTGATACAGCTGCTGAACTTCTCACTAGTGTAGACACACTGGCAGAACTTATCATTTCTTGCGGTACGGAAGCTGTGGCCTCTTCGTCTATGGAAATTGTCGCAGTGTCTCTTGAACTATGCTCTGTTGTCAAATACATCACTAAAGAATTCTTTGCAAAACGACTGCTTTCCGATGAGCGAGATTCACTTCGACTTCTTGATGACAACATGCTGTTTGCCTTGCTAACAGAACGTGGCTGAATCATTGGCGGCGTCGAAATTGTTACCGTAGCAGACCTCTTTCTAGCCTTGCTTGACACGAACGGTGAAGCCATTACAACCGAGGAAACGAGAGAAGTCTCCTTTTGAATCGCGGACTGTTTACGATTCGAATTACTCGCGGCAGTCGCTGGGGTTCCTGTGGAGACATTACTACTCACTGTAGATAAAGATGACATCGTCTGGGTTGGGTGTAATGTGGCGCCCGACTTTGTGCTAGTAGCTCTATAAGATGTGACAATTTCCTCTCGTAAAGAAACCTAAGAAGAAAATGACCAGTGATAAGCACTCGTGGAAGTATGGGAGAATTTCAAAAAGCTACACTTTCTTTTTTATAAGAGAATATTCTATAAGAATATCGAGGCTGTAATTTCAATGGCGAAACTTAAGAATATTTTAAGAATAAACCTGAGGCTGAAATTGTGAAAAGTATATAATTTCGTGGGATGAAAATCTGTTCACTTCACAGAACACTTCACTTAGCTGTAAAATTATCCCTTTCTCTAAACGGCAAAACAACCCAATACATCCTTAAATGGCATCGTCATAAGTTATAATTAAGAATATTACAAGAATATTTTTAGCCTAAAATCGGCAGAAAATAGGAATATTCAGCCTGGGCCGCCTGGAAAAACAATATTCTTATATAGAAAAAGAAAGAGTGTATTGAAAACTTGCATGTAGCTCGTGTTACCACATAAATTCCTCGTTCTTCTAACCTGCCATTCATGTTTCTCATATCAACTATTAGGTAATGAGCTCGAAATTTCTATTGCGCGAACCGAGTCAACTATCACGCATAGAAATCTCGAGCGAAATTTAAAGCGCCTTAATATAAATTAACTAGTCGATCGAAACTTTACCTAAATCCTCTTCACAGACATCTCGAAAACACAAAGAAGCGGCCGCCAGTGAGTCGGTTAAAAAGGCACACTGCTGGGTTATTCACTGTCTTCGACAAAATAAACAGTGAGTGGCTTAGCCAATCAGGGAGAGGCATCCGTGATAGAACACTGGCAGATTTACACTAAAACCAGATGAAAGCTTAAACTCGATAAATATACGAAAACATTCCTGTCCCTTTCCAGTCCATGTCAGGGTTCGAAGGCATATTGTCAATCTACCTCCAAAATTTGCCTGTGCCCATTGAAACAAATGGGTGACAAGAGGAGAGCACGCAAAGCACCAACGACAACAACAATAAAACAACAAATCCCTGAGTTCGATTACTTGAGCTCTTCCCACCCAACCATTACCTTGGCCCCACAATCAAGTCGCGAAAAATATCAACAATAAAAGGTACTTACAATTACTCCAGGTGTGATTTCATCCTTTAACGATGCGGCTGAAACAACCGAGGATGTCTGCAACTTGCTTTTATCAATAAGCGTCGAAGAGGATGGGCTGAAGCTGTGGACGTCAGAGACGGCCAGGCTTCTCTTCTGATGTAAAGAGCTGCTCCCAGAAATCCACGTTTTACGATTCTCGTCAGTGTTAAACGCTGAAAATTCCTCAGAAGCTGAAGAGGGAATCCAATCTGTGGGTTTTACTGTAGAATGCGTTAGGAATTCTGTCATATCTTCGGCTTTCAACGACACCTGTAAAGACGGGCTTACATTTAAAGACTTTGTGGAAGAGAACGTTTTCGCTGAATCTGTGAAAGATGTTTCCGAATTTACTTCACTTGTTTTTGATTGCAAGGGTTGAATTTGCCAGCTCGATAGTGCCAAACGGGTGGTCTTTCTGGTAAGAGATGAAACATGCGAAGAAAAAAGTGCGTTCTCGGCGTCTTGAGAGATTGAAGCACTGTCTCTAGTCACAGCATCCGATGCACCAACTACCGAGCTAAGCATTGTTGTAGAAGACATTTGGCTGTAATTCTCCTTTTCGTCGCTGTTAGTCAATGTGCGGAATTTATTTTCAGGTCGTGAGGACAGCTTGTTGTTTTCTCTGCTGGGAACACCTTCACGTGTCATAGGAATCATTGAGACTGTCATTGCCGCACCGTGCGACCGAGAAGACACCTCTCTGGCTTTGCTTGACAAGGACGGTGAAGCCATCACAACGGAGAAGGCTTGAGAATTGCCCTTTTGAATATCGGAAAATACACGAGAACTTGCACCATTTTGGTTTGCTGTTGTTGTACGTGACGTTAGAAAAGTCGCCGACGTGACATAGCTTTCGTCTTGAGTCATTTTGGCCTCTAAAGTTGCTTGTGACATTCCAGAGATACTAGAAAATGATCTGCTAGTTATTGATGTGCTTGTTTTGGTATCGGATTTTTGTATGGCGTCCGATCGAAAAATGCCGACTTTGTCAGAAAACAAAATGTTTGTTTGAGATGTTCTGGGATTTAAATCCGTGGTTTTCCAGATGATTTGCGAGCTTAGAAAAACCGTTCTAGGTAGCTTTGCCAGCGACATTGATCCTTTTGTAAACAATCTGCTACCGTCATTAGTGCTCGCAGAAGCATCATAATCTATACTTATCAGCCTCAAAATAGAATTTGAACTTGAAAATTGACCCGTCTGGGAGTTGAGCCCATTCGCAAAAGCTGATTTCGCCAAAGCTCCTTGAGAGCTGTACCCATTAGAATTATCTCCTGCTTGAGAAGTCGACAAATATTTCTTATCTACCGACCACGAGGGTAAAATGATTCCACTGAATACGGACGTAGTTAGGGCAATTTCCGGTTTTCTAACAGAGGCCTTTGACGATACCACTGAGCTATGTTCTGCCGCTCTAAAAGATCCACTTTGCATATTAGGCGAGGAATATTTCGACGCAAGTTTTTCCGGTGACACGTTTGTAGATAAGGCATTGTTGACGATTTCATTTGTCCTTGTATAAGCCACGAAAAGTTTTGATGACAAAGAAGCCAAGATATGCTCTTTTGCCTCAATGGAAACATCATTAGCTTTGTTTTTTGACGCGATAATTGTCCTGCTCCGCGAAAGTTTCACCGTTTGTGACATGGACGACCATTGTGTCAAATTAAGGGATGGAGAAGAAACTATATCAAGGGTTCCCAAATTATCGTGAATATCCGTAGAGACACTCGAACTGTTCTTTGTTATCGAATGTGTTGGCTCAATTGTGAAGCTCCTCCGTGCAGTTGAAAAGTAGCTAAATAAACCTAGAGACCCAAATGAGATTCTAAGCAACTCTGACACAGAAGAAAAACTAGTCGAGAAACAATGAATTCTTCACTTACCCAGTAACATCCAAAATTCCTTCATTGTACAGCTAATGCTATTGACATCGATTCTTGAACCGCGATTACGTCGATAGAAAGCCTTTTCAAAAACGTGTCCCGTTTGCAAGAATCCAAAACTGTACTTCTGATATTCCTGGTAAAACAAATGCGTTTTTACTCCTTCAAAGACAGTCTTTCTTTAAGCAAACTGCTACATGCGTGCGTCACTTGGCGCTGAGCGAGCGACTGGGATATTTCGTAAATTGAGAAGTGTTTTATTGTGGCGAAAGTACTGAAATGATTGACAAGGAAAGGGCGAGGAAACATACCAGACGATATTTCAAAAACCCGCAATTACCAAGGTGTTGTATTTTTTGAGAGGGACTCAAGGTAAAAAGCACAAAAAAAGAAATTTAAGTAAAGGAGATACAACAAAAACTGTAACAGCGCAAAACAAGAAAACATTTTTCAAAACGTTCGCGTGTGTTGCAATATATTGTGATATATGCCTCATGGAATTTTAAACAAAGAAAGATTCATGCCAAACTATTTTGGTGGTTTTATTTAATTAAGTGGCTCTTTTTCCGAAAAGGAAAATATTTTTTCCTGTTTCCTCTCGCTGGAGTGTGAGATTTTGCCTTCTGCTTTTCTAGTTTAAGAGTTAAGTAACAGTATTCTGAGCAGTATTTTGGGCCCATACAAAATCAGCTTCAATTTATATTTATGCAATATGGAAACAGCACTTTACTAAGAGGAAAACACCAAAAATACAGTGTAATAATCATAAATTAAAGGAAAGAGGCTGGGTAAGGTTGGAGTGGATTATATAGCACGGATTCAAAATGACGAACTAACTTGAAATTAAGATTAACTTTTTAAGGTTTTAAGATACGTTCAGACTGAAGCTTAACCACAGCTGTAAAAGTTGCAACGTGTAAGAAGAAAGAATCATTACCAATATTTTAGCTGTTTAGTAAATGACTTTTTCAGAAGAGCAAAGTATGTTTCTTTTCAGTCTTTGCCCATGATTGTGAGATTTCGCCTTCTGTTTTAATTTTTTTTGAAATTGTTCCAGCAGTGATGTTTCCGATTGAAGCCGGAAAACATGTTTGTGAATTGTTTCTGGTCTCGACGTAGGCGGTCTTTGTTCATTATCTTGATGTCTAACAACTAAACAAGGTGTTTTATCTCCTTCGATAATCAATGCTGTGTCAAAGATTGCTAGTAAACTAGAGATACATCTTGTAAACTGTTCATACCGTCCTGGATTGTGGGAAATGTCGGACTCAGAATACCCGTCCACTTCATTTACATGTGTCGGTGTGCTTTGAAGAACGAGACGGTATTATAACAAGAGTTGCTATTCTTATTCAATGATATTCAAGTAAGTGGACGGATATTCTAGAGTTTAGACGACTATGGAAAATGCTTTCCCTATAATTCTCTTTTTGTCCAATGAAATGTCACCTATTTTTCTTTGCTTCTTCCTACACTCCACGCTCGCCCTGGCGTTCCGCGCTAATGATCATAAATATCGCGGTGGCATCAGGTTCTAAGCTCTATCCGACACTAACCCGTCAGTTCCGGCGGGCTAGGTTTAATCGCCTATGTTTGACATCCACCCTGACCCGCCCTATCTCGTGAAGGTGAATCAGTCGGCTGGCTTAATAGAGGAAAAAATCTCATTTTTTTTAAATCGGGTGGTAGGTAAGAAGGTATACAGGAAAAAACGTACTTTGACAGGCTTCACGCCACTCGCCTTGCCATATCAGCTACGTGTTGGCAAAATAAAAAATTCCAAGCGAATCTGGCTCAATTACGATTTTAATCGTCACTTGGTTAAAATCACGAGCCGCCAAGCAAGAAAGAAGCCCTCGCTCCTTCCTCAAAGGCTTCTTGGGAGGGAAGGGCAAAGGTGCATTGCGTCGGACTCGACTGAGCGACGGGAATTGATTGATTGATTGATTGATTGATTGACTGATTGAGCGAGCCCATGATTCTATATCCTTGGGCCTGCTATTTTGCAGCGAGTCAAAAATTCTCCAAAGGATTGGCTTAGCTTTCAGAATCACAGATGTATGAACACCGGGGAGCAAATGACTGGTGCTGTAGAAAAAAAGCAAAATATCAAAATATTGCGCATTTTCACAAATTCGCTGACTGGCGTGTGGTCTCTCTCCTCGGGAATTTTTGGTGGGGGTGTGCCGCCCAGACCACATTTCAGACCAAAAAATGCCATTTTCCACACCTGTTTTCAGACCTGACCTTGCACGTGATTAAGCATAGCATATGCTTCAGTGCTGAACGGAAGATGAATAGGTAAATTTTAGCTGAAACGATATATTTTATCTATTTCTCTTTCTCTCTCACCGGTTTCTGGGAAGAAAAATAAGTTTATAAGCTTTCGTGAAAGTTCCCCACTAAAACCATACCCAATTTCAGACCAAAACGTTTAAAATGTATACCCGTTCTCAGAACAAAACGGCTCAAAACCCATACCCTTTGGCGTACCTGATATAGGGGAGTACTCCCTCCCCCTCCTCCACAAAGTCGACTTTGTGCCTGCACTAACGTGGCACAGCGGCTCTATAAAGCGAACGTTTCATTGTGAGGGGACTGCGGAGGAAAGACGTATATATAGTCTAGCTCGGGCTTAGAACAATGGACTGCAAACCGGGGCTAATTTAGCAGTATATTACTTGCTTAACGGCAGTTTTTTTTCTTTTACAGGAAAACAGAAACAATTCCACGTGATCAATGTTCAAAACTCATTTTTTACCTGGCTTGTTACTTTGTGTTTTATTTCACCCAGCCAAACAAAATGACTAGTCACTTGAATAGCAAACTCAAAACAAAATTGAAAATTAAACGCTTGTGATTTGATTTCTAATATTATTTCATATATTTTATTTTATTTTACTAAAGGAAAAGAAAACAAACAGCGGTTACAGACATCTCAAACTGAGACAACGCCTGGCCTATGAAGTGAAATTTGTTTTTGTTTAGTTTTAAAATTTACCTTGTCAAATACGCGATTCCAAAGTTTGAGACGTCTGGCGTTAAAAGTAACGATTTTACAAGCCTTCAAAGCTGAGCCATTTTGCCCTCAAAAATGGTATTTGAATCTTGCGGTCAAAATACCACTTGACACCAACCTCTAACGTCACTTTGGTGCCAAAATCGTTCTCACAGGAGAAGAGGAAACCGCAAGGGCGATATTGTGTTGCTGGTGCCCCAAACCAGTAAAGTTGCCAAAACACAACATTTACGCTGGGTATACGAATGTATCAGTTCCCCTCAGAACCGGCTGTTCGAGCGAAATGGGCCCAGGCAGTGTCCGAAGACACTGACACGACTTCAAGGATCCGACATCAAAATACGCTTCGCTATGTTCGGCACATTTTGAAGAGTTGTCCTATGAGCGAAGCTTGTCCATTTTGAGTAGCCTGGAGGGCCAGGGGATAACAATGAAATCAAGTTTAAAAAAAGGATGCGATACCAACGAGGGACACTGTTCGATCGAACCATCGAATGCCATTTTCACTGATGCATTGGTGACTCTCTGCAGCAACTCGCGCGAACCAACTAAATTCTCGTCCGAGCATTGTTCACATTGGCACCTAAAAGTTCAGCGACATCAAAAGATGAAAAAGTGAGTGCACAACTAAAAAGAATCGGAATTGCGAAGGAATGTCGCAAGATCTTTATTTTCGAACCTCTAAAAGTAAGCGGGACTTGTATAAAAGCTTGTGATATCAATAAAGTATTGTGTGATGTGTGATCTGGTAAGACAGGTTTGTCTTTGCGATTTCAAATGTATAAAGCCGGGTATCACAACATAAAAATCTAAAAAAAAGCTACTATTTATCAACCATAAGTTAACAGGAGTTGCTGTTGTAAGCGTCTTCGTCAGGTTCCCCTTCCTCGAAATCATTTCCATCTCGTGTATTGTCGCTAGCGTCAACTTCGGCCAAAGGTTCGTCTTGGTAAGGCGTAAGTTGACTGTATGTTATCTCGACATCTTCATCTTCTTCCTCTTCAGTTTCTTACGGTGGCCCACTGGTGCCACTGCTGCACACTGTATAACAAACACGTTCCTGATTAAAACCTTGCTTTCTCTGTGCAATTGCTCTTGTTTTCCATGCAAATATAAGCCTATTGCTTAGAAATTGATCTCCTCCGTGGAAATAAGCCTCCTACCTAGAGATCAGCTTCCTCCATAGAAATCAGCTTCCTCCGTGGGATTGAGCCTCCTCCGTAGAAATGAGCCTACTCCGTAGAAATGAGCCTCCTCCGTAGAAATGAGCCTCCTCCGTAGAAATGAGCCTCCTCCGTAGAAATG
>Ga0126337_10002988_pt1 | contig 10929 bp, 5 predicted proteins | sample DipCmetagenome_FD_92527 | JGI IMG/M metagenome (GOLD analysis project Ga0126337, IMG submission 92527) | Coral microbial communities from La Bocana,Puerto Morelos, Mexico - Diploria C A metagenome | ecosystem: Host-associated > Invertebrates > Cnidaria > Coral | place: La Bocana,Puerto Morelos... | reverse complement strand
CGTTGATGAAGAAAACATCTTGAACAGTTATGATGTCTGTAGAAATCTGACATTTTCCTCATCTAAACCTCACTTTGAGCCGTTCGAGCACAAAGGACTTCCACGGCTGTGCACACACGGGCGCCAAGTGCCTTGATCTCTGAAAGTGACTTGGTATTGAAAGACAACTACCTTTGTCTGACCCAACATTTAGTGACGACCTTTAGATTTTTCAGATGCACAACTCTTATGCCTATGCCGATTGCCTTTGAAATGAAGTAAACTCTCCAGGTGGCTTTTCTTGAGTTCCGCACTTCGCACAAACTAGTGTAGTACAGGAAGGTGAAGTTGCTGACACTGTGAAAGCTTAAACCCTAATTTTTTTTTCATTTTCGATTTGCGAGTAATAAGTAATTTTTGCCACCCTTTCCTGTTGTCACAGCACTGCACAACTATTTGCTTTTTGGTTCTGCGTAGTGTCAGTGCTTCTTCAATAATTTTTCATTCTGCCATGCTTGTTTCCTAGGGCTCCGAGGTACACGTTCAGGTTGCCTCCTGACGTGTGCTTTAGTGAATCTAACTCGGCCTGCCCCAGCGCTTTGCCATAGCCGTTGCATCTCTTGCTTCGCTGTGGCTTCAGCACGCTCTACATCTTTTGTCCCTTTGCGGTGAACTACCTGGTTTCTACGTGGCTACTTCTTGGTGACCTTTGCGGTGATCGGGCACCACGAGATCATCAAGTCCTCCTTGGCACCGTCGGTTGAGACGGTCTCGGCAGCGGGCACGTCGCCTGCTCCGCAAAATCCATCCAAGGGGGCCATTGTCCAAGAGACAACTCAAAGCTGCCAAGCTCCTTTTGGGGCATCACACTGCTGCTCAAAACCCCAGATTAGCAGACAGGATGAGCACCAATCCTTGGTATTGTGGAAGTTGTCAGAAAAAGAACTCTTACCGTGCAGAGTATTGCGACCAGTGTGGCACAGCCTGGTCCTGGTCTACACGCAACTCTGCGCAATGGGGAGGTGGACAATGGCAAGATCCAGCTACGCCCAAGAGACGAAGCCAGTCAAGGCAACGCAGCAAGGGCAACAAGGGAAAAGGAAAGGGAAAATCCAAGGACAGCGAGTATGGTGGTCAACAAGATCATACACCTTGGCAATCCTCCTCCTCGGCTATGCAATCCTTGGGTGTCAACCTCCCAGAGATGGAGCAGAAGACAGTGGCAAACGTGCCATCCAAACAAGCCGAAGGAGTAATCTCAGGTTTGCGGGCACACTTGAAGAGTCTTGGGCAAGAAGCCAGTCCCGAAGTGGAATCGTACTTGGCCAAATGTCTTGGCAATGGGCCTCAAGTGATCAAGCAAGCCAGTCAGAGATTGGAGGCATCTGGGAAAACCTCTGCCAAGTTGAAAGTCGAGATTGCCCAGTTGTCGGCAAGCTGGCAGAGATTCCAAAAGAAATTGGAAGAAGAATATCAGACTCAGAAGCAGAAATTCATGGAGAAGCAGAAGCAACTACAAGATGGATTGGCAAAAGCCGAAGAGGAGTATGCAGCTGCCAAGGAGGCACGCCGGGCTGCAGCAACTTTGTCAAATCCTGGTCAAGAGGGCGAAATGGGCATTGCGCCCAAACATGCAGAGACTCCACCTGCAGTCACTCCACCTCCCGAAGCTGCGCCACTCGAAGGTACACCACAGAAACGCAAGCCGGAAGTGGTCGAGGTCGAAGACGATCCTGTGCTCAAGAGGATACGGTCTCCCATCATTGTGGACTCACCTGGGGGTGGAATGAACAAGATGGATTTTTGATTGGCCGGCACGACAGTTGCTACAATGTACGTGCCAGAAGGCCTAGATTCTTCTGTATGGTGGAAGTCATCGTGGTGAATGAGGACTCGGCGCCCGACCAGATTGGTACAACTGGCTCCTATTGGACAAACCTGAGACCACCTTGCATGGTTCAGACTATTTCTCCAATTTCGAAGCCTCCTATCCAACATGGTACATATGGTGCACGCCAATCCGAGTACACTGCACAACTTATGAGATATGACGTCGAGACTGATCAGTGTGGAGATGCTTTTGACGATTGTCTGTGGGATGAGACAATTGAAGCTCTTTGGCATATGGATCAGATCGAGCAGTCCTACAACTATGAAGTTGCTTCTGGACATCTTCATCAAGGCGATGTTGTGCGCCACATTGAAGGCGGCACGCTATGGACTTTGTTGACCATGAATGCAGACTTCAATCAACAATGTAATAACAGCTGGCATGAAACTATCCTAGGTGATGTGCCATATGAGCCGTCAGAGGCAACACCTGATGATGGCCAACCTGGGAGTATTGAATGGAATGGGTCTCCCTTTCAACAAGGACATTTGGGCAGTCTTTGTGAAGAAGACCTTTCGCTCTTAGTGGAATCAATGGACAGTGATTGCACCCATGCCTATGAGATTTTGTTGCGTAGTATGCCAAACTTACCAGAAGAGTTGACTTTCCGCTCTTATGGGTACTATGATGGGTACCAAGGAGTTCGCGCTCTGCAGATTTCAGTTGGTCGACTACATCATTGGCAACTATTAGTGAAAGAACTATGGAGTGACCATGAGCCGGCTGATACTACCATACTTCATGTGGTCGTCCCTCAGCCCATTGAATCGAGTTTTGAGTTCCATGTGATTGCCCGCACCAGCAATAGTTTGGATGGACATCACTTTCTCCTTGTGGACAAGATCGAAGAATCCCCACAACCCTCTCTGACTCGCAAAGTCATCGAGACGTCTCAGAATCCCAATGGCTATGAGATCCTTTTGGCATCTGAGATGAATATCAACGTTGTCACATCGCGTACCATTCTCAAACTTGGTAATGTGATTTGGCCACACTATCGTCGTCCTCCAGTACAAGATGGCCAATACTGGAGAATTTTGGTTGAAGATGAATATGATGAAACGAGCATGATCCAATTGACATCCACTTCATGTTCAACAAGAAGCGACTTGGACCTTTCCCATGAAGGTTTCTTCCAACATCCCCATGTCTTTGACCGCTGGTGTGATGGAGGAAGACACCTTCTTGCGGATGAGGACACTGACTTGAACCATCTTATGCAGTTGCCTTCTCAAGAAGTTCTCTATACCAGTGGAGACTCAGACGTCGCTATCCCCAACACTGCTTGGGAGGATTTTTGTGAAGTCTGTTTTCTATCTCCTGAAGAGGGTTCGTGGACCTTGATGACCTATGGTTTGCTTGACAGCCATATTGGCACTAGGTCGGTCGAAATTGATGATATGACACCTACAAATGTCAAAGCAGCATTGAGAGCCGCTTGGGATGATGTGCCCCACTCGGCTCGAATTTATGCAGTTAGACCGAATCCGGATGATGGGCCATTTGCTCACATCATCATTGAATTCGAGGCGACACATCCACATGATGAAAGGGAAGTCCCAGTTCTTAGGCGCATCTTTCGAGGTAGCCATGCCCATGTGGAAGCAGCATATCATCATGCTGCTCGGCATGCTTTTGATATCTTTTACCAAGCTGGACTTTCCTCAATCTGCGCACCATGGGCCAATCAGGAATGTCGATTGTACCTCAACAACATACAGCTGCGTGACAACCTACCGTTCACATTGAGACCTGGCTCCCTTTTGGACATCCACATCGATTTGTTGATCCAACAGGAACGCCAAGAAGTGAATGACCCTCTTGGCATTGATGATGAGGATGAGGTCGGCCTTATGCAGAGTCCCCTGCCCTCTCAATCCGAAGGTCCTATTACCCATGACTTCTTTCATCTGGAAAATGAGCATTTTCATATTGACATTGCTCCTGATGATGTCTCGAATATTGAAACGATTGTTGAGAATGATCGCCAGCTACCAACTATTGGACCCAGTTCTATCAGAGGTTTTCACTGGGTTGCCAATCCGCCTCGCATAGGCAATGGTCTCTCTCAGGTCTACATTTTGGAACTTCGAGGAGATGCTGAATCTCGCTTGATGAATGATGACGTGTTGTGCCTCTGTCAGTTGACGATCGAACAGCCCAGACCTGGAGGCGATGTCAGCACGAGGATTCGGGTTCTTTGGACTCCACACATTGCATCACGAGAGCGCATCATGTTCCACCTTCGTGCTGCAGATCTTTGTCGTGAAATGACTTGTCTCCTTTATGTCAATCACATTGCCTGGAATGAACAAGACTCTATCCTCCGGCATTTCCGTGATGGTGACTTTATACATTTGAAAGTCGTTGTTGAACAAGGTGCTTCCGTTGCAGCTACCAGGTGTGATTTCCAGAGCTATACTGAACGACAGAGGCGGGTCTTCACCAATGCCAGCAGTAGTTCTGGCACGGAGAATTCTAATGACTCTCTCTCCCTCGGCTGACAGTGCGAGAAGTCGATCAAGGAATCGCATATCATCAGAGCCTGATGCCGAACCTGATCAAGTTCCACCCTCCCCCTCTGACCCACAAGAAGATGAGGAGGATGATCAATCGCTACTACAACTTTACAGAGATCGAGGAGAACAGCAAGGAAAACCCATCAAGAAGATCATTGCAGAACAGGATCCCTGCACCCTCGATTGTGGTTTGTGATTTCACACCTGTGTACCAGGCCAGAGATTTGATTGAGAGTCTACCTTGGATTTTGGTTGACCTTGATGCAATTGCTTTGCCTGGCCAGATTTTGGATGCTGTGAAACCTTACCTTCCAGTTTGGCAACATGAAGCGCCCTTGTCGTACCACATCTACACCGATGGATCCTTTCACAAGAGGTCACCTCACCTGGGAGGATGTGGAGCCATTCTGATCATCAATACTGAACGTGGCCAACTGAGTGGAGGTGTACTCTCCAGGACGTGCAGGCCAACTGCAAAGGCACATTCAGCCGAATCTATTGCCATGCTCTGGGCATCAATCATTGCCTTCCAGATCAGCTCTTTTCACCTCAAGCATTTCGCTGATCTACCGTTTCATCTTGAGCTTGGCTTTGATGCGAAGGTCACTGGACAGCAGAGCACTGGACTTTGGACTGCTTTCCAACAACCTTCCATCCAACGCCTTTGCAGGGACATGCTTTATGTTGTTCAACATCGACATGGAGCTGAATCAATTCAATGGACTCACATCCGAGCACATCAAGGACATACTTGGAATGAGGTGGCAGACATGCTCGCAAACCATGCCACGAGACATCAGGACATGGTACAGAACTCCGATTTGTTGTATGCCCTGATGGATTCTGCGGAATATATGAGAGGTTTTGACTGGATTTGGGCCTTGGAACAAATGCAGAAGCAAGATCCTGGACTACCTCATCTCTTCGATAGCCACCTCTACCACTTTCGGCAGGAGACACAGATACCTTCAGCTCCTACTGAACATTTCGGACAGACGACAACTGGGACGCAGTCTGACCCCATTGGAACCAATATGGTATCCTCCTTCAATGTCTTGACGCTTGATTCCAAAAAGAACAAGAACGTTGGAACTGGTCCAACTGGACGACATCTCTCCCTTCTACAACAATGTGATGAACATGACCTTCACATTGTGGGCGTCCAGGAAACTAGAGCATTCAAGACCTTGAATCGCAGTAATTCCTTTTATCACATCATCACTTCACCTTGTCGCAGTGACGGCCATTATGGAGTTCAAATTTGGCTTCATCGGGGAAGCTCTTTTTGTGATGGAGGACGACCTTTCAAAGAAGAAGATTTCCGCATTGTTTGGGCCACACCCAATGTATTAGCCGTCAAGCTCTCACATCCGGCGCTACATTGTATTGTGATTGCAGCTCGAGCCCCTACCTCCGACAAGCCTGTCGATGAGATCCGCACTTTTTGGCACGATCTTTCCATACATGTCCTCCACAAATTTCCTGGATGGAAAGTGATTTTGCTATGTGATTCCAACGCTCATGTTGGATCTCGTTCTTCGGATTCCATCTCAACTTGTGGTGCCGAAATTGAAATTGCTGCGGGAGAATGCTTTCATGATTGGCTCCAACAGCACTCTTTCTGGCTACCATCCACATGGGAAAACATCCATCATGGAGATCACTTCACCTACGTGACTCCCACAGGGCAACATCAACATCGTTTGGACTTTGTTGGACTTACACGCAATTGGCCTTTGGACTTTGTGGCCACCTCTGTTGCTCACACAATTGATGGAAGCCTATCCCGATGTGATCACCTGCCTATCGCGTGCTCCCTCCGAGCCAACCTTCCTCCTCCCGTGGATTCGGTGAAGAACTTTCGCCAAGCTCTCAAACATGATCGGGAAGCCACGGCTACATTCCTACGAACCAATCCTCATTGCTTCACAGCTCTACAGAGCTTTGATTGGAGCCTGGATGTACACCAACACTCCCACGGACTTGCAGTAGCGACCATTGACTTCTTGCAACCACTGCTTCCCAAAGTGAAGCGCATTCCTCGCAAACGGCACCTCATTGCTCTGACATGGAGCATTCTAACATGGAAGAGACAGCTTCGGAGACATCATCTTTCAATTGTCAGATGGATGAAGTATGGAACCTTGCGAGAGATCTTTAGTGCCTGGAGTCACCTACAAAAAAGGAACCGTCGTGAATTTGGTCCCTCGCAACGTTGGGTGAAGCTCGTACACTTCAAGATGGCATTGCTTGAACACGCGCTTCAACGAGTAAAACCTATTCTTCAGCATATGCTCAAGCATGACGATGCGACCTACTACAATGGATTGGCGAAACGGGCAGGAACAGTCGAACACGAAGAAGGACTACATGGACTTTGGAAGGAGATCAAGGGCGTGTTGCCGAAATGGCGAACAAGACGCACGATACAACGCTTTGACATAGATGATGAGTTATGCCAACATTTTGCTGCCCTGGAAGCTGGTACATCAATGTCTTTCAGCGACCTCTTCCACCAGTGCACCGATTACCAGAATGCGACCCTCAGGGAAAACAATTTTCAATGTTACCATCTCAGTGATCTACCGACTCTGTTTGAAATCGAGCAAACATGTCGGAAAACTACGTTGGCACGTGCACCTGGTTTAGACTCCATATTGCCAGAAGTATGTCGTATTGGCGCTCCTAGCATTGCCAAACACATCCACAACCTGATCATGAAAATTGCCTGCAATCAGACCGAGCCGGTATGGTACAAGGGTGGATTGACCTGCCCAATATACAAGGCGAAGGGTCCACTTGACAACCCTGCTTCATATCGAGGCGTAGTTTTGTTGGACACCTTCGGCAAGAAGTTCCATGCATGGCTACGCTCACGCCTGGTCCCAATCCTTCAACAACGAAGAACTCCGGGTCAGTTAGGAGGTCTACCGAGTGAGCAGACATTGACAGGTTCTCACCTCCTGAGAACACATGGACAGTTGGCTCGCAACCTCAAGTTGAGCTCAGCTGTCATCTTTGTAGATGTGCGAGCTGCCTTTCATCATATGCTTCGAGAACTTATCTTCCTCGAGGGTGCCCCAGGTCTTGACTTGGACAAGGTCTTGGATTCTGACCACTTCAACCTGGAGACTCTCAATATCTTGTTGCATCACCGTTGCAGCTCTTCGCCCTGTGACTTTCCAGCTCCCCTTCGACATCTCGCTGATGATGTTCATAGACATACATGGTTCACGCAGACGAATACATCCATGGGAAGGCACAACGTGATGGCCACAGTCCGTGGCACCCGCCCTGGTTCCCCCGTCGCAGATGTTGGATTTAACCTCCTCATGAGCGACATCTTGAGTGATCTTCATCAGCGACTACAAGAAGATGAGCAGGTGTCTATGAATCTACAACACTTTCCAGCATCCATACCACCAGTCACATGGGTTGATGACCTAGCAATACCCCTGGTCGCTATGCATCCGTCAGACCTAATTCCGATTACGGAGAAGGTTCTCCAGCACGTCCACCACGTGTTCTACAGCAAAGGCTTGGAGATCAATTATGCCAAGGGCAAGACGGAGGTTGTGGTAATGTTTCGTGGTACAGATGCAGACCGGCACCGTTTGGCCTTCTTCTCGAACCACCAGGAGTCCTATGTCACCACATCTACAGACACCCATGTGTTCAGAGTTAGAGCGGTTGCCAGTTACAAGCACCTTGGCATCCGATTCCAGATGGACTCCGACCTCAACCATGAGTTGCATTGTCGACTTGGACAGGCGAGGATGGCCTTCAACGAGGTGCGACGTCCTATCTTCCGCAACCAGTCCATATCTCAACGAGCCCGACTCCAACTCCTACACAGCCTTATCTTTTCCAAACTGATGTATGGTGTAGGTACATGGTATGAGGTGCCTAGACGGGTTCTTCAGAAGTTGGAAAGCGCAGTGATGCGGTACTATCGCTCTATTTTGGACGCAGGATTCTGGAAATCGGACAGTGGGACTGATGCGGAACTTCGAGCTCGACATGGACTTCCTTCTCTCCGTGTTATGTTGGCAGTGGCCCGCTTGCGCTATCTACAGCATGTTTCACGACATGCTCACACATATCACCGGGAATTGCTGCTTACAGAAAGGACTTTTGACAAGGGATGGCTCTATGAGGTTGAAGATGACCTGGATTGGATGCGAGCTTGTGCAGACTTTCCTGACCTACCTCCCACTCCTGACTCGTCTTTGGCTTGGGCGGACTTTCTTCAGTGGTTACGTGATGCATCCCCCAGTTGGAAAACATGGTTGCGTAAAGCCCTCAAGACACACCATCTACGTGAATCCATTGCTGGCGAGTGCATGGAATTTCATCAACAGATATGGACCACGCTGCGCGAGAGTGGAGCGATACTGCATGAGCCGGTATCAGATGATGCAACTACAACCAAACACGCCTGCCCGGAATGCCGAATGGTCTTTCCTACCTCTACGGGACTGGCAGTTCATCGGGAGAAGAAGCATGGAATCAGATGTCCCATCAAGGACTTTGTCCAAAGCGAGATTTGTCCAGGCTGTCTCAAGCACATGTGGACATCCCAACGAGTCATTCAACACCTTCGGTATCGTCCCAATCGGTGCTTGGATCGTGTTGTGGCCAGCCTGCAACCGAAAGGATATTGCCAGGTCGTCCTTCCGGAACACCTTGCCAAGGTCAAGAGGCTTCCTGCCTCAAGAAGGCATTATGGCCCGCTTCTTCCCCTACCTCATGAACGTGATCGCATCCGCCTACGTGAACGACTACGAATTTGTGAGGCCTATGGTGCGGCAAGGGACTTTTCAACTCCTGTCAGCCCGACCTTGCAGGACTTAGCCAATAGTCGACTCAACCAGGCAGCGCATCGATGGCTACATGAGGATACAATGAATGGTGAACAGCTTACTATGAAGCTCGTTGAAGCGGCCGAGACGTTGCCCTTCTCCCACCTCCTCATTGAGAAGTGCATGATCAATTGGATCACCACCCATATGTGGGATGCTTGTGTGGAATGGCCTCCTGAGGCCTTGCAGATCTTGGAGCAGGAGCACTATCCCCTGTTGCAGGAGATTCCTCTTCGAGCTCATCAAGTTGAACGTGAACATTTGATGCGCATGCTCCAGTCAGCTGAATTGCCAGTTGACCATGATCCTACCTGGTACCCTCCTATACCTCACCCAAAGAAGTTGAAGCGTGCTCAACAGGTTTCCACGCTCTATCCAGACATGGCGAAGAACGAGCTGCAGTGGAAGAACATTGTGATTGCTACACCACTTCCCGCAGTATGTCCCCGTCCTTTGAGTGGCTCTGTCTATACTGGATTGTACATCTATATTCAGGACGACGTCGTGAACAAGACCTATACAGTGGTTCTTGGAGATTTCCTTCAGGTCAGTCTCCCAGCATGTCCATGTGCTTAGTATCGACACGGCCGTGGATAGCATGTGCGACGTGAACAAGGACTCTACGTGGGGTCATTTGTGTGACCTGGCGAGATCAGGTAGACTTTTGGCTCTCATCATGGGTCCACCATGTGAGACGTGGAGCTCCGCCAGACACGAGCAGCTCTACAATGCAGAAGGAGAACCCATCGCAGGTCCTCGACCTCTACGATCTGCTCAAAGGCCTTGGGGATTAGACGGACTACGTCCTAAAGAATATCGACAACTGCAGGTGGGAATGAGACTCCTGTTGCGTGTGTACACTATACTTTCTGGAGGGGCTACGCTCCTTGAGCATCCGGCGGAACCTATAAGCCCGATGACAGGGCCAGTATCTGGCGAACTGCCATTGTCAATTTGCTCATTGAGATTGGCCTTCTGAAGAAGTACACCTTTGCGCAGTGGAAGTTTGGTGGAGTGGGAATCAAGCCGACTACCCTGCTCCATGGAAATCTGGATAATCTGCCGACTACGATGCGTCGACATGAGCTTCAGGATGCTGTGAAGCCAACGGTCGCACTTGGACGGACAGATACAGGTGAATTTCGCACGGGGCGCGCAAAAGAGTATCCGCCACAGATGAACGCTGCTATCGCATCCTCCGTGGCTACCAGATGACTAGCAGACGTTCAAAGGGCTCTGATTGAGTTTCCGGAATGGCAACCATCAGAGTCCCTTGGTTTCACCGATTTTTTGAATTCGCTTTCGAAGGTTTGCGCCACCATACAGGCAGACCAGAGCTGGTTGCCAGACTACCAGGGTCGGTAACAATGCATGTTCAGTACGAGCTTGATCTCGCATGCTGTGAATGGAAAAAAATGCTTGTTTCCTGTGGCCCATGCTTGGATGTTCAGGCACTTTCACCAAAACACCGCTGGTAGGGCTGTTAGTTCTCTTCCATCCCTGATGCAATACATCTCAGGTGCCAGTGTCTTTGCAGAAACAGAAGCCGGCGGTGGAGATGATGCTATGAAAAATCGTGTGCAAGGCCAAACCTGGGGGTAGAAGGCATGGAGGATGAAAGAGTCTCACACTCAATTGGGGAGATTGTGAAAATTTGAAAGACAACATCATGATGATT
>Ga0126337_10002986_pt1 | contig 10930 bp, 10 predicted proteins | sample DipCmetagenome_FD_92527 | JGI IMG/M metagenome (GOLD analysis project Ga0126337, IMG submission 92527) | Coral microbial communities from La Bocana,Puerto Morelos, Mexico - Diploria C A metagenome | ecosystem: Host-associated > Invertebrates > Cnidaria > Coral | place: La Bocana,Puerto Morelos... | reverse complement strand
GCTATTAGTAGCTGTAGAACTGAGATATTTAATTAAATAAACAGCAAAACTATCGGTAAATGTAAAGCTTCAAAATGTTTATGGTAAAACATTGACAATTCACACTGGCAAGCATTGAGCACAATCATGTTTACAAGAAACAGAGAACAAGCAATTTTAAATTTACCAGCATGAAGGCAAGCTAGCTTACATTACCTTTAATAATATTTTCATTTTAAATGATGCAGGCAGAGAAGCTTTTCTTTTCCCAAAGCCTGCCATTGTTCTCTTTCTTGAACCATTATGGCTTGTAACAGTATTGCCAAATGTTTATTTAACAGAATCATCCATATTTACACAATGCATTTTGGATGTTAGATATTACGTGAAGTGATAAAAAATATCAATTGTTATAATACAAATGATGCACAACTAATTCTTTGTTAAACCACTTACTTAATAAAATTAATAACCAGTCATTTGTCAAAATATGGTGAATGTTATTGGCCTCCTGTGAGCCAACACTTCAACAGAAGTTCTTGACACTTACTTCACTTATTAACCAGCATTAAGTTTTACTTTGAAGATAGGATTTACAAAAAAATTTCATGAAGGTTCCATTCATGACATAATCTGACCAAATTCACCAAAGCAACAAGATGACAGCCACCGATGATTTCTGTGATGAAACAGTTTGTCATGCTAGAATGATGAACTGTCCAATTTCACATGGAAAGATTTGCTGACAATATTTAATAGCTAAAGCTACTTGAAACTACAACAAACAATGAACTGAATAAAGAACATTAATGAAAGTTTTTTTATTAATTCACCTATAAAATCTGAAGAATACCATATATCCATCTAAGAGGAAAATTTATTGGAAATTATATAAACTTAAATAAATAGTAAACTTTGCAAAACTTGCTACCTGACTTTAATTTATATCTTAGCAAGGAAAAGTATAAAACTTGCCACTCAGTAGGCACGTAAAAATGTTCTTTTTATTATGTTTAACCGTAAAGAACAATATCCAAATACGGGGCCATCATCCTGCTGATATTGTCATTTACAACACTACCAACAGTAAAATCAAGTATCAAAACTCTCCAATATTGAAAGCAAACTACAGGGAGCAACAATACTTGCTGGGTAACTACACCAAGTTAAGGTTACACTGTGCTGGTGCAGTTTTTGCAAAGGTTGCCTAAATAGTTCCATTGTTGTTCAACTACATGGACAGGCCAATAAATGGCACCCTTTTATGAAGAAAAGAAGTGCAATATACTACAACAATATAATGCCAATACATCACATATATTTAACATCAGACCTCTCCACAACAGCCGCCTTGCGAACAGAGGAAAGTGGCCATTGGAGTAAGGTGGCCATTATGTGGGGTTAGCAGTGTAAAAAAAAAAAACAATTCGTTTTGTAGAGAGGCAGACATTAGTGGAGGTTCAACTGTATTTAGTAACACATAGTTATCTACAAATCTTACTACCAGTACATCTCTTTTTGCTAGTTTTTGACACTTCATATAAATACAGATTGTCTTCACTTCAGACTTGAATCATCAAAGGATTAACTTTAAGAAAATAAAAATCAGTGTATATACCTCTCCACTGCTTGCCGATGAGTTACTTTTAACTGACGATGATTTGTGTCCAACACTAGGTGTATTAAGAGGAGATTCTGTTGTCCCATTTACTGTTCCACTTGATGTGCCATTTGTAGTTACAGCATTCACACCAGTCACAGAGGAATTGGAGTTTCCACTGCTGGTACTACCAGCAGTCCGACTGGGACCCTTAGCTTCCTTAAATTTTTCTGCAAACTAATTTTCAGAAGTACAAGTGATTTCAGTCAAATTTAATAAATAAATTGAATTACACTGTGCCAGAGAAAAGACTGGGTTCTCTTAAAACTCTAGCATGAAGAAATTATCATAATTATTCCATTCTCCTGAGTACACCATGTACTTGACTTGACTAGCATTAAGTTTGACAGCTTTCATTTTATTTTTGTTTTCTTTCAAATATTTGTACCTTGCTGGACTCCAAATTTCCTCAACCTATCCAGTCCAACTCCCAGCTACTTCCACCTGCCCTCTTCCTGACCCAATGTTGAGTACAACAAGTTATTATGTCTTACATTATACAAAGTATCAAACACAATAACTCTTGCATTGGGTAAGTAATAAAAACATTTTAATTGATCTTCTATACAAATCAGAGACACCAAACCGCCCTGAATGTAGGCATTCTTTCATATGTTAAGTAATCAAGAATTCAAAATGATAATATGAACAATAAAATGGTTTTAAGAATGAGAGGCATAGTAAGCCTTGTACTCAGGGTCTCTCTCTTTCCCAGGGGGAGGGGGAGAGACCCTGGGAATAAGAGTGTAAGTATAACTAGATATAGGTTTACAGCTGACTTGTCACATGGCTGCATGCATGGTGAGAACTCAGAACTTGTTTTACTGCCAACCTTATTAAGCTCAGCTTCAGACGGAAATCCCAATCCAAACACAGTATTTGCCCTGGCATCTGACCATTGGCCAAACTTTTGAGAGGTCTTGGTGAATGTCATGTTCGGCAAAATGGTGCTGTTAACAATTGCCTGTCAAAACAACAACAATACAAGTGAATTTGGTGAAACTTATCTTTTGCGACGTTAAGTCTTGGTTTACAAACTTCTACTTAGGAGGTCAATCCAAAATTCTGATTTTGAGATATACTAGTTCCCTATCCACTTTACCCAGGACTATGCAGATTAATGGGTAGATTCTCAATCAAGAGGTTTGGGTTCCAGTATCTCCAGTATTCTTGGTACAAAGAGTAAAGAAGAATGAATTCTTCTTACTTTTAAAAATAAGAGAACGAGAATTGTTCAAAACCCTGAGGCCCAAAGGCATGAGTGCTTCTTCTGACAAAGGTCAGCGTTTATTTTGTGACGAATATACCAAGATATGTCAGCAATTTTTACAATGGATCATCCAATTATTGAGAATAATAATCAACAAAATACTATTACACAAAAGATAATGCCTTTTAATTTTTGAGCATCTCAGTTCACTGTCTCTTGAGTTCTTAAAATGTGTTAACCTTACTTTGCTTATTGTATGAAAGACGTTAAAATTGGCAACCATATGACTTGCAGACAATAACTGTCTCATGTATAAAAAATTAATAAAAGCCATAAATAGTTATCAAAGTGGCGTGAATATGTACCAACTTATCTAGGAAACAGTTTTACAAGATGTGTTTTCCGCGTTCTAATGAATGCCTATATCCGCCAAATTAAGTTCTGTTGTCTGATTAACTTTAAAAATAGCACTGTCAAATTCAAATTAGATAAAAAAACGGGCTACCCACACGGCACGAACAATGAGCTTGATTATAATAATTTCAAAATTGCGTTCGAGAGTTAAGAGCCCGTAATAATGTTTGAATACCTTGAACAACGCTTCGACGAATTTGATAATTGCTGAATTTCACGCTGTTCGAATTATCTCTAAGGATACGACGATAAAAAAGGTAACTTTTTAAAATCAACATTTTACTTGAGGGAAGATGGGGTTTATTTTCCTAAAGATTGGTGCAAAACCAAACATTCCGGCTACAACCTACTCACAGGTTATTGTTTGACCTGGTGTCAAATATAATATATTGATACAGTTCAGGAATGCATCAAATTCGATTTGAGGAACAAAGGGGTAAATATCCATAATTATTATTACTGCTTACTGAGATCGAAAGTTTATTTCAAAAGCTGCTAGATGTAAGCTTACTTCAGTCCAACTTAAACAAGCTTTTGATCCAAAAATACTATTTCTGATAGCAGACAATGTCAAACACTCTAATTTTGGCCAGAAGCCGTTTCAAGACATTGTAACTGAAATGGTTTCCTCTATAACAGGAAAATACAACAGGATTTCGGCTCCTGAACTTCCCGTCACAGAAGTTCACCACAAGCAATCTATAGCACCGTTTATGTACAATTTTACACCTTAAGCGAGAAAAGTAGAAAGGGTTAGTAAAGAGTTTGGAATTAGCGAGAACACAACGTAATTAAAGCTTGTATTTAAGAAATAATATGCGAAGTTAGCGAATACGAATTAAGTACATCTCTAGTCGCCCATCTCATAAAATGCGTTTCCTACCTTTGCGCCATCGACGGATATGATGCGGTGGGTCTCCTTGTTCGGATCATAATAGAAAGACACTGTCACAGCCTGTTTGGAGCAAGGAAGCCAGCTCTTTTTGGTGCTTGGATCAATTTGAAAGACGTGTGCTCTAGTCGAATACACCGGCTGCTCCCTGCCGAAGGATATATTAATTAGAAATCAAAAACTGCTCTTGTTGCAATTACGATTGCATTCTAAAACAAAACGACAGTTTACCCCATCGATAAATTTGCTACTTTTACGCTAGAGATATCCCTTCCAAAACCGGGTTTTCTCAAGGATGTTTCATCTTTTGTGTCAACTCTTCGCACTTTGCTCATAAGCGAGTCTCCGTGTCTAGGTAACCACGCCAGCGGGTTTGCATGTCTACAATTGTCGTTTTGTCAAATATATTATTGGTCGAGTATTCAACAAAATTTAGCATAGAAAAACTAAAAATAACCAAGATATCACGAAACAGAAAAGATATCCATGATATTCATAATCAGCAAGTTTTACTTCGTTTGCTAGGACACTTCAAACACCACAAATTTGTTGCAATGCCGACTAAATATTTTTGAGACTTAAGCGACAACCGGTTCACATTATTTACTTTTTTTTGGTCGAATGTCGCCCTTTGAATATTAAAGAAACAATATGATTTAATGACTTAAAATAGTAGACCAAGAGAGAGTTGTTGTCAATTCTAATTTCTGGAATGAACGTAAACTTCCGGCTTGTTTTTTCTTGCTTTGTACTTTTTTACGATTGGTGACCAGTTGTAATATTGTACAGTTTATTTCTCAAAACTCAGAAAAACAGAAACAAAGGCTCATTCACTTACTTTTACCGAGAGGGGCGAATTTTCATTTAATATTTAAAGATTTTTAAAGCGACACACGGATAAGTGCTCAAAAAAACTGTCATGGTAAAACCGAGCTGTCGAGTTTCTCTGACAAATATTATACAAGGAAAGAGAAAAGCAGTACTAATACCATCTAAATAAACTTAGTCCGAACACGAAAAGCGAATAACATATTAGCAAGGCAAGTAAGCTTTTAAAATAATAAGTCTTTTCCTCTTTCTGTTGGTCACCTCTATGGACATTCAGAAACTTGGGCTGCCTGTGGTCGACTAGGTTTGATTATACTACATCGAGACGGAAATTTCTACGAACAACAACAAATTACAGCAAACGCTTAAAAATTGTTTTGCTGATCTTGCAATAGTTCTGGGAGCCTGTATAGTTCTGACCTCACTACATTTTAGTCTCAATTTGTTTTACTTTTTCACTGTGACTGATCGAAAATTAACTCGAAAGTCAGTTCAAAGTAATTAAAGCAATGTTCCTATGTTTCTTAAAAGTGATGTTTCACGAGTCGAATTTCAACGCCCAGTTTTATTGCGTTATAAATCGATATTATGTATATGGCCCGGGGCGACTTAACAGTTTTGTTGCGACACTTTGTTGATTAAAAGACCTGCAACATTCTTGCCTAAATTATGAAAATGTTAAAAATCGACTCGTGTAACCTACGTATGAAAGTATTTTAAAAAACACCACACACAAATGAGAAATGCTAAATACAGTTGGGGTTTCGTGCTTGATAGTACTTGTAAAGATAATAAAATTAAAATATAGCGCTAATTCAGTCCGCCAATGTGGTGCAATATGTAATAAATATCTGCTTTAACATGTCAGGGAATCTATCTTTAGCAAATACTGCTCTTATAACTGGCTACCGGTTGAATCTATATGGTGAATTAAAGAAAATGTGTTACATAACTTTAGGTCTTTCACAAGTTTTATATCAGCTGTGTTAGGAACTGAAAAATTGATCCAAAATAGCTGTATATTAACTTTGCGCTTTAATTAAACAGAACAGTAGTTAAAAAGTTTCCCCAGGGAAAAATGTTTTCGCTAGCGATCTTTTGCCGTCTATATAGATAAGAGGCTGGCTTTTTGGAAATCGGCTTGAATCCTAGCTGGTGAGGCGGAACAACATGGAAACGTGTTCATAGACATGCATAATTAGTAGTAGCCTCAAAACAACTGGTCGAGTTAGTCAGCGAAAGTCGCGTTCTAGTATGTAGACTTATTTGCTAGTGAAGAAACTACAAGAGCAAACAAGAAACCGGTAGCAAAAACGCAAGTCATTAAAACTCTTCTTAAATACCACAAGTTCAGTCAATGGTTCTAACTTAACATTACAATCAACGGTATAAAACTTACTCTGGCTTTCGAACATCACTTTGGCGTTCCATGTCTACCCCATTCACATCAATAAATCCGCTGGGTGGATCAAACACAACATCCAACGGTTCTTTATGCGAAATACTCAACCGGGAGCGCACTTGTTTAAACATTGTGACGTTTTGGTCGGTTTCTTTTTAAAGCTTGGATCATTGACGGCGTTAAAAGCAAACAGCCTTTTTGTTGATGCTTCTATAAACAGATCCAATTGTCAATCACTCTCTATTAGCAGTGAAATGATACTCTAGTGATTGGAAGCTCGAGATTACAAACTTGCAGGAAGTTTCGAAGACTTCTTTTAAAGTTTTCAAACATGAAGTATAAAAGTAACTCTTTTGTACTCCTGTCCTGTAGGAAAACAATCAAACGTGCCTTAAACAGTAAATATCACGACAAAGCCATTGAACCAATGGAATTCTTTTGTTGTAGGAATAAAAGAAATTTCGCAATTTAAACCTTCAATTACCATACCACAAAAATTCATTGTAAGCAAATATTTCAAAACAGGAAAATGCTTTCTGTTTAAAGGTTGTGGTTGCATGCGCTATATGGCAAAGAACTCCACGTGTGATGAAATATAACAGTTACTTTTGCTTTTCCAAAATGTTACAATAGCACAAGTTGTGTTCATTTTTGTCTCAAATGAGATTAAACAGAGAATGGCATAATAGGTTTCCAAAGAGACCAACCGCTGAAACAAAAATTCGCAGAAACGTGCTCTGAACGTTTCTTTTCACTGGTTTACTTTTGACAGCCTTTGTTTTGACATCTTTCAGTTGGGTTCCAAACTTCTCAGCCAATCACACGCTTCAAAATTGCACGTGCAATTCAGTTCATCAGCTCGCAGTTTTCAGTCAAGTGTGTAAAAAAAACATCACCACAAGATTTTAACTGTACAATACACCAAAACTAATTTTTAAAAGAAGTGAACTTTACAAAGACTGTCCTCATGTTTCCCCAATAATGACTGGCTCTAGTTTTTATTTGTAGAAAGCTCACGAAGCTGTCCAGACCATGAAGAGCTCGAACACGTTAACAGGTAGGCGTAAAGGACTTTTCATTTTATTGAACAAAAGTATTATTAACCTAATTTTACCTGTATAAAGAGACTTTTCAAATGATTTTTTAGTACAAACAGTGAACTCTGCGGGGTTTTGACTGTGTAAGTCCCGGGCTATAGTCAAACAGCTGAACAAACCAAGAGAGCGTTTTAGTGGGTGCGGGTTCGGGTTACAACAAACTACGCGGTCTACAGTTAAAAACGAGAGAGGCATTTTTCTTTTCTTTATTCATTTAATAAGATAAATTGTAACATGTCTAAATGTGCCATTTTTGCTACGCCTAAAACAGCTCTGTAAATTAGCAGCAAAGACGGATAAAAGAAAACCACAGCGCTCTTTAAACCACTTGACCCAGGTGTTAATTCCAGTGGTTGGATAATCAGATCACGTCCGTTAGATCGCCGAAGACTCCATAAATTCATTTTGAGTCACGTACAATCATGGCAGCAAAATTAAAGTAGTTCTAGTTCGTTGGTTTTCAGCGCATTCAGTTGTTAGAAGAGTCCCCAGTTAAATATCATGAATACCCTCTCATACCAATTTTGATTTCCGTTTTATTGGGTTCCAACATTTGAGAAATATAGAGCTGCCGGAATCAAACACTCCTAGAGAATTGACAGATCAAATAGCAATTCAAACAAACTCTTGTTAACTGTCATCCACATCTACAGTTTTTTTTCATCAAAATTTCACCCGGCTCAAATGTAGTGACAGTGGAGGATAGTCTTGTTTTGAGTATCAAAATGTATGATAGCTTTCAGGTCTCTCAACTCGTTTGATCGCTATATACGGAGAGGCTGAACACAAGAAAACTCCGGCTTGTCCAAACATTCATCCACTCTCCACAAGCCAAACAAAAGCAAACGAGAACACCAAAAACGTGACTTAACAAAAGATTGACTAGATTAAGAGTGATGGAGTTGGAACACTATTTCGGCAATAGGCTCACCTGAATGTTATAACCAGATCCATGTCTGTTACAGACTTAACTGGGTTTCCACAGTTCAACTTGTAAACATCAAGTGACTTGTCTTCTCGTTTCAGTTCCTCTAGCAAAACCACAACCCGACCAGACAAACTGCAAAGGATTAACCACTGGGATCCGTGTGATTAAAAGAATATGCTAGGATTAATCGTAGATTAGGAATATGCTCGACTAGCGATAAAGTAATTCTTACACCAAGGAAAGTCGACAAGAAACGCAAATCCCTGAACACGTTCCGAGTTTCGTTGTGTCAAAACCAGTTTTCCTATGAAAACATGTCTCCCTACCGGTTTATTTTCATGCAAATCAAATAAGTTTGACACGAGGACTCGTTTGAAATATGGCCTTTTGAACCGTTTCGCCTAAACTCAAAGTCGTTCCGTCCCGCCCCCCACTCTAGAAAAGAAGGGTCGGATGGGGGCGAAACGAACTTGGGGTTCTGGCTTATTTTTCCCCGGGTTTTGGAAGTGGCAGCGAAAAATGATCCGGCAACCTTTTGTCACTAAGCGTAGCATGGAAACGTTTGAATTGTAGATTTCAAAACAAAGTGTACATAAACTGTACTCCATTTGATCAGCTTCGAGTTTTTGACACTTTTCGTTGTCTAGCGTCATTAAAAAAGTACTTGAAGCAAGATCGAAAACCAAGCAGTTCAGTTATCCCTTTTTATGAAATAGTTCAGGAAAATAAAATATAATAATCCTTATTGAAAAATAAGGGGTGCCTTAGCAATCTTAACAAAGCTCCAAACAATGCGATTTTCCAATCAAGCAAAACAGGGTCGGGTGGGCCAGGGGGTCTGTCACGGTTCTGACCACTTACCCATGGGCCAGTTCGATCAGTGGCTATTGTAAACCGGCCAACACGGCCATCTTGGTAAAATAGCAGAGGAGTTTATGGTTGTTTTCTCGCCGCTGTTCTTCATCCTTTCTTAGTCAGTTCTTCTCTTGTCTTACGATGGCAACGAGAAGAACCGGGCAGCTAGTTCAGCGTAGTACTGCGACTGGTGGAATATCACCAGAAGACAATCCCGACATTGAAGGCAACGAAGGTTATGAAAGCGATGAGGAATCTGGTGATAGAAAAGAGACGAGACTCACTCTAATGGAAGAAGTGCTATTGCTGGGGCTGAAAGACAAAGAGGTAAGGAATTTACGCTTGCACTTGACGTAGATCTGTGTAGTTCTGCGTTTAATGGACGTTTTCGCTTCTCTAATTAGGGTTACACGTCGTTTTGGAATGATTGCATCTCATCGGGGCTACGCGGGTGCATGATAATCGAATTGGGCCTTAGAGGACGAATTGAACTGGAGAAAACCGGTATGCGACGAAAGAGCTTGCTGAATAGACGAGTTCTGTTTAAGAATGACAACCTAACAGGCGATGTATTACTGGATGAAGCCTTGAAGCACATTAAAGAGACTGATCCACCAGATACGGCGCAAAACTGGATCGAACTTTTGAGTGGTAAGTGAGTACTTTACGTCGAACGTAACACAGTGACAAATTATTAATGCCATATGTGACCAATCGTATTTGCTGGTCATGACTTAAATGTAGCTCTACGAAGTGCATTTGCTCTTGACTTATCCTACTCGACGTTTCAAAGACCGCTTTCAAAGCCCAAGGCTACTAAGGGTTACTTTTCTAGCGATAAATTTGCAATGATCAAGTGTAGATAGAACGTATCGTATGAAAAATCAAATTCCTTCATTCGTGTTTACGTCAAGCCGAATGTCGTTAACAGAAAGGTAGTATTTTTGTCGGGGTTTTAGTGCTTAAATATTCCTTTTTACGACTTGATAATTTTAAGTGTTTTGTACAGATGATCAGAATATTTTTAGGCCTTATGGAAATGAGTTCGGTAGGCCTTGGAGACCATCAGGACCAGAAACGTGTCACTGCTTAGCATACTGTTTTCGAAGAGGAATATTCATCCAGAAATAAATTGTTTGAGTTGTTATTCATCAAAACTTTGGACTTCGGAAGTGTGATGTCTGTGTTGTGCAGATGATGCTCTTATGTTGTGATTTATAATCTACAGTGAATCGGTTTATATTTTGTCTTCAACACGACAATGTAAACACGGCCATTAATTATTGCTTTTTTTGTTGGTTGAATTTCTACAATCCTGGGCCAATCGTGCTTGTGGTACTGACAACGTATTGGAAGAATAAAATTCAAAATAATCTTAGGGAAAAGCAAGTGGATTCCACTGAGGAAAAGATGTATTTTGTTTCAAGTTATTGTTAATCAGACTGCCATAGCAAGGACCTAGGCTAGCATCGCACAGGCCAACAATTTCCTTTTTCCAGTATGCCTCTGGCATGTTCTCTAGAACATCCTAACAATATTTTACTTTAAACATGATGAGTAGAATTTTATATTTCTTCATGTGCTCTATTGAGGAAAATTTCCACTGCATCATAAGTCTTATGGCATTTCTGTCCCTTCATATTCTGAAAGGGAAAAAGCCCTAGC
>Ga0126337_10002985_pt1 | contig 10932 bp, 2 predicted proteins | sample DipCmetagenome_FD_92527 | JGI IMG/M metagenome (GOLD analysis project Ga0126337, IMG submission 92527) | Coral microbial communities from La Bocana,Puerto Morelos, Mexico - Diploria C A metagenome | ecosystem: Host-associated > Invertebrates > Cnidaria > Coral | place: La Bocana,Puerto Morelos... | reverse complement strand
ATTTCAGGTCTGTTCTCTCTAGTATCGATCTATTAGTTCGCCCTATAGCGTTCCAGAGGACAGCCCCTCTGTAGGAAATGGAGTTTTTAACGTATTTGGAGGCAAAACTCGGTACAATCAGCCTATGCTTCAGTCGTGAAGAAGGTCTGTCGCCGTGGATAATCACTGAAATGACAAAAAAAGAATTATCTAAATTTGGGATTCACTCAGGTGATGAATGCCTTTTATGTGGGAGAAAGAATCCATTGACTATACCTTCATTCACTTCTCCTTTACTAGGTCGTTCATACATATCAGCACTTTGGTACAACAAAACAAACTATCTCTTCAGCTACCGGGGAGCTGTTATTAGGCGCTATCAGCACTAATTCGCCCGGAAAAAAACGTGATAAAGAGATTTAACCACACAACACCATTCATATGATACCATATTTATAATAGAAATTAAACAGCAAGCCTATTTCTCTTATTTCTTTCTCACGATTTTATAGATGCTCCTTCTTTAGTTTATATCTTTACTATTTCCCAAAAAGTACTACTTGCTTTTACCCATAGCCAGCCATTGTTTAAAAAAAAGATGCATGTTTCAACAGTGTCTCAGGTAACTGTTTGACCTATGGACCGGTTTGGAATTGTCAAATATACTTGAACCTGCAATTAAAAACGTTTCAATAAAAATGAAAGAGAAAAAATACCAATAAGTCAGAAAGGAAACTCACTGTTCACGTGACCGTCAATATGAGTTCGGAAAATCGTTGAAACTTTAGCTGTTTGGTCGTTTTAAACAGTTGCTATCTGTAAGCAACTTGCTCACAAATCCCTTTATGATCGTACGAACCTTAGTTGAGCAGAAATATTGTGCCAGCCGAATCCCATTTGCTCGTATCCACGTAGGATAAATCAAATTGAACTGAAGAAGTGTTGCATGTTCAGATAATTGCATCTGAGAGGCTGGTTTGCTCGTTGGCTTCGATTCTGTCGTATTAGTCCATGAGTCTTTCGATCTCGTTCTTTTTTGGGATGCCCTGAGTGTCCTCTTTACCTGCATTCTTGCAACTTCTCTGTAATTCTATTCTTGCCGACATCGTTTATCATTTTTGCTGATGATCAATGTAATCCCAGACATAAGCCTAAGTAACATAATTATCTTACTTTTTGTTATTACAAGATTAACAGACGGCATTCCAGAGGTGTTTACTGCCAAAATGTAGGGTCTCTTTTCAGACTTCACAAAACAAGACATTTGTTTATCAAGGCAGTGTAAAATTGTTATGTTCTTGTGAATTAGTGATGTATGAATAGTTTTCTATAGTCAAGCGAGACTTCGCCTAGCTTCGCCTATAGCTCACCGGTTTGATTGCTAACAAAGGGTTCGAGAACTCCGTGCTGTTTAACGTTTCAAGCGTCTTGTATTAAATGTTGCCGAGACTTGTGGGATGGAGCAGCTCACCTTCTGACGAGCTCTTTTTCGAAAATATTGTTGCCGGGATTTAAACAGAACAACTTGTTCAATTTCCCCTGTCTGCCAAAGAAACGGTACTCATCACAGCCTCCTTTAATTATTTTCTTTTAATTGTCTCCGCCTTAAATTTCCTCGACGTACTCATATCATTTTTCTAGTTGCCAAGTTGAAAATTAACTTGGCTAAAATATTGTGAGTGTTGCAATTCAATGATCCAAGTATTTCAGTGTCAGTTGGGAGTTAACCCTAGAAAGCAAACAGGAACCACAAACGGTAAGACTAATTCTCTGGGTTTGATCACCGTTATTCTACTCACTGTGCTCGGGGACGGCAGCAGGTCGCGATCGTTGGTAATCGGGTTGTAATCGGGCTGGGAATTCACAGATTTGCCCGAATCTTCGACTAATGGAGACGGGTACTGTTGAAAGGAAATGGCTCAGAAATTTCATATGCTACAGAATCGTGCTTTATGTATCATAACCTTTTCAAGTTCTGAAAATATCCCTGATCAACGTTTTCGTGTTTTAATGTTGGAGGCGTTTCTTAAGGAGTTCCAGGATTGGATTGTTGATCTCTTTACTCCCCAATTGTGGATGGATTATTTTGGAGGTCGAGCCAGACACGCTGATGCCGCCACGTTTTTGAAATAAGTAGGTAGTTCAGTTCAAAATATATTGTAAATTATTATTAGATATCATTTCAGTACACTATTGCGCTCAGCTGGAGCCGGCTAAGAATTAAGAATTTCAGACGGCGATTTCAGATTAGATACCTGGGGGGATAGCAGGCTGACTTCTCCGAGTGGATTGTTAAAAAAACATAAAAAAACGTCATACTGAAGCTACCGTGATGGCTTTTATTATCAGTTATTTTGGTACCTTAAGGGTGGAGAAGATAATACTTCGGAAAACTTGACTTGACGTTATAGCGTTCTCATAGAGACCACACTGTCGAGCAAAGGTACTTTCGAAATATTCCTTCCTGAAAGAAACCATCGGAAATCCGGATTTAGATTTGATCTGCTGAATCCACTAATTACTGTTGATTCTTCGGAGTCATGATCCGTGGAGTTTCTGGTGTCCAAATCTTTCCAGAGGAAAAAAAACAGCCTTATTATTAACAAACAGCTAGTATACTACAACTACAGCGATCATGTTGTTCAACACTGTTGGCAAACAGACTCTCCAAAATAACACAATTTCCAAAACAAGCTCCTTTAATGATTCTGATAAGACATCCTAGCCGGTAAGTCCAGTAAAGCCGGTTGACTAATTTATATGTAATATATAGTTTACTAACACACTTAATGATTATTAAGGGAGGCAAGCGTGTCCTAGTGGTTGGGCGCTGGACTTGTAATCCGGACGTCACGGGTTCAAATCCTGCTCCCTGCCACTGGATGGATTTGTCTTCGGTGGTCCCGAATTCAACTCCTCCACGCTTTGTAAATAGCCAGCTGGTTAGCCTTCCACCAGTTGGGATTCTTAACAAATTTCTGTTCTATTTGTATTCAGTATTTGTTTCATATACACGGCCCCACAAGCTTGTAGCTTTAAACACAAACCGTGTATAAATATAGTTGCTTTACTTTACTTTACTTTGATTGACCGACTGACTGACTGGCTGGATGGTTGACTGACTGAATGAATGGCTGACTGGCTGGCTGGCTAACTGACTGACCCGATTGACTGACTGTCTGAGGGACTGACGGACTGACTGACTGGCTGGCTGACTGACTGACTGGCCGGCTGGCCGACTGACTGACTGACCAGCTGGCTGACTGACTGACGGACTGACTGACCGACTGGCTGGCTGGCTGGCTGGCTGACTGACTGACTGACTGACTGACTGTTCGACTGGCTGGCTGGCTGACTGACCGACGAATGACTGACTGGCTGGCTGGCTGGCTGACTGACCTGCTGACTTTACTTACTGACTGACTGACTGATTGACTGGCTGACTAACTGAGTGGCTGGCTGACTGACTGACTGACTGACTTACTGGCTGACCGACCGACCGAAGGACCGACGACTGACTGAGTGACTGACTGACTGACTAGCTGACCGACCGACGACTGACTGACTGACAGACTGACTAGCTGGCTGGTTGATTGACTGACTCACGGACTGGTAGTAAGTACTGGTGGTACTGGTGCTAAGACTAGTGCGTAAGCACTAATACTTGACTAGCCAGTGTGAAGTCCTATGCAAAGGACCTCACTATGGCTTCAGTTTCTATAGCAACCATCCAAGCACCGATCCCTCAGTCGGGTCCCCTCCTTCGCTTTGGGGCCACTTTACTGGTGTCTACTTTACTGGTGCCTTGTCCTTTTGCCTTGCAGCCACACCCATCTCCATTCACGGCGCAGCGGAACAGACATTAATAAGTCAAACAATATAAGCCTTGTAAAAATATTTCTGTTAGTCCAAGGGGAAATAAAGCTTGTGGCTGTTGCTGTAAACAGGATCTATGCTCACACCTAATTATTGACAGATCACTGCCAGAGATAGTACCGCCGGGTCCTAATACCGAGAGGAAGTTAAGGGCGGTTACCATATATGTAATCATGATTTTAGTAATAGCACCAACAACAGCATAGGTTTTGCCACCAAGGTGCGAAAATAAAACTAAGTTCTACCATTTGATTATTGATTATTGATAAAACAAAAAGAACCCTGCTGACCTGGCGAACAAACTTATAGTAAAGCGGAGCCTGGTACACGTACTTGTGATGCAAACAGATGGGACACTGATTTTCCGGTCTTTCTGTAGATAGATAGATAACGAGTGTAGTGCCGTATCGTCAGATAGATTGGGCCTATTCAGAGGAAATCTTGGACCCGAAAGTGATTCTAAAGTGTGACAATAATTACCGTAACTTCCTCGAAATGACTGTTTTTTTCATTTGTTCTTCAACTTTTCAGGGGGTACAACGAAATTGAGGTGCTTAATTTATATCAGTCTATTTGAAGTATAATGGTGTTATGCCCTATTTTTTGACTGAATTGATGAGTTCAAGAGTATTTCAGCCTTCCCTCAGTGTAGCGCCAAAGCGAGCAAGATATTGGCTTTGCTAGCTAGCGCGATGAGTTGACTGAGTTATGAAATGAAATGAAAATTTTACTCCGAGTAACTGAACGCGAAAATACTCTGACCTAAACACCTGATGATACAGACTACCCCACGAAGAAAGATTCCTGCTGGACCTTAAACGGTTACAGTGTGCGGCTAAAACGAGGCAAGGAGAACGCGCGCCAGCTTTAATATTAACTTCCCGCCATTTTGGCCACGGAATGTGGCTGTACATCAGTTCAATATCTAGTTTGGAGACAGTTAGTATTAAGCCTGCCTCCCTTTAGCCTTACTTGAAACCTATAAGAATAGAAACAACTTGATTTTTGTGGAATGAATACGTTGTATTTCAAGCAGTAAGTGGTATCCCATGCAGTTCATTATGTGCCTTTTCCAAGCAGTATTTTTTTTTTCTGCTGGAAGCTCTTTGACTAGCAGTCACTTAAAACAAGCCTGAGAAAAAACGGTACGTGAACTGAGCCAAGACTGAACGTCTTTTGTTTGTTGTAAACGGCCATGTGAGACTGAGATATCATAAACTGCAATTGAGCTCAAACGCACGACATCGTCTGGTAACGTGTTATATCTAGTATACACTCGTGTGTTCGGTCACATGCTGTGGGCGAGTCAGTTGTCGCTCGGTGTTTGTGGGACATTTTACCACGAGAAAGGTCGGCCATTCTATACTGAATTTTTTGTCCTTTTTCGTCCCTAACAATGTAAACCGACGATCAAGAGGTCGATTTCAAAGCTGAAGCAGCAAGTTTGCAAAGCGCCTTGGCGTCCCTGTTTGCCTAAACTGTGGAAGTGATTGACTGTTTTTCACGTTCTGTTTCCAATTTCTTGGGGTAATTTTTTATCAACATACAGCAATGAACTATAAAAATTGCTTGCTCAGTGTAATAATGAAGTCGCTATGCACTTTCGAGTAAAACGAACAGAAATCGGCGGCTTTTTCTCTTTCCTCCCAGGGCCAATTCAGATCCTTGGTGTGCAGAATATAACAAGTAACAGGAATATTCTAAGTACTATAACCGTTTTCCTGAAAATACATTTTATATTGAATATGAAACGAAAAATTCATCTCTTTCCGCTAAATAATACGAGGTCACTATCGGATAGTAGAAAGGCACGCAATAATTTTTCGGGGTCTTTTCAGAATATGCGATTGAAAATTATGAAGACTGAAGAACAATGTATGTTCGGAAATTACCTTCTTTTCATTTGTTTCACCTTTCCGGACATTGCAGTCATTGGAAAGAAATGCCTGGAGGCGGTCTGGAGGCTACAAAACTCAGTTCTGTGAAGACCAACTGATCGGGCACTTTACTTTCAAGTAGTTTGTTGTCTTCCCTGATGTCAACGGAAATATGTTGCACGAGCCAAGAGAAAAGCCCCGAGCGTTTTACTCGCTGTCTGTTTCTCGAGTTTCGCGCGCAAAACAGTACATGAATTGTTCTGTGTATAATTATTCAAAGAACCGAATAGCGGTATTAGAACCTTTAAGTTATCGTACAGTTTGGGTATTCTCCAATGCCACATGAGTAGAACAAGACAGAGACAAAGTAACAAAAGAAATTCGAAGTGTGCATTGAAATCTACAAACAGAATCACTTTGAAAATGCACAATTATAGATCTTCAAAACTTTTGCAGCTATCGAGTCCCATTAATTTAATCGATCAATTTGCGGGGCGCGTGAACTGATCAATTCGAAACCTCCAAGAAAAGAGATTTCACCGTAGAATATCGTTTGGGCTTGCAGACTCGCTCCTCAAGTTGAAGAAAAGAGTACGGCTCTTTTCTTTTCTCCGATACCAGATAAAAGGACTTCGAAAAGCTCTGAATTTGTTTACAGCGAAAAGACCGAAAAGACCGCTTTCTTTGTGCCCGCATTGAAATTCTATAAGAATTCGCTAATCCGCAACGTGATTGGTTGCTGTGAAAAGAATGATTAGAGGCTATTGTTCTATGTATGGCATATTTCCTTCTGGAAGTAAATACATTGCTAGCCGTCACATAGTTGTCAAATTCCGAGTCGATATCAGACTGCAAAGGCTTCTGTGACTCAACTGTTTTCAGAGTACGTGGGTTCCCCGCGCTGGACGCTAGATTTGGAAGCAAAATTGTGCAAGCAAACAGCTCAAGGTCGTTTGAGTACGCCGTGTTTTCTATTATTCTATTATAAAGTGCAAAGTGTTCACGCACCAGGGGGTTGAATACGTCACCTTAATGTTGTGGCTAGGTTCAATCGAATCGCGAATCGATGGATGTCTCTAGCCGCAGTTGATCAATATGGCGACAGCGAGAGGAAGAAGTTTCTTTCTCCTGTTCTTCCTCGTGTTTCTTTGCTTTCTGGCGCAAGGTAAGGAGTCTTAGGTGATTAATTTTTGATTTGTGCTTTCATTGAAGGTGTGAATCTTGGAAGCATGAGCAAATAGAAACCCGCAAGTTTTGGTGGCAGCATGGCATCTGCGACTGCCCTGAAAAATCTCAATGTAATCGAAACACACACATTCTCCCTTTGAAAGAACGTGTTTTGAAAACTTAAGCTGAGCTGTTGTCGCAGAAAGTCACGCGAGGCGAGAGTTCTAGCTCAATTTAGGATTTTACGTGAATTTTGTCCGAACAATAATCACTAAGAAGGTGCCGACTTAGTTTATGTACCCCGTACAAAGATATCAATTCTAACCCTACTTGTGCCTTGGTTTCTTGAAAATGCCAGCATTAAGAAAACGATCTCGATATAACTGGAAGAATTCGAACACCGTTTTTGTCAGGAATTAGGCGGGAAGTGAAGAAGACATTTCAGTGCACGAAAGCGCGCGGCAAGCAACTTATCTGCGGCATGTCTTTTACGACTCCACACAGCAGCCATTGCATTCTTTACTATGCACATTTCAAGATTTGCTTCACACAACACGACCTAGATTGTGGCGTAATTATCTCTCGTGGTATACAAAAGTTTTCGTTTTTGTGTTAAGGCGATTTTTATGATGAACGTTCGTGTTGTAATAATTGCGTTTGTCGCAAGAATTTATACAACACCGATTTCATAGTGGAGCGCGATGCTCGATGTTTCATCACGTACTTAATTGCTTCATTGTGGAACATACCCAGACTTTGTGACTAAAGGAAGAGAGCATTGCAAGGACTTGCTACAAAACACTGATCTCTATCACAACTCCAGTTGATGCCACTCGACATTACGAACGTGTTTATGCCTTTGTATTGTTAATACATTCTCTATTCAGCCCAGCAAATTCTTCGCTTTAGAGGCACTACAATGGAACTTTTTTGTTTGTTGCTTTCTGAAATTGTGAAGTGTGTCGTTTCCTTTAAAGATATAACTTTTACTTAAAATCATCATGTTTTTGTTGACTGCATGTTCGTTGTGCAGAAGTTTGCAAATTGAACGGCCGTGTTTGCGAAGTGGTTCCTTTCAAAACAAAAGAATCTTGCTCTTTAGCTAGCCTGTCTATGAATATATCTTTTGGCTTTGTATGTAGTTTGTACTGTTTTTGTTGTGTGATGGCCTTTTTAAAGTAAGAGAGAGTCAAATGAAAAAACTGTTATAAGTGTTAAGGTAATTTAAGCTGTCGTTGTAGTTGCAATTGAACTGAACACAATATTGGCTTGAGATATATCATGCTACAATTTCTGTACAAAAATCAGCTCTCTTCCTCCTATAACCTTAACTGAAGGATTCATGAAGTTAGGGAAAGATCACGAGAGGTAAAATCTTTTTTAAAAAAAGAAACTTAAGTTGAATTTAGCCTCTCGAGTAAGTGCTCGCTCAATTACAACAAGAAGTCATTTATCTTAGCATCTCACTTATCACCGATCTCTGCTAAACGAAAACAGTGACATGAATTGTGAATGAAGCAAGAAGCAACAGTTCATTCTTTCTTGCAGCTATTTGCTTTTGTTCCAATCTAAAGCGCATTACGGATTAATCGTTGGTTTTCAAAGCAAACATAGACTTATTCAGGGATTTGTATGATGTCTTTATTTTACAGACTGTTGGGATTGTTTTTCCTTTTACTGCTAATCACGCTTTGCCCTATTTTGGGTGAAATTTAAAAAAGCGATCAGATTCTTGTGCTAACAAGCCTAATTATTCTCTGTTAGATTCAAGAGACGCTTTGAATTATGTAAATTAATTGTGTTCATTGTAGTTTTACTTAGAGCGCATATGTTCTCTGTATGGTACATTCAGTTAGAAAAATTAGTTGACAACTTTCAAGAAATGATCTTGGTGGTAGACTTCATGTTTAAACTAACTTGTAGACCTATTTTTATAGATTTTTTTACTGTTTACATATCAGTGTTTTCACTTTGGACGTTATTTGATTCATTTTGTACGTGATTGACTTTGATCAAGTACAATATTGAATAAGAAAAGCAATGGCAATGAAAAACCTACAGAAAGCAGTTCAGCGTTGTATATTGATGTGGTATACACGTAGTTGACCAGTACTACTTTTCATGCCCTGGTGTCCAGACTAAATGCAGAGATACGTTGACAGAAACCCTGTTTGTTAATTGAATTACCTTTTCACACTATAATCCCAGAAAATTACTGTTTTGTCCATAGTTTAGTGAGAAAGCAAAGTTGTTTTAAGAAATTATATATTGCTTTCATTCTCTATTATTTTGGTAGTACTTTGTTCACCTGTCCAATAGCATGCTCCTTTCAGTTCAGGTAAAGCTAAACTGGGCAGACAATGTTATTAAAATTGTGTGTTTCCTTACAAAACAGTGAATAGTACTTCATTCATTCCAATTTTTCTTCCAAGTATCACTAATCTAAAATATGGACATTTGTACTGTTCCTTTCTGAATCAATCTAGAGCTTAATATTTTGGAAGAATTACTGTCTGGTGAAACAAAGCATGGCATTTTATGAAGATTTAATATTAGTCCTTGGAAAAATGGAGATTACAATCCAATTTTCTGTTGTTGACTTCCGAGATGAACCAATAATTAAGTAGGTTAGACCAAAGTGCTTAATCAACTTTTACTAGCCCATGTTGCTTGCTTTGTTGTGAGCTGTACAAGAGACTTAGTGCTTCAAGATCTTGCTATCAGAACAAGCTGCAAATATCATATCTTGTCTTCTCAGTGTGGTTTTATTCCACTGACTCTCCCTCAACGATGATGAGCTTGTTATAGATACTGGTAGTATATTTTATTCAAGCCAAGCAGCACCAATACATAAGACCCCTGCTGAGACTTTATTTTGGCTGCCTTGAGTGTCCAATATGTGAAACTCCCTAGTTGTCAAGCAATACAAATTCTTCAGCGAGTTCACTTTTTTGCATAATTTTTCATTTGATGATGACCATGGTAGGTAAAGTGTGATGATATTGTTTTAAATTACAGTTTGAGTGTAATGAATATTCAGTAATAAATACAAAAACTTGATGCGTGTGATCACAAAAAGTGAAAATTGGCTTTGCTTTTGTAATAAGCAATGAAACCAAATTACTGGCCAACATTTCAAATGTTAAATTGACTGTTCAAGTTGTCATTTGTGAGCCAAAACAAAGGTTTTAGTTCATTATTACAGCTTCTCGAATGAACAAATTAAACCAGATTATGAATGCATAGTTTGAATGATGCAGTGAGACAATCTTAGGTAATGACACTGGGGTTTAATATCCTACACAATGGTAATTCCTTGATATTAGCCAGTATTACTCAAGTGATTCGCGTTGTTAAATTAAAGTGAATTTATAATGATGCACTTGTTAATCATGCAGAGAGAGACGCTCTTGTAAGCCATCTACACCTACTAAGACACTTAACGTGGAATGTTGTGGCAAAGCACAATTTCCACTGAGAGGTATAAAAAGAATGTGAGAGTTTGGAGGCCAGCAGCAGTTATCATACCATACTTGAAATATTGGTATTCCTCAACTGTGACAATGGACTGAAGAATGTTACTTGCCTCAACCACAGTGTTTTAGAAAGCGCTCAATGTCAAATACGTTAAGTGGGTTCTGAAGCATGGCATTGCTGATGTGTTGATCTGAAAAATACTCTCTGGAATTCAATCATTATTATAGCTTTTATATTTGTAAATAGTAAACAATTTTATACCTTAAGACAAATCTGGATTAACTTGATTTTCTCTTTATTATCTACATGACAATTTTTTTTATTCTTCCTTAGTCCAACAGATTATTAAATTGATAATAATAATAATAATAATAATAACGAATTTTTAAACAGGATGGCCCTTCAGTACATGCGTACTGTTATCAAAGGGGTCCTGTAATTAACAATTATTCACCGAAGTGGAGGTGAATAGTGGTGGATATTTACCAAGCCGCGAAGCGGCGAGGTAAATATCCACCACTTTCACCGACACTGAGGTGAATAATTGTTTTAGTAT
>Ga0126337_10002983_pt1 | contig 10933 bp, 8 predicted proteins | sample DipCmetagenome_FD_92527 | JGI IMG/M metagenome (GOLD analysis project Ga0126337, IMG submission 92527) | Coral microbial communities from La Bocana,Puerto Morelos, Mexico - Diploria C A metagenome | ecosystem: Host-associated > Invertebrates > Cnidaria > Coral | place: La Bocana,Puerto Morelos... | reverse complement strand
GACGAAAAAATGGAAAATCTGAACGGGAGGGGGGGTTTATGATTATGGAAATCCGAGGGCATGGGGGGATAACGCACTTTGGAAATTCTGAAGGCAAGGGGGGGTTAAAATGTGGAAGCCGTCCCTGGTATGGTACGGATATTTTCTGGAATCGCCCATTTACATGTACCATCATTTTACTTCAGAAAATCAACAAAATAATTAATCAGAAAAACTCATGTGTTCTTATTATTATAGCCGATTGTGTTTGCCACTTTACCTGTGTGTTATCTTCATTATCTTCTGCAAAATTTTCTTGATTTACTTGAATGACTGCAGACTTTATTTTAACGCTGTTGAAAATGCTGTCCTCTTCAGGGCTTAACTGCAAGACATGCCTGATTTCCTGAACACCCTTCAAAATATTGCTGACAACATGGTCTTTCCACATTGAGTACAAAGAAAGGCTCCTGACTAAGGAAGCTGTGGTCTCAGCAAGTACTGTACGAATAGGGGCACAAATTGGATCTCCAGGAAAAAGATCCTGTGGGGTACCATTCATGCACACATCCTTTAATGTCACCTACAGAAAACAATAGAGCATTTTTCTCCTTGTTCTTTGTTACTAGACAAGCATAGCCAACCTAGTGAGATGTTTTTTGTTTGTAGGTACTTTAGTGTAGACCTGTGACTCAGCCCAGACAAGGCATATCAGCAAGTACATTTACATGTACTACATACATGTAGGGCCAATTCTTGCTTGGACACTTAATCAAAGTTGAGTGGTTAAGATTCTTCACTTGTATTTTATTAAAAGTGACTGGGTTGGCTATTCAGTTCATGTGGGAACAGACAAGTTAGACACACAAGTTACAATAGAGATCAAATGGATAAAAGAATCACCTTTTCACCAAATATAGTGCTATAGAAGAGCACACATGGGTATACTTCTGAAGCATCAATGCCTTCAAAAGCAACTTGAGGTTCCTAATACATAAAAAATTCTTAACTGATTAGTAATGGTAAGAAAATATCACATAATTAATGCACATGAATGAAACTATAGCAGCATAACATTCCATATTGTCTCAATTTTAAAATGATGGGCACTGAATAATTGTGGTTCAAACACTGGTTCACCACTATATTTCTTTTTAAAAATCAACAACAGTTCTGATAAAACCAAATGGGACCATTGGTCATGCATCTGTTGGGATTTTTGACTGGTAAGAGTAGTATCACAAAAATACCCAATCATTGCTAAATGAGTCTGTTGAGTGGGTTCAGAACCACCTTTAGTTCTCAAAAAATTAAGATGGCTCTGAATCATCTCCACAGAATTTTTTACATTTCATAAACATTTGCATCTGTTTATTACCATTCAACAATAAAAATGGGGCTCACCAAACTCATTTTCAGTTATAAGCACTTAAGGCCACAATTAAATATATTTTTAGCAGGTTACACCATTGTTGTGCTACAAAATTGACACACACATATTCACCAATGATTGGGCAAATGTTTGGTACCATGATTGTGGCATTAACCAATATAGAGTGCATACAATGGCCTGCAAGAATCTACTACTTTGAAACTTGTTTGAGCTGCTTAATTGTCTTGAGTGTCTTATGAAGGGGAGCTTCATGGTTGTTAGTGAAAGACTGATTGTATTTACAAGGTTCAAAGTAGGGGGGGGGGGTTCAGGGGCATGCAATTTTATTTTAAGTGGAATCCCAATTTTTTTAACTACCAAGTGAACAAAAAATTGCCTTAAGTAAATCAGGAGGCTAAAAAAATCAAGGGTTTGATTCCCCAGTTTTGAACTAATAATTATATTTTTTAACCATACATGTACATAAAACAGAACATAAAAATAACAATTTTATTTTACCATGCCATTCTTTCCAAAAGCCAACGTCTTTGCATCCATATCCAGAACACAAGAGATGGAGTCACCCTGCGTGAACCCAGACAGGGTAAGAGGTGTTTCTCCATTATGGTACAGATTTCCACTGTATGCACGATACAACCACATGTCAGTAGTTGAACGATGATTATCATCACGAACTGGGTAACGAGCAACTCCAACACATGTTCCTTCATTGCCACAGTTTTCTTTATCTACAAGGAACTAAGAAAGGACTTATTTATTGTTTCTTAACCTGATTCAGAAAAGAATTTAAAGAATGTCTTGCATGCTTCAAAACAGAATGTTCAGGGTTTATAATTTTTCCTTAAGTCTTGGTGCTGGTATTAGATTAGAATCCCAAATGACCATCACATTTTGCCATATAAATACCATTGCATGTAAATTGCATGATGTGGTTCAGTTTTACCTCTGTACAATTTGGCATTTTCCTTTGTTTTGGTACATGTATTGTTACGTGGCATACTTACCTGGCTGACAACTTGGAGGAAAAAACAATATGGATTGTATCCCTGTCTCAAGTGCAACCACAGTCATTTATTGAGGCTGCCAATATGGCTTACAATTATTATTCACACTTTGCTACAACTTTTACAGTGGCTACCTTCCATTCATAGCATCCTGACCTGATGCCAAGTCCAGCCAGTCCATACCCTCTCCTTGCACTACTGTGAACAACTGTGACACCATTCTCTACACTGCAGGCTTGTAGCTTGTCAATGTCAAACATGACATCATGTACAGGCACTTGGTCTACATTTGCTGCAAATCCCGAGTTGCTTCCATAGTGAAGTAAATAAGGGAAACGTGGAATGCTCCATGTGTAATCACCAATGTTCTGGAAGAGCTGTTTAGTGATCTGATTATAAGAGGCAGGATAGCGACATGAAAAAGAAGCACATAAATTCATAATTATTATTGTGTCTCTCTTTTTGGAAATTCATATTATTAAATAATGGAAATAGTATTATTCAACCAGAGGACCCAGTTGATGGCAAGCTTTCATCTGCACAAGCAGACTGTATCCACAGTTTTTGTCCTGAGGAAGCTTTCCAAATGATTGAGCTATACATGTACTACTATGCATAACTATGTTAATGCACTTCCATGAAGATTGATTTTTGGCATGATGTCCTGTGATGTCGAGTAAGAAAATCCAATGTGAAACCACCATACTCACTGTTCCAATTAAGACATCATCTTCACATGCTGGAAGAACAAATGTTAACAAATGAAAAGTCAGCATTCTTGTCCGTAAACTGAAGTGAGAAAATTCCTTTGTCTCGCTAGGAAATGAAACAATGGCCATGAGTAAGTCCAGCCAATCTCTGGAGATAAGCTTCTGCTGTGCTGCTTTAGTGACTGCAACTCTGCGCAGAAATTTCATGAAGTAACAAAGTGCTCCCTCAAGTTGTTTATGTTTGTGCGATGTTTCACCCTGTCTTTGCTCAAGGCCAGACTCAGAAGCATTTTCAGATATTTCCAATAAGATTAACTTGCTGGTATTCTCCACCAGTAACTTTAGTTGCTCAAATAGCAAATCAATAACACTTTGAATGATATTATCACTCAGTTTATCAGCAAACATCCTAATGAGAAAAGAATAGTGTAAATCATTAATAACTGATTTGGAAAAAGACACCAAATGGCATCCATCTAAAATGGAAAAATACATCAAAACCAGGATTTTAGCCACATAGGTGTCCTGTGGATGCCCACTTCTCAAAGAGAGTTGTTTTACCTTACAAGTTGTGTTAAGAATTGTTCATTTAAGGAAACTCTTAGCATATTTGGACATCCACATTTGAAGTCATCTTCATATCAACAAACATGTACAATGCATATTGCACAATCTATGTCAGCATACATATCAGCCATAAGGCTGCATGTATATGACAACTACATCAATCCTTGCCCTTTGGCAAACACGACAGCTCAAAGCCTTTTCAACATTATACACCAACACTTGTAGATCACTTGTGAAAAGAGAGTGCTCTTTGAGTGACAGCTGACTCTCTTGGCTCTCATGCTGTCTAACATGGTCTAAAAAACAATATAAAGTAAACAACAACAAACTGACCCAGTTGTTATTGCAATTATCTGCAGAAGTCTCCAGCAGGCAACTTGTAAGATGACAGGCAGCTGTGTAGTGTTGTCTACTTCAGTTTTGTGATAAGGACTGGGCAGAATGGCCAACAGGCTTCCCTGGCACATGTTGAACATGGTCATATGAAGTTTTGCAGCAACAGCCAGAGAAACATCTGATAGTTGATACTTGTTACTTAAAGCAAAAACTGCTAGGAGTTGCTGATGCTCACGTGCACCTAAAAGAAATCACAATTACTGGTTATACTAGTAGTACTCAAAGATTAAGAGAGTGCATTCGACCCTGTCATTTAAATATATATACCTAAGATAATTTCACTAGCTGACTTTCAACCTCTGTCTGTTGCTAAAATTGACATTTTTCATTAGCAACCGAGGGTTTACAGACAGATATGCGTAGTGACAAGGTCCTTGCAAGGGGAGAGGTCCCCTGTGCAAACAACGATTTGTTGATACGCCGAGTATGTTGCATGATGGTAGCCTTCAAATTTTGTGGTTAATATTCTTACAGTGTAAAAACTACTTAACAGTATATATTTTTATGTACATTATTCAAGCTGGAAGCACAAATATAAGAAAACATTTGCAATCACATCCTCTTTTATCATCAGCAAACTCTTTGCAACTAATTCCAGTATTTCCCCTGATGAGTACACCAGACAATATTTACGTAATTTGCCGTTCCTTGGTTCAGGCTCACTGACGAAAATTTTTCAGATCGCGTTTGCAATCCCTGCGCAAGGAATATCTGCAATTTGGCAGTCTGTATACTTTGGTAGAAGGAATATCACAGAAAACTCCAGAGAAATGCAAACAGACGAGAATAATAATTGAAATTTCCCCGCACCCACGTCCCCAAGCAAAGCTTCGGGAAGAGAATTCGCTGTCAAACCCATTGATCTTCCTTCTGCTATCTGTTCTTCTATTAAGCTTCGAATAAGACGGATAACTAAAATACATATACTCTTTGACACGAACGAACAATTGAAATATCAATGGCACTTTCGCCGAAACCAGTTGGTAAAACCGCCAGAACATCTTTTCCGTTGAGGAGGCAGCCACTGGTTTTTCCCACTCTGCGAGAAACCTTTAGCAGTTTCCTGCAGAACAAATTGTAAAGAATTATCTTCGACTACGGCCATAATTGATCTGATCTGATCTGATCATTCTGCTGAATCTATTGACAAGCTGTTGACAGTGATCGTTTTGATTGACGCGCAATTGACCAATCGTTATGCCTAATTGCCTCCCGTTCGTGGATGAATGGCGTTTGGTAAAATGTAAGGGCTCAGCTACAGGCTTTTCCTTTCCTCCCCACCCCCTCCCCCCGTTCCTCTTTTTGCTATCGCCCCATGCTTTCGTGCAACTTCCCCTTGGCTCTCGCTTTCTCCCGCTAAGACGAAACGGAAAAGACTGCTTCGCAGGCTATCAGAATATAGCTGTTCACAAGAGAAAATGAGGTGAGAGAACACATCCCCGTGCCCTATGATTATCTCTTTCAATCTATTTTTGTCTTTGCGCCACGCTGTGAAAAATATATTTAGTTTGAGTGGTTCGTCCCCATGCCCGCGCGGTCTATGGTCACAGGATCAACGGAAAGCGAAGAAACTGTGGAGATTTTTCTTGCCGTCACATAATCAAGTAAAATCGTAAATCGAAATTTAAAGTTTTGATCAAGTTTAATTTCTCAGTGTGTTTTGTCATCCAGAGCGCAATGAGTGCTCGAGAAAAGTTATTTCATTTTCTGAAAAGGAAAGAAACTGAAAGCAGCATGGACCATTTTTCTCTACGTGGACGAGAACTTTTCCCACTCTTTTCAAAATCAAAGTTTTGCGATTCATCGACAAACGTGATGCCCACTACCGACACCATTTTCTCAAGGCAGAACAGAACAGCAATCGGTCATTACATCATTACGTCATTACCAATGACCAATCAGGTGCCTTTCCTAAAATAGCCTCACAGTTTGACTACGTGCTAAAATTAGATCGAAAAAGATTATCATTGGAAGAGGCCCATGTATGGGGGATGTGTTCTCTTACCTCATGGTCTCTTGCTGTTCATAGAGCCAAGGTGATGCAAAGTTGTGTTTGTTAACATATAAAATACACAAGGACAAATCACTCAGATTTTGATAAATGCTATCATGGAAGTGTTTGAATTCACCAAAATCCAAAGCTGAGAATACAAAGTAGTGAAGAGAAAGAACCACCGCAAATGCGAGGTCACATGGTCTGCTCACATGCTCACAAGTTCTTCACATGTCTTAGTAATGCTACCAGTTTACTGGCCATGACGTGTCCCTGCAAAAATAAAGCGGGGATGCCCATTTTGGTGTCCTTATGGGAATGCGGATTTTTCAGCCTAGAACCGTGCACAGGGCAACCAACTCTGGAAAGCCACAGGTCAAAATTAGACTTGCATTCCACTTTGTCAAATGCAACAATGAACATTTATCCATGTAACACAGACAAACAAATGTTACAGTACATTATAAATAATGAATACATTTTCCTAACTTTGAAGAATAGGTTTCCTTTGGCTTGTTGCTTTGAATGAGCAGGACTTTCTACTGAAATGATTTAAGATAAACAACCAAGCAGGCAGGTTGATGTACTAGTGTGTTACAAACCTACAGACTCACATAGCTACTTGTTGTTTTCATCTTAGCATCCATCATGTTTGGAATTCCATTCCCTTTTCTCAGTTTCTTTGTCGTTTATGTAGTGATGACTCTGATTTTTTCCACAAATCAGAGTCCATGTGCCAGTTTTTTGAAAAGCATGGTAACCCTGTTTCTGTCGTTCAAGCGGGTCACCAACGCACGCAACTTATTGATCGAAGTCATCACTACAAACGTCACAAGAACAATCCATTCACTCTCACATTTTACCCTCACAACCACTCAGTTAAAACCATTATTCTTAAAAACTTCAAATTACTCCAAAACGATCCAGAGACTGGTACTATCTTTTCGCAACCTCCACTCATTTCATTCAAATGCGACAAAAACATACTATAGGCAATTTTTTGGCCAGAAGTTCATTCCAAATTAATGACCAACCCAGCAATTTTATATGCGCTCATGCACGATGCAAGACTTGTCCTTTCATTCAAAACGCCAACAAAATAATTATCAGGACCTCAGCGATCCATTAAGATCACTGATCACTTCACGTGCACCTCCGCCAACATCATCTATTGCATAACTTGCACTTACTGCAACAAAATATACATTGGTGAAACAGGACGACGACTAGGTGACCGATTCTAAGAACACCTTTGCAACGTAATTTCACATCATCTCCCCCAGCAGCAAGGCTTCCCATTAAATTGAGTCAAGTGAAAACCTACCTACCCTACCCGTTATCCCAATTGTTTTGGTATTGGCCCCAACTGAAACTAGCATACATCTAACAAAACACAACATAAGAACCTTTTCCACTGGTTGCATGATTTGCTCTCTCCAAGATTGCAACAAGACTTTGATACAGATAATGGACTGCTTCCTGAATTTCATCTTGGAGCTTTCTGCTGGTCGCTTTTATGTCATCCTATTTGAACATTTAATGCAAATGAAATTGGCCATCTCTTTTTGTACATCAGTAAAAATAAAAGCTTAAATGTACATGCAAAAAATAACAGGAATAACAGTTTTAACAAAATTGAAGCATGTAAACCTGGTAATGAAGAACAAGACATCCTTCACTTTCCCCTTGAGAAGAGGGTCGCATCACCTCTGGACCAAGGGTTCCAAGTAATAGCTGCAACTGAGATGATAGTAAGAGGGACTGCAGATTGAGAGTAGAACCATAACCACTGTCCGACACTGCAACAGAGGAGGGATCCTCACCACCATGAAGAAGTGCAAGGATTTGCTTTAGGGCAGTCAGTCTCACCTACAGGAAAAAGTACACCTTGACTTGACACTTAAATTATGATCATGTTTTCTCAAACCTAACAAAACAATGCACAATACAGGGCAGCAGGAAAGTTTTCATTCACCTGTAGGCTTCACACCTCTTCACACCTGTAACATAGCATACCTTTAGCCCTACATGTAGGATTTGAAATTTAATTGGTAACACTTTTCAGTTGTGTTCCAGTGACTGTGGCAAAATGATCAGTAACAGAAATTTTTTTGACAAAATTTCACACTTGATTTGGATGCAAATAAAAGGAAACAAACTAGTATTAGTCAAGAAAATAGAGAAAGAGATAAAACAAACACTACATATAAGCTTACATGTACTCAGTAATACGGACCTAGACTAGTAAGTGGCATGACATTCTCCAAAGCAGTCTCAAAATCAGTACAAAATTACCTTTTCCTGAATGTTTTTTTAATTTTTTAAAGTTAGGTTTTGCAGCTCTTCTTCACAGTCACCAGTGGATGCCATGTAAACCAACAATTGTAGCTGTTCTATATCAGCCATTCGTCTGCAATCTTTCGGTGACTCATAACAGTTTTATCTAGAGACTTATACATGTAGAACAAGGTCTGATTTTTCAGGCCGAGACTGTACTGCTTTGAATGGCTGTGCAATTTTTTTAAGGTAAATCTCCACTGTACCTTTCATGTATTCAAGTCATAAATTCAGGTTGCATTGTTCTGTTGCATAGCAACAAACTTGACCCACTTTTTACCATCAATTGCATCTATCTTAGAAACTAAGTTAGTGACCCCATATTTTTTGTCTAAAAATATTGTTATTACCAATATAAGATTCAGGGATAATTTACAAAAATTCTGTGGAGTAGATTTTGTTTTTTTATTAAAAAAATATAAATTCTGAAATGGGAGGAATTGCACTCCACAATTTTTTTTACAAGTTTGCACATGCATTCTGCTTTTGTTGTTGAAAAACTTTTTGCATTACAAAAGTAGGCTCACCAGATCAGCTTTTGAGTTATTAGCTTCACGGATAAGGAACTTTTCGCCTGTGTTCTAAGCACAAACTAAAATATTGAGTTTGCAAGATGCGCAGGCTGTCTGCTGATCAGTACAGCCCATAATTCCACGCCAATAAAATAATGCAAATACTCGAGTAGTACGAGTAGTAATTTCTATTTTTCTGTTGTCGGTAGCAACATAAGAGATACCAGAAGAGTACCATAGATACCCTAAGCTTAGACTGGCCCAGTAAAAAGAATGAACAAAACCTGAAGAGTAGTGTTTCCCTGCAGTTTTTTAGATTGATAGGCGATGTGATCAATTGCGATATCAACATCACAATTTTCGTATATGTTCCAGCAGAGTGGTTTAAAAAATGTTTTTCCTTTGAAATTGCCTGAAGGATGGATGTTTTCAAGGTAAAAACAAGTGATATCTCAATCAGCTAAATAACATTGGCAGAACAAATTTCTTCAAAGTAGGCCTCGTGCCGCCATGTTTGTTGTGAAATTTGCAAACTTTAAATCTATCATGCTATTCTGTGACCCCTTAGGTGATAGCAAGATACCTTGCACAGTGGGCAAGTATTACAATTATGAGTCACCCTTAATATGTGTCAACCTGTACACCATATCATGCCATGCACTTTAGGATTGATACAAGATGACAAACAGGTAGCAAATGACGTGCAACAATATTTTAGTTTCATATAAGCAGAGCACTTTAATCAAAGCAACTACTCTATTACTGAAAAGAAGAACAGAAAAAAAATTTTGTCAAATAGATTTTGATCAGCAAGGCTGAATATGTCTACAGCAAATAACTTTTTGGTTCCGTTATTTCTAAAACATGGTAACGACATGGTACATGTACGGGAAACGATCCTTACTCTGAAATCCTAGGGCTTGGTTACTTTATGGTTGAATTGAACCAGCAATTCTTGATTGTTGAAATGGTTCACAGTATTTTCTTGAACAAAAAATTAAAAATTGTCCAAAGTTGTGGAGTTGCCACGTCAGCTCATCTTTTAAATCTTTTTATCCCAATCCCATTCACCTGATGCTTGTGCAAAGGACACAACATTCTAACATGGATCCATGGCTTTTTGGTCAAAATTGGAAATGTTTTAAGTTTCTTTTGTCTGAGAGTTCCCAAAAGAGACTTGGATACATAGAAAACACCACCAAATATAAATGTAGAGGTTTGTCCTGAAAGCCTTGGAGCCATGTTAGAATAGTGATACCAAATGTGGCCAATTGAATGACAGCAAAACTAACTTGTATCAATTGACGTCTTTACAAGTGCACCCACAGCTGCTCTGAGGAGTTATGCATTGGTACTTCAAAAAAAGATGCCAGAAATGCCAATGGTACACAATGAATCCTGCCAGGAAATCTCCTGAGACATGTTCGAGGATACATTCTGTACCTTCAGCTTTCTGCTGTATATTTTCCTTGGGATCACTTGTACTCTTCCTCAAGAAGTTACTGAAATAAGTTGACTTTCAAATCCACCATTTTTAAATTTACAAAATAATTATAGTGTTGATGGTGAGGTGGTATGCTCTAAAGCAAAGTATGAGAGAAATTAACTTTTTGACCACAATTTTGTATTCACCTTTTTGATGATCATATCTGATATTTACTGACATTGAAATAAAAGTAAGATTCTATGTCAAGTTGCAGACATTCATACTTTTCATAGTTGATTTGATACTCATACAAAATTAGTTCCATGACCAATTTCAGATCTACTGTAACTAGGTTATCCGACTAGTTACCACACCTTTTCATCATTATCCATGTAGTTAATAAATTACAAGGCCAATTCAGGGCCCAGGTAGAAAAATTATGGAAATTCCATGAAGCCCACTGGAACAGAAATCCTGTGGGTGGGTGGGGGGGAGGAGTCAAACTGGAAAAAGTCTCTATAACTCTAGAATAATTATTATTTAATAGTAAATATCACTAAGGATTAAAGAAATTGCAGACTTTCTGGAACAAAACCTTAAAAATTGTCAAAATTTT
>Ga0126337_10002982_pt1 | contig 10934 bp, 5 predicted proteins | sample DipCmetagenome_FD_92527 | JGI IMG/M metagenome (GOLD analysis project Ga0126337, IMG submission 92527) | Coral microbial communities from La Bocana,Puerto Morelos, Mexico - Diploria C A metagenome | ecosystem: Host-associated > Invertebrates > Cnidaria > Coral | place: La Bocana,Puerto Morelos... | reverse complement strand
TCTGAAAGCTAAAGAATCGTGTTCGCATCTTAAGCAACTTAGTGAAGTTAACTCTGACTACTTGTCTAGAGCAACGTCGCCTTTAATAATGATTCTTCCTCCTCCATCTACCAAGCCAGGCCACAGATAATAAACCTTGTGACCCTCGAGCTCGTATTTGCCATATCCTCGTTCATCCTGGGATTCCACGGTATTGTGACACTCTCTCTTATAAGTGAAGGTGTGATATTCAAGCCTCAGTGGTGGAACTTGAGTGACCATTCGCCACGTCAACTTGATGCAAGCCCTCAAGTAATCATCCAGGGCATTTAATAATTCATCTGGTGGGTTAAGTTTACAAGACTTCTCTTTCCTTAGCTCCTGAGCCGCTCTGAGGATTTCATTCTTGACGTCCTAAACATAAACGTTATTAGCGGTTTAATAAGAAGAAATTATGAAAATCCGGGTGCCAAAGCACTTGTATCGAGGAACATTTCTTAGTGCTGTTCCGTTGTCTAGTCACAATTCCAAAACACAAAGATCGATCGTAGTCAATAACTTATTAACATGTTCTAATGAAGATACCAAAATGATCACAGAACCCTCATTTATTCATATTGTAAATCATGAGCAGTTAGGTGGATAACTTAGAAGTTAGAGTAAACAGGGGAGTAAATATGAAACTACTTTGTTTCTGGTATTCAATACTTCGATTCCGCGTTCTTAAACGACTTCAGCAGTCCGTCACAAGTATTTTAAGCATAGCGCGCTCGTCTAAATTCCCAGATCAGGGAACAATTTTAAAAGCAATGAAAAGAGCATTTTAGACATTGGTGTTTAGATGTCACCGTGACAACTACTATCAATACTCAAGAGTCACCGGAAAATAATAAAATAAATCTAGCCAAATTATGATACATAGATAGCTAATCGCATCCCAGCAAAAAAGCGTTTGAAAAAAACAAACAACCAAAAAAAAGAACGACTGATTGACAGAAAAAAAAAACAAATCAAGCAAGCTTAAATTCGAAGTTGATTATATAGAAACTCCATTTAAAACCTGCGGTTTAAGTCGCGGTGGCCTTATGGTTAGTGCGCTCGACTCAAGAGCGGGTGGTACAGGTTTGACCCTAGCTGGGGACTTCGTGTTGTGTTTTTGGGCATGACACTTTACTCGCAGAGTGTCTCTGTTATCACCCAGGTGAATAAATGAAGACCGGCGAATTTAATTTAATGATGGAGTAGCATTAGTATCTAGGAAGGAGTAGAAAATACTCGAAGTCGCTTCATGCTACTCAAACGGCCCAATGAGCCAGTTGGCTCATATGCAGACCTTACACAGTTGGTAACATTTTGTTCTCCGTGTTTCCTATTCACCTAATGATATATGGACTTGAAGGTTAAGTTGATGAATAGAAAATTGTTACACTTGCCCGCCGACTAAGCACTAAATCATTTGGTAATGAATTTTTTCCGCCACGAGCAGGGGTCGGATGAATATAGGTGAGGCGGAAGTGTGGCAGAAAACGGCTTTTTGAATAAAATCAGATAACTGACATCATAACGACATTTAAGTATCTTAAGTCAGTAGAATTCGCGTCTACAGCATGCATTATTCTGTATCCTAATACATGGATATGGCCGTAGCGGCTTCTGAGGTACAACTTAAGGGTCTACAAGACCCACTTGGTTCCAGAGACTAAAAAAAAAAAAAATACAAAAACAAAAAACAACAACAAGAAAATATTTTCATAAAAACTTACCATAAGGAATACATCGGTGTCAATTTTGGGAGCCGATTCTTTGATAGCCAGCAACAACCCATCTACAACATCCCTTGGATATTCCGATTCGATCCAGCGCATAGAAACTTTGAAATAGGGTGCTGCATCGGTCCTCTGTTACAGAAAAGAAATGATGAAGTCAAAACACTCGTACTCACGAATGGCCTAAAAAACCGGAAGCTTGAAAGCGAACTAAAAGCCCTGTAAACAGAGTCACCGGGCCTGCCGTAAAAGCTCGGTTTCATTTAGTGGATAAATACCAAATTAAATAAAAATCAACTAGACAGATAACCTAAACGAATAATCGAATGATCACGCATGATTCAGAGAAATTTATAAATATAATCGATAAAAATCATCCATCCCGCTATTCTTGCCAAAAAAGTTGTTGCTGTGCAGGTACCAGAACTACAATTACTGTAAATGAATAAGTTCTTATAAAGTAATTAAGTGAAACTCTTACCTGTACATTTTGATCGGAGTAATGATCATGGTGGATATATGGGCCGTTGTCCACTGCAAACTTAGATATTCCTTTGAAGGCGTTAGTCATGACTTCTTTAATGGAAAAAACATACTCGTAAACTACCTGTTAATAGAGAAAGACATTTTACGGGGACCATCAATGTATCCTACTATAAATACAGGCGAGAGTAACACAAATAGCAGGCCTTTCTTTCGAATAGCCGGTGTATACTCAGGCCAAGGCGAGAATTTTCCTCTCACTTCTCGAATCATGATCTAATATTTGTAAATTCTTGTCACCTATAGAAGTTATGGTGTGCTATAACGACTACTTACAAACCTCACACTATTTAACAATTAGTATAATTTTACTAGTGTACTAATGCAAATGTTGTAATCTTATTGGCTGAGCTAATGTACACTATCACCCATTAGTATTGTAGTGGCTTGGTGTGGTCGACAAAATTAAAATGTCTCCTTGTTTTTAAAAATTTTTAAAAGTACATTTGCAAATAAATGGTTAATCGAATTCCTGAAATAACTAAAAGGAGGGCATTTTCTTTCAAAATGTTTGAAAGAAACTGATAAATCTGCGCACACCAGCGAATGGCATATTGACAATTCAGACGAATTCTCTAAAGCACGAAGTTTAACACTAGGATAGGAAATAATTGGAATCGTTATTTGAAGCAAATTTCATTTAGAACTCTACGAAAACAATTTGATTATTTGCTCTTGATTTCTATGAAGTTATAGTTGATTCAATTCGGTATTTCGCCTGATCAACTATCGCCTCATAGAAATCTCGGGCTCATAATCTCATTGTCAAATAGAGAGCACCAACCTCAAACATCATAGAGCTCAATCGTTTGGCACTGACATTATCCGTTTTTTCTTTGAATCGTTTTTCGATAATGATGCAGGCATCAAAACGCTCACCACTAGGGAAAGCCCTAAAATCCTGTTCTACCCTGGATTGTCTGTTTAAACTTCGAGTGTCTTCAACATATCGTTGATCTTGTTTGGTTCTCATGTCACTGTAATGTGGCATGTGGGAAAGTGAGATGCTTACATAATGGAAAGGTAAGAGGCTCGGCAGTCTTACTACTTGATACTTACAACTGGCGTATCAATGCCACACATCAATGCAACACATAACTCTATATAACCCAGTATGTGGGGATCCAAGGTTAATTATCTTTCCTACCATTTCGACCTCTTCCAGCTCTTCGCAGGTAGTAAGTGCTTCCGATACTGTTACTCTTTCGTACCGGCATGCTGCGTTGTTGGTAAACTGGAAGGCATACTCGAACGGTTTAGGAAGTCAACCGACACATTTGACACAATTGATAATGACTTTCTTTTTATCGTCATGCAGTGTACGTGGCTTCTGGAGCTTTACTGGTATACCGCACTTCCCACTTTCCTCTACGAGGGATCGTTTGTGAGAAAAATCTAAAAGCGCTTCATTTCATTTTAGCTTTGTACGCTGACTTTGCATGGTCGAAGGTACTGCGCCTGCTTTTTTTGGGAGGGCTTACGGTATGCTAGCTTTGATAGATGCAGTCTTCGTGTCGCATCAGTTTGCTGGTTTGGTATTTTAAAATTCAACATTTGGAGACGACTTTGGATTTTCTGCAACGCATCTGTCTGCTGGTTTGACATTAATCATAAGGTCTGGAGAAGACTCTGGATTTTGCTGAACTGATTTTCCAGATTCGAATGTGGACTTTGGAACGACTTAGCGGGGTGTTGTTTTGGAAGCCGTTTTCTTCTGGTCCGTGTTACTCCTGGCCGTGCCATACATATTGACTGTATGTGTTCAAAGTGAACTGACACCGAAGAGAATTGCATCATTTGCTTTTTATACGGAGAAGACGGATCGAAAATTGCATATGCTGATTGGGTGACATTCTTGTTTTATTATTGGCTATTTAGTTTGCTTAAATGTGTTCAGTATTTTGCATGTAAAACTGCGCTTCGTAGTTTAAATAATCCAGCGTGATTCTCAGGAATTACAGGCCGTTTAATTTGTCTCTCCCTTCCCCTTTATTCATTTTCAGAACATTGTGTGGCTTTAAAATTTCTTTATAGAATTGCATTTTTTTTTAACTTTGCAAAAAGTTGAATCATGACATGCTTGCTGATCATTACTCAATAATGATAACAAAAGGCATGCAATGCATGGAGGAGCAATGCTGTTCTTTCCAATGTAGCAAGGACAAAGCCAATGACCCCTGAGACCCCAAAACTTGAAAACAAATACTCTCTATTTTTATACATTTTACATTTTTTTTCGAGGTGGGGGGGGATTGGTGATCCTCTGTCTAGACTGAATGATTCAAAGACATAAAAAACAATTGAGAGGCTAAAATGGTTATGCAAAGGGTTTAATAAGTAAAATTAATTAATTATTTTAATGATAATTTATGCAAGAGGTTATATTTTATGATTAATTGTTTTATAAATAATAATTGTTTACACCGGATGTCATCATTCTTGTTAGGGTTGCTAAGGAAATACAATTTACCTAATTGCTAAGGTCACCTTGAATATCTCTCTTCTTAGTCTATTCATTTCATTTTTAACTTTCTCGGTGGCCTTAATTTTTTTCTCATTCAAATTGAGAACATTTAGTGACGGAACTGTTTCGCACTCGGCTCAGAGTAACATAATGCATATGCTCTCTTATATCAAAAGTCATCAATATCTGTGAATGATTGGTCACTTCTAGAACCTTCTTTATCTTTAACACAGTTAAACCATGCAACAAAGACAGCTAAGCACAGTTTTTCTAATTGTTTCGATCTTCTTTGATAATGTTTAATGACATTATAGCAGTTGAGTTGTTAAGCAACTCCTTAAGCTTATCTAATTTCTTTAACAAGAATTCCCCTACATCTGGAGGTAAGGTACTGATAAATTGAAAATGATCTTCTCATTGGCATTTGTAATACAATGTACACAGCTTCTTGAGCACTAATTTCAACTGCATTTAGAAATTTGTTTCCAATCTGCCTTACTCTGTTTGTCACTATCTTTGTTGCCAGATTTAGGTTCTTTAGATGCTTTTTTCTAGAAGTCTGCCCATAGTTGTCTGCCCTTTTGTATGTTTTAGTGTTCCTGGCCTCAAAAGGCATGCAGGACAGTTATTTCCTTTCATCTGAGCTACGATAAGCCTTGTGGAAAGCTAGCTCTAGGACAGAATTGTATCGAGATATATCAGTGACAAGTCAAATTCTGCAGGTACCTTTTTGCGAATCCAGAGAGATATTAAGTTGAGGTCACACTACGCACTTTTACCCGAGAAAAAATTGATTTACCCAGGGAAAACCCGAGGTAAATTTATCCCGGGTTTCATTTTCCCCAGGTGAAAAGGTCACACTGAGGAAAACCACATCTGGGTATTTACTAGGTATTGGCGGAATTAATTTCCATGTCGCGTAAACAAATATTTGGCGCGCAAATCGAAAACAACATGTTAGATAATCACACAGATCAAAGAGAAATGGTTCTCCTCTTTTTATTACATTTTTATTCGGTGTTGCAACGAACAAGGCGATCACGAGTCACGATCAGTATATCACGACGGGCCCAAAGAAGACGACAAGCTGCGTTACTCCGTGTATTTACTGCTTTTACTTTGCAGGAACGTCAGCCTCGGCGTATCGTGGGTTCTTCCAAGACCTCAGTACTCAGTTTGAAAACTTGCTCAATTCAAATGCTTTGAACATGTGGTGGAAAGAAAACTTACAAGGGAAACATTCCATTTTATTTGCACGGCTGTTGTTCCTGTTATCCAGCGACAAGACATTAAACTTCGAGCAGCCAAATGAAACCTGTACTGATTGCAAATGATTTATACTTACACATTCGATCTAAACCACGCCATCTTCTTCTTTAGACACACACCGACACGTACGCGGCAAAGGCGACAAAAGACTTGTACTTTGATCTTTTTCAAGTAAAACGTGACGCGATCAAATCAAATCTGTCATCGGCGCGTTTGCCGATGAGCATCTATTGGCTAACTACCTTGGGATTTCAGTTTACTCCTTCAAACCATGTAGGGTAACTGTCAAGGGAAATTCTCCTGACATATTCAAGCTTCAATGGAAATAATTTACCTGGGGAAAAATCGGTCACACCTCTAAATTTAAGTTTAAGTTTCCCTAGGTAAAACTGTCAACAAATCAAGTTTACCTAGGGCAAAATGTGGGCTGTAAAATGGTATATATTACCCCCAGAACCTTAAATTAGAATTAATCTGATGATCCTTACCTTCTCATAAGTGATTCAATTTCCCTCTCTTTTGCTTCAAGATCTCGTTTACACTCCTCTAGTTCTTTCTTTAAGCCTCTGTGAAATAAGCAGTATACAGAACATTTTTTGGGATCAATTTGATAAAATGTATTTCCTTATAAATATTTTCTCGAGTGCGGAGTATCCTAAAATCTTTTTGCAGAAGAAAACAAAACCCAGATATTCTTAGAATGAAACTTGGTAATAGTCTTTTTAGATCTGAGAAATGCTGGGAATATGGGTGCTTTACTTGAGGCACAAACCAGGTTGCCTATTGAATGAAGCCTTTAGGAACATCCAGATAGTAATGGTAACATGATCGACAAAAGAATCATCCCAAATTATCAGGTTGAATAAGCATGATACTTAATGCATACTCCAGAAGTGATTACCTTCCACAGCTTGACTGTTCGCAGAAATGCAAAATAGGAGTTAAGTGAGCGAGCGCGAATTCACTCGCTTGGTCGGTCGGTCGGTCGGTCGGTCGATCCTTCCTTCCTTGGGTCGTAAACTTGTTTGTATTTTCGCTGACCAATGCACAACTTGACTTGACGAAGAGAAAAATGTCGTCGAATGGCTCAGCAAATGTGAAACATAGTAAATAAAAATTAGATAAATTTCAGCTATGTATGTCAACAGCATGCATTTTCTTATTTGAATCGCTTAAACAACAACAACAACAAAAAAAAAACTAGAAAGCATTTGTTCAGTCCTAGTTACGAAATGAACACGGGCTCCGGGGTTTTAAAAACATGATGCATGCAATGCATGAATATTGAACAAAATAATAAATTATTATAAATGGGAAGCACTTATCAACTTCTTGAGGGAAAAAAAGTCGGAGGGAAAAAAGAAAAGAAAAAAAAAAGATCGTGCGTTTGCCCGGCAGAGTCTCGAACTCTCGCCCTTCATGCTTTCCCAGCTTTCTAATACAGTATACCAACGCACTTAGCCAACTTAACACATATAAGTTAGAAATGTAAATTGGCCACCGTAAGGAGTTATAAAGCTGACGTTTCGAGCGTTAGCCCTTCGTCAGAGCGAAAAATTTTCGCTCTGACGAAGGGCTAACGTTCCAAACGTTAGCTTTATAACTCGTTACGGTGGCCAATTTACATTTTCAACTTAGTTGATATAACCAAATTACCTTGTTACCTCCACCGAAGCAGCACCACAGTTTCTCTAGAAACTTTCACCCTTATTAACTTAACACATAGGTCCGCAAAGCGTGTATGTGTCTAGAGCAATATGCATTATTGTATTGCGGAGTCAGGGTAGTGATTAAAGCCTGATTTTAAGAGGTTTAAATAAAGGGCAGAAGAAAGAAATTTAGTTTTGGAACAAAGCAAAAATATTTCATCTTTTCTGCTTATACTGCTGCATGTACTTCATCATGCAAAATAGTCGTACCCCCGAAGAGGCCTTTTTTTCATCTCATAAAAGAGTAGCATGCAATAAAGATAATTATAGTTAGGTGGAAAATTTGTAGCAGTAAGTAATGAACTGGCTAAGAAAATGGCCTCTCTACCTGTTTGTTTGTTTGTTTGTTTTCTTGTTGATACAATTATACGAAGTAACTGAGTGTACTTGTCAAACGGTGTTATAATTTAAGTACATTTTTTTGTAGTACCCTTGTGTTTCATTGGTTTTTGTCTTCTTCACGGATTTCCATATCGTGTCACTCAGCAAAGCTTGGAAAATGTTAATGCAGCAATAGATGAGGACGGCTTTGTGAAATTCTGTGGTTGGCATGGAGCTCCGCGACGGCCTTGTAATACTATCGCATGCATGGGGTCCTGTAAAATATGCCGTAAAATAAGCCCTCTGTTCTTAGGTGAGGTCATCTGAGGTTTGCCATGCAAACAAACATAGAAAAGAAATAACTTCCTGTGCTCTTACACTGCGTAACGCTCCTTCACGTACGCAATGTTAGAGCATCCCAGAAGCACTGAGGCTATCTACTATTTTGCATTTATTTCGATGTAACCCTCATTGTGCCTTACTGGCATTATTGAATGTTCAAAAGCGCATTTAGTTCTTTTATTAACTATTGAGACATCCTGGGCTCAATGTTTTCTTCCTTCTTGGTATCAATTCCCTTCCGTGTTGAAACATAATGCACTCTTCCTCTTCTACATCAGTGCAATTCACTGGCGAAATGCATGCTTTCTTGTAATCAGTTTACTTCCGTGACTAAATAATGTGCCCTATTCGACTGCGCGCGCAATTATTAAAGAAACCAGCATCTTTTCATAGGCTGCGTAGTTGGCGGCTTAACTCATCAGGCTCCTCGCGGCATCACCGCTCTCGGCGCTTGTTCGAGCTTTCTACCCAAACTAAACTGCCAGCTAAGATTTTAATAGCAAAAAAATAATGCATTCTCTTTGCTCTAAGACGTGTTTATAATTTACATTTGGAAACGAGGAAGTAAAAATTTAATAGTCGGGACCCAATGTAGAATGTGTCCTAACAGAGGTGATCACTGTTACGTAATGCTGTCACGCATTTCACTATTTCTACACGTGAACTGTTCACGTGCTCTCAGCAGAGCACGTTCTCGCTACATGTGAACTACCATTAAAATTGTTTGTTGAGTTTTTCTTAGAGTTTTCTACTGTTTGATCTTCTCTGAGCCGAACCACGAAAGAGTTACTTTAGCCTGCTTCACTTCTGTTCTGTAAATCAAATTAGTGTATGACTAATATTGTTCATCTGATAGCTATTTCATAGTCCTTTTAGAGGTTTTGGTGTTTGTGTATTTATCGACGCTCTTATTTATTGGTATGTTGTAAATATACTGTCTGAACAATATTATATACTTAGTTTCCTTCTTAAGTGTTCCCGGACTGCTACCAGTGCGGCACAGTCGCCTAACGGCTAGGGTGAACCCTTTTTCGCTTTTACCATTTTTTTATATCATCGATCTTTGATCTATTGAACAATTACATAATCAGTTCCAGGTTTCTTTGCGTACAGCAAGAGCCAACTATCTCCATCTCTTAATCTATTTTTTTTGGTGTAAACCTAGTAGTCGTACGTTGTCTAAATCCTCTTGGCAGACACAATTGAAAACGCAAAGAAGCGGCCATCAGTTTGAAAAAATATCCCACACTGCTAAGCTATTCACATAGTGACAAGCGTAGCCAATCAGAGGACAGCATTCCTGACAGATTGCTATCGCTTTATACCAATACTGAATTGAGTCTATATATTTCTTAAGTGCAAATAATATCATCCTGCGACAAACATCGCCTTATATAAAACAAAGCCAACTGGCTATAAAAACTAGCTTGTAAAATTTACGGTAATGTCGGGTTAGAAATAAATCAATCAGGTCACTTGTAAGATGCAGAGTCAAATTTCTTTTTGGGGGGACACCATCTCAACCTTGAAAGTAAATTGTAACATTATAAGAAGTGGTATTATAGCATTAAATCAGATACTATTTAAACAGAAATCTACAGTAAAAAAGCCTTAAGAACTAATTTACTAAAAATCGTAAAGTCTTTAAATGCCATTATTACAGAAAACTGGCTATGTTGTGATGTCATCACTAGAAAAAGCGTTGTGCAATGTCACTCGCGCCCAGAGTTTGTCAGGCGAGAGATTAATCATTGCATCGCTCAGGTGTTTTTCAGTGGTAAAGAACATTCAAGGCCTAGCAACTCTTGTTATTAAAATGCCAGGTCACTTAATTTTCATTGTTGTTAAAGGGATTACAAGTGACATCGAAAACAATCCAGTCCTCGCCATTAATTCGGAATGGTACAAAGGGAAGCTGGTCGTTTCGCATACAAGTCGATTCGCATACAAGTCGATTCGCATACAAGTCGTTTCGCATACAAGTCGATTCGCATACAAGTCGATTCGCATACATCGAGGTCGTTTCGCCGACACGACCTTGGTCGATTCGCATACATCGAAGTCGTTTCGCCTACATTGAAAATAAAATTCTCATAAACACTCTAACAGGATAGCTATTGGACAGAGAAATAAACTTAACCTCATATTATGTGTCGTGCGTTATTTTTGTTTAGCACAGCGAACGCGTTGACAGCGCGTAGACTAAGTTCAAGTTAAATTCGTCATGCACTTAGGGTTAGAAGAATTTTGTTATGTTGTTTTTTTGCTTTTTGCGGTTTGATACTGTAAACGTTCGGCTAGATTGCAGAATACCCGGCCCACAAAATATCTAACATAAAAAGACTTGCTCCCGCAGTGCCGCAGTCGTGTTGTAATGCTACTCCCGCAGTCCCGAAGTCTCCGTTGATGATACATCAGACTTAAGATTTCAGCTGATGACTTCGATCGTGTTGTCGAGTGTTGAAGTTATTTGTAATTCTTATAAATAAGAATTGAGAAAATCTGAGATTCAAAAACGAGCACAAGACGCAGGAGATTTTG
>Ga0126337_10002980_pt1 | contig 10939 bp, 9 predicted proteins | sample DipCmetagenome_FD_92527 | JGI IMG/M metagenome (GOLD analysis project Ga0126337, IMG submission 92527) | Coral microbial communities from La Bocana,Puerto Morelos, Mexico - Diploria C A metagenome | ecosystem: Host-associated > Invertebrates > Cnidaria > Coral | place: La Bocana,Puerto Morelos... | reverse complement strand
GCCCTTCGTCATTCGCTCTGACGAAGGGCTAACGCTCAAAACGTCAGCTTTATAACTTGTTACGGTGGCCAATTTACATTTTCAACTTAGTTGATATAACCAAATTACCTTGTTACCCCCACCAACGCAGCACCAGAGTTTCTTTAGAAACTTTCACCCTTTATTAACTGTAACACAAACAAACATACAATCTAACGTTTATCAGATCTGTTGTTATCATTATCATTACCATTAAGATGTAGCCCTTGTTAAAAATTCCAAAGGATGCAAATGTAGCTGTTGTATAGAGATCATCATTGTTTACCTTAAAGTACAGGTAACTTCTTTTATGTTATTGGAAAAAATGAGAACATTCTGATGGATGTTGTACCATTTCAGGAATTCCCCATTCTTTGTCAGACATGCCTTGGAGATAATCCTTATGTTAGAATGGTATTGTATTATTTAGTTGTTTTATCCTCAGTGACTATTGTAGATGATTTGGACTCTCATGGTATGTAATGATGCCATGTAATGATTGGACTCTTTATTGTCTTTCTCATGTGATTTGTTATCTCAAGGTAGAAAGAAGCTAGTAATGTGATACAGCTTAGGGTACATGTGAAGAGCCTCACAACTTGGAAACAATTTTCACAACAGCTTTAATCTCTTCCAGGACTGCATTTCTTAGTTATGACACTATGAGCTGCTAACTGTACTTGTCTTCAGATGTTTAAACCTCATTATAATTTGTTATTAATTCTCTGTAAATTATGCATTATCCCACAGACAAGAGAAACATATGGTAGAGAATGTAAGGTGAGTTATGAGATAAACCTAGCATACACTTAACAATGCCATATTCATGTGTCTATTCTTTGAGTTCGGGAGAGGAGCAGAAGCTTCTTTCTTTCCACTAGATAACCTTTTGATGAGGGATGACATTTAAAAAGTAATGTCCAGCTTCATTCATGACCTTAACAGTGATCTTTGTTGTTTTTTAATGGCTGCATTGTTTTTTAAAAATGTTGCAGATTTGTGCACGTCCATTCACAGTGTTTCGTTGGTGTCCTGGTGCTCGTATGAGATTTAAGAAGACAGAAGTCTGCCAGACTTGTTCAAAGTTAAAGAATGTTTGTCAAACATGCCTACTTGATCTTGATTATGGTAAATACGAATATGATGTGTCCTTCTTCTTGGTATTAAGTTAGAATTAAGAGTTTCTCTTAAATTAAGGAGAAAACCCAAATGTGTCACAGTACAATTTAAATTTCTTAATTTTATTCTAATTAGATGTTCACTTTAAATAGCCTTTGGCTATTAAGTGGTAAAACTCCTTTTAAGTCTTTTTTATTTGTATATACAGTACATGTATGAGTAATGGCTGATCTAGTGTGAACTTTGTCTATACTGAGCCTACAGGAGTACATGATGTGTTCTTACAAAAAAACAGAAACGATACATGTTGTCTGCTGCATGCATGTAATGTCGGGCAAAAACATTCTGCAAACTCCAAAGAAAACTTACATGTAATATTCATCATCTGATAGTGGAAAATAAAGTTGTACATTGTAAAAATGTCCTTAAGAAGGCAAATGAAGAATTGGTCACCACGACGGAGGTTGTGTATTCAGTGTTTTGAAGATCTTTTATACCTTGAAATGAATTAAGACCACATCTACTATGTAAGCATTGCAAACTGCAGTTACATCATTTTTGAGCATATATGCATGATGGTCATGATCACTGGAAGCGAAATGAAGTCACTTTGAAAGAAGTGAAAAGTGTCACTGTCGGCACCCCAAACACTGAAGAGTGCAAGGAATGATATCATGATAGAAAGACTTGTTGCAGTCTGAATTTTGCTGTCTCTGCCTATAAACAAGATTCATCTTTGACTGAAAGGAGTCTAGAAAAAGGAAAATATAATATTTGTGTGGTTTACGGGCCTATGTTTCCTGTTTTCCTGTTTTCTGTATTGTGATGCCAGGCCAGGCTGTTTGATAAGAACTGTTTGCAAGCTTAGCACAGGATGTTCATTATCACAAATATCACTTCATCCAGCTTTTCTTCCAAGACTGCCATACATGTAGCTTTACTTCAAGAAAGCTGCAAGTGAGTCATTCCTATGTTTCTTGCATCAATTTGATTGAGCTCATTCAAAGGAAACAATTTTTGCAACACATGGGATGAGATTGCAATGCTCCATGTTCACAGTTGATTTTGCTGTGGAACAACAAAGAAAGAAGATGAAATATGACTGACTTTCCGTATATCCAGTGAGTAAGACCACAACGACATCGTGACCACTGTAAATTGCCTTAAGAAAGACTTGCTTATTATATTCAAAGTTGCAGCCTGGAGGCTACTGTTAAACATTTACGGTTAATACTGATTGCAGCGGGATGCTTTGAATTTGACCAAGCACAGCAGGACAAATTGCCTGATTAGAGAGGACACCTCCCTAATGTTCCCAACTGTCAAAGAAGCACAAGACCAGAACCAATGAGGATCTGTCCTCTCTTGATCCAGGAGGGTGGGAAGATGACAGATGAGAATGAGATTGATTGGTAGAGTGGTAGATCATTTTTATAATATTTTATTACATTCTAATTTATGTTTTATGTTGTTTCCAGGTTTGCCAGTACAAGTCAGGGACCATGCCCTTGGGATGAAAGATGATGTACCAAAATCTGATGTTAACAAAGAATTTTACACTCAGAATGTGGAAAAAGAGGTGAAAACTGCAATTGTTAATTTAATCAGGTATTCCTGTAGGGGATGGGAGAGGAGAAGAGAGGAAGAAAGGAGAGGCCTTCATTGGCTTGTGTCAAGCATCCAAAATCTTTACACAAAAGACTCTTAATGACACTAAGTCATAGAAGAACTGTACATAGCAATACAAGACCTGTTTCCAAAAGGCTTAAAAGAGATCTGTGACAATACCAGTATCTTTGAGATCTTATTTTTTTTTCAGAGATGCTTATTGTGCAGTGAGTGGGTGAATGCTCTTCAAAGTAAAATCATCTGATTTCTTGTAGTTTCTCTCTGTGCATTTCCTTTCCTTCTTTTTGACTTGTGCACAATGTTGTGTTTGTTATAGTTGGCTAATTCAGATGGCACAACCCCTGGTGGAACACTGGGTAAAGCCAATGCACCCAGTGATTTGTTGCTTAAACTAGCCAGGACCACACCCTACTACAAGAGGAACAGGCCTCACATCTGTTCATTCTGGGTAAAAGGCGAGTGCAAGCGTGGTGATGAATGCCCTTACAGGTCTGTTTAAAGATTGACAGTTATAAACAATTATTGGATGAGGTTTTTGTGATATCCAGAATAATCAAGGTTGAGGTAGGGGTTATCAGCCGAAGCCTTTGGCTAACCCCTTGAATAAGTGCTGTCCTTGATCAAGTACTGCATAGTTTTAGGATTAGCACCGACAAGTGCTGCAGCAGTCTTTTGAGCAAATATAAATAGGCAGTGATCTGCCCAATTTTTAGATTATGATTTCCAGTGTATAGTGTGAGAGCTTATGAGACAGAGCTCCAAATTTCCTTCAAATTAATGCTTTTTTACCATGATATATATTTTGTTGAACTAGCCTGGGGTTCATATATTGGGGAAGTAATTGGTTTCCTGACTTTAAGTTTATGAACCAATAAAATAATTGAGACCAATAATATAATCCCACAGCCCAAACAACCTAGATTATTAAAGTATTTATCATTGATAACAGCTCTGAACAATACATATTGATGCATTCTTGCGATCCATTCTCGGCAAGCACACCAAAGTTGACATTTGTGATTGTTAAATTACTCTTAATTGTCCACTTTATTTAAAGTTGTTCATTTGAAAAGTGATTTCGTGACACTAATTTACAAGTGATATGTTCTATTGATTCATGTTACCTATTTTTTAGAAAACGAATTTCTGTGAACAACTCTTAGCTCATAGACCCTCAATAGAAGTACCAACACTTTAGTTTATATAGAAGAGTGGAAAATATATTTACTATTGTTATTAAATTTTCAGTAGGTCATCTGTTGTTCATTGTGAAATTCTTTTGCAGACATGACATGCCTACTGACCCTAATGACCCTCTGGCAGACCAGAACATTAAAGATAGATATTATGGGATGAGTGATCCAGTAGCGACACGCCTGCTTAAACAGGCTTCTACCATGCCAACCCTGGAACCTCCCTCTGACAAGTCCATCACTACACTGTATGTTGGAGGACTAGAGGGCAAAGTGGAAGAAAGTGATTTAAGGTCAGCAAATGAGACTGTTCTTAGCTGCACAAAATGTTTACAACAAGCCTATAACTATAGTGGTATAGTATCACCCAACTAGTGGACTAATGCAAATCCTGCATTTTGATTGGCTACACTACTAGAGGACTATTAGTAAATTCTTTTGTTTTATTCCCAAATAAATCTTTCTTCAACTTGCATTTGCAAAGTTTTTTTCTGTCCGACTAGTTGGGTGATAACTATTAGTAAGACCCTTCGCCCTCAAGGGCCTCATGGGCTATTGACCAGTAGTCTGTAAGGGCTACTGGTCTAATTTTTAAGAAGTTACAACTTACATATGAGCCATATTTCTTCTTCCAGGGATTATTTCTATCAATTTGGTGAGCTACGATCAATATCAATGGTTCCACGACAGAACTGTGCATTTGTCTGCTTTACCTCGAGAGTAGCAGCAGAAACAGCAGCGGAGCGCTCCTTTGGTAAACTGATACTAAAAGGACGGAGAATGAAAATTATGTGGGGCAAGTCTCAAGGGCAGCAACCAACCCCAGGAAAACAGGGAGGCACCTCACTAGCTCCAGTACCAGGATTACCAGGAGGTGAGTGTTTTCAATCTACACCTACTCTTTGAACTAAAATAAATTGATTTAAATGTTAAGTTGCCATGGTAGCTCAGATACTGGTGAAACATAATGTCATTTGAAACTTTAATGTTTCTGTAGCACACCAGTAATGTTTGATTTTCTTTAGGATTGATAATGGTTGTACCCTAGTCACTCAAAGTTAAACAGTATTGTTACTCAAAAATCTGATTAAGCCAACTTAAATCATTCTCTGATTTAATAATTCTGTTTTCTTTGTTTCTGTTTCAGCGCTTCCGCTGCCTCCCACAGAAGAAAAAAGCCAAACAAATTTCTTCAACCTTGCTCCACCAACCAATGCAGCATCAACTGGTCCCCCTCCTATTCCACTTACTTTACCACCTCCCCCTGGGCAGGTTCCAGGTATGCCCCCTCCCCCCATAGGGCACCATTTACCTCCACCACCAGTAGGATTCCCTCCCCCTCCTCCTTTTGGACATCCACCATTCAGACCACCTCCTATGCCTTTTTATGGAGCGCCACCCCCTCCCCGTATGCTGCCACCTACGAGGCATCCCATGCCTCGCCCTCCACCCGGTCCTCCACCAATACACTATCCATCTCAGGATCCTCATAGATTGGGTGCAGGAAAGGGTGGGGAAGGAGGTCCCCATCCACCAGCCCCTGCAGCTGCCAGTTCTTAGTCTATCAAAACTGTCTTACCTGTCTTGTGTTTTTAGAAATAGTGCACTCGAAGTTAATTTAATAGGCGTTTCTATATTAAAAACTCTTAAACTAACCCTACTTTAACTGACAAGAGAGTCTGATTGCTGCAAGAATGCCTAACAAAAAGTTTTCTAAGCTTTCAACTGTATAAATTCAAGATACAATGCATGTACTATTGTAGACCTTCATTGTTATATCTACCTTTTAATTTACAAATTAAAGCGCAATGCAGCCACTTAAAAAAGGAGTGTAATTTGCTTTGTGTTAATGCAGCCAAGCCAAAGTTATAACACTGCAGGGAACTTCACTAATTAGGGAGTTTTATTAACCAGGATGTCAACTTTGAGGACTATGTCGATACAAAAAATGAACCTATATCTTAGGTAGGAATCTTGTGATACTGTGAAGTCTCACTGTCAAAACTCTCACAAAACTGGGTCTGGGGCAAAGCGATAAAAATAATTTATATTGGAATAGAAATTTGGAAGATAAATTGGGAAAGAAATTAAAAAAATTAACTGTCATGGTTAATGTTCTTCAGACAACGTAGAGTTTGGTCATTTCACATTGTTTTGCAGAAGACAGCAAAGAAATGTTCAAAGACTTAACACACAAGAACAGTCATTGTTCTGCTCATTAAACCTTTTGTATGGTGGTGTTCCTGTTGTCGTTGTAGTCTTCTCAAGTTCCCTATTGACTAACAAGACATGCTGATTGACCTTAAGTCATCTAGGGAAATTGCACAACTGTGGTAAAACAAAGGGAGGAAATAAATAACTCTACTCCAGGACATAAAAGGACAATGGGCAGGCTTCCTCGAAGCTGAAGATACCCTCATGAAATGACTCAAAGTTACAAAATGTAACACTTCTCAACATATTGTTTAAGATTTCAGAGGTGCTGCCCTTGAAAATATCAATTCGGTCATCTTCTCTTATGTGATTTATGAAAATCACTGATGGAAAAATAGCGTTTCTTAATTGGCGTAAAACAAATACCAACATCGGCTGGAAAAGTTGAAAATTTGTTTTTCCATGTCAGACTATTTAAGAGCTGAATTGTATATCCCATTTTAGATGAGAATTGAAGGGGAATTTGTAGTTACAAGTTTTCTGCAAGGAGGTCTAATTAGACAGAGAGAGAGACTGTTGTTCAAGGAAGCTGGGACAAGCGAAATGTATTCTTTTCTAGCTTTTGGTGCCTGTCATTCCCCTGGTGGCACCCCTTGAAAGGCTGCTGGGGCCATATATGCATTACAAATATGGATGGTGGTTTGCTTTGTGCAGAACATGTGGCCACTAATAAATTCCACCAACCATTATTTCCAGATTGGAAGGCCACCCTCAAGGAAATTAGAGGTGGCCGCTTTACAAGGTTTTTGTGTACCTTGAATATGTTTGTAATTGCTTAATGAACATGAAATCATGTCAAAACAATCACAATTTAAGTGTTGGGATGTTTTTATCAGCTGTCAATTTTGTACCCTACCTTTCATTGCTATTACAAAGCCGAAGTACCGTAGTAACCCTGCCCCCCTCGAGGCGTCTGCGTAGCGGAATACCTTGTCTAACTTAGATGCTGTTTAACATGTACAGCATGAAAACATAACTTTTTTACTATGCAAAGCTTGCCAATTCTGTTGTACAATCTTCCCTAACATCTATTAATTTACAGATGAGCCTTGCAATAGGTATAAGTTTTCATTCAATGCAGTCTTGAAAGACTTTCCCATTCAGGCATTAAGTCTCACAATCAATTGTACAACAAACAAACTGCTGCAGATGTTGGGGTTCTATGCTACCCTTTGTACAGTCTGGTATTACTACAAAGTATCTGGGATTACTACAAAGTACAGATTGAACATCTTGATGTTTTAATGTTTTTTAACAACCTGATTACAAGAACAACAATTCAACCTTGGTTAGTTTGTGTTTTTTGGGCTCCAGTGTTAAATGGAGTGATCAACATGTGTTAGTCCACACATGAGACTTGCCTTCAATCAGCTTTCAGTTCACTTAAGGAAATAAACACACCACCCACATGAAAGATCTTTAAAATTCTGAGAGAGTTAAAAAAGCATGTAATGCTGAACTAGAATTTCCTGAGAGATGGGGCTCAACCCGAAATACCTTTCAAGGGAGGGGCGCTGAATTTCTGACCAATGCATTTTTTGGAACTTTATTTCCGAGAATTTCCGGCCGCCATTAATTTTCCTTGTTCCAAGTCTTGGTTGAGAATTGGAGTAAATGACATCATACTCTCAAAAATACCACACAGGTTAAAATTACAATAACAATTGGTACTGCAATTCTCATAAAGACTAACAAAAAACTTGGCTTTTATATTCGCGCAATTTTCTATGTTAATGGTGATTATCATTTCAACCCATGTGGTATTTTTGAGAGTATGACGTCATTTACTCCAATACTAAGACCTCTCTCTCAAGTGCTGATAATTTTTCTTTTAATTAATAATTAATAGTTACATGCATAGAAAACACACTGACGCAAACTGGTTATCATTACATGGTTTTTGTTCATTCATTAGATGTTGCTGTTCCTTTAGGATGCAGTGTTGTGTAAGTGAAATGTTTTCCACAGTGCCAAATGGCTTGCAGGAGTCTGCTGAATCCTGTGTCCTTTGGCTGAAATCAATAAACAAAGATTGTTACTTAAGCTTTACACAGAGCAAGAAGCATGCAATTTGGATAATACATGATCATGACCATCACACAAGCACATCTGTTATTTCATGAACTGATGAACCACATCTTTTTTATTATCATTACTGTTTAATTAGCAGTACTAGAAAAGACGTGACAGTTTTAGGGCTTGGTGCATATATCTATAAAGTATTTTACTTATTGCATTTTTTTTCTTATTTTATCCATTTGTTATGACGGATATTGAACTAATTTATTCTCTCTTATTTTATCATTTTTTGGCCATGCATCTTATACATGAACGTTGGATACTGAGGGCAACCTCTTCTCCATCATGACACTAATACTAAATTGATTGACTGATTTGATTGATTGACTACTTGATTTATTGAACAAAAAACACCAAAAAGAGTGAAAAATGCAAGCAGAGACATTGATGCTATAACTGTCTTCAAATGGCCAATTTTTTCCCTGGATGATTTCCTTGTTTTCCTTGTTGGTCAACATGGCCAAGGAAAATGACTCCTCATACTCTGCACAGCCTTGGATAAAGTTGATTCCTAATTACCAAATAATTTTACTGAGTAGGAGGTGTAGTGCACTGAACTTCAGATTGAGTGGTTCATGTTTTCTGCCTGGAGTCATTATGTTCTGTTATTGAGCAAGAAACTTCTACCCAGGTGTATAAATAAATAATACTGCATCAAGTAACCCTATAATGACCCAGCATCCCATCCAGGGAAATAGATATACTCAAAAACAGGAAACACTGGTCTGATGGGTCACTTTTGAAAACAGACTTTCTCTATAATTACATTTTCTAATCCTCTGACAAGCTGATTCTTCATGACAACAATAAATTCCCTGTGGCTTAAAACTCCATCATCTAAATGGAAAGAAGAGTGGAAAACCACTTTTATTAACAATGTTTTCTTAAAAAGTATGTATCATGGCCCAATATTTGCTTAATTTGGATTAAAATATACTTTGCAGAAAAAAGGAAATGAAACATTTAGCTTTTTTCCTTTTCAATAATTTAAATTATTTATAATCTTAAGTTAATGACCAAAGCTAGCTTGCTGCATGGGTAACATTAGTGACAAACAAAATGTTTAAGTGTCTAGATGTGTACATAACAGCTTTTAGACCTCTTGCTGGTTAAGTGAGAGATTAACCTAAAACAACGGAAAAGATATAAAATAAAATGTAGGAAAATACAGTTGAAACATTACTGACAGCCTTCTTTTGCAGCCACCACTGACAACAACAAAGTATCTTGAGCTTCAGGTGTACAAAGGAATGCTCCATTTCTGTTATTTTAAGATCTTTCTTAGAGTGTGTATCCTGACATCCATTTCATCCATGCAACAACTCTTATTAATAAGCAAGTTACGTCTGTGGGCTTACCATTTTCATCAAACATCTTGTATACAACATCAACCACATTATCTCTTACGTTTACATCAGTCACAGTCTTTGCAACTTGCTTTAATGTAGCTGCAAGTACGGAAAACAAAAAAAGTAGGCCTGTATGTCACTGACCTTGACTCTACAGGACAACATGGAAATTTGGCAAGTGGCCAGGCCAATTTTAGAAATTTCTTATAAATAGAGTATTGGAAAAACATTGCCCTGAACATGACCACTTCTAACTGCATAGAAACAAATAATTTTATATCATTATGTGACATTAACGCTGCTAATGTGCATTACCTACATATATAAGTCACAAACAGATAAAGTGTAAAGAAATCTAAGCCTTAGCTGATAGTGTAGGATCAATGTTCTCAAGAAAGGGTCATTTACATTAAGGACATGATACTGTGTTTGTGTGCTCTCCAAACAGATTTCCTACATTGTTTGATGCCACCAAAAGCTTCTGTACATCTTTTACATTGTTTTAACAAGCCAAATGGAGCCCCATAACTATAGGAACAGAACGATATGCATGCACAGAAATAGAAAACCGACTCGATAAAGACACAGCCTTGGTTTACCGAGCACGTATTTGATATTGGAGATCTATTGGTAATTCTTTTTTAGTCTCCAAAGTTATCATTTCTATCAAAGTAGCAAGAGCTCTAACTCACTGTTGAAGAAAAGTAATCCCTCCCATCAGTGCCAGTGACAGCTTTGTATTTAGAGCTTGAAATCAAGAAGCAACAGTTTGGTATTACTCCCCAGTAATTAATGTAGAGAAAAAAATATGAGGTACCTGGATCAATGGGCTTGCCTGCAGCATTGTGGAAACTTAGAGCCAACTCAGCTTCAGAAATGTTCCTCATAAAACGAAAGAAATCCAAATAATCTTTGAAGGTTATTCCCTATCCAGCAGTAATTAAAAAAGAGTGAACATGGAATGATGCTCTTTATGACTACAAAGAAGTAATTGAAAATTATATTTTAAAATTATACACATAATATCATGGGTGACAAATTACTCCTTAATTTTGGCGCAAAATTTCAGCTGTAATTTATAATTTCACATGTGGAATTATAAAATTGCTATGGCAAAGCTTCCGTAACCCAGGATTGCGAGCGTAATTTGTCACCCATGATATTAAAAGGTAACCAAATGGTATACTCGTGAAATTAGGAAATAATTTCACTTTTTTTTTGTCAAAATTCTAATAATTTCCCTCGCCTAAAGGCTCGGGAAATTATTAGAATTTTGACAAAACGCACGTGAAATTATTTCCTAATTTCACTCGTCACCATTTGATTACCCATACTAAT
>Ga0126337_10002977_pt1 | contig 10945 bp, 3 predicted proteins | sample DipCmetagenome_FD_92527 | JGI IMG/M metagenome (GOLD analysis project Ga0126337, IMG submission 92527) | Coral microbial communities from La Bocana,Puerto Morelos, Mexico - Diploria C A metagenome | ecosystem: Host-associated > Invertebrates > Cnidaria > Coral | place: La Bocana,Puerto Morelos... | reverse complement strand
GTGTGAAGCTGAAGCAAACAGACTAAAGAAAAAGGTGGAAACTATTAAAGATACAATTGCTGCACATGATGACAGTCTTTTTAATGAGAGAACAGGAAAGCTACAACCAGGCCTTACTTGCCATCATAAATTTAATTCAGACACTCTGCACTTAATCTCAACTGGCATTCTAAATAATATTGCTCAACTAATTGAGGACCTTGAAATTGCATCAAAAAAATACAAGACTACCTATTCTATTGGTTCCAAAACCAATGTATCAAAATCCAGGAGAAAGAAGGAAGACAAACGAAAAGCAAGAAAAAGGACTTCTTTGGCTGTGGAAAATCGAAAGAGTAGAGCTTCTGTTATTTTTCTTTCACTGGGGGAAACACCAGATGATGGCGAATATGAGCCTGAGAAGTATGGAGTGCCACAGATCGATAATGTTGATCTAGATGTTCTTGGTTTGTTTACGTCTCGCACTGATAAAGCTCGTTTAGGAGACCTGTTAAATTCTAAGTGCTTCATTGGAGAAGCTGAGGAATTAGTTGAGTTTTTATCATCAACCTCCTTAACACCAACATAACAGAACAAGTTAATTTCACTTGGCAATGACTGTATGGTCTATTTTATTTTTGATGTGATATAAGTCATGTTTTATTCATATTAAATCAGTCCGGAAAGTAATGACTAATAAGGATAACTTTTAGTGAAATACCTTTGGTATTTAAATCTTTGTCAGTTTTTTAGTTGCCACCCACCCCCCCCACCTTTTCCAGAAATTTACATGTTATCCCCCTCCCTAAGGCTGTGAGTTTACATTGTGCCCCCCCCTCTCGTTTTACTGCCCCCCTCCTGATAATTATTGCACAGTCCCTAAGAAGAGCGTCCTTTATAGCTAAATCATTTCTTTTGTTTCTTTTGTTGCAATGTCACTGATAAGTCTCTCAGATTCCTCAGATTCAGTCGAAAGAAAAATCCCTGTATACGGAAGTTGAATACTAATAAAGCCATATTATTAGAAATAGCAAGAAAGATCGTCTGTACTGGATGATCCGATTTATATTTAAGTGGTTTTCTTTTTATTTTGCTTACGGTCATTTCCCTTTTTTTTAATTTGATGGTGCAGTGACATATCGCCACCATGTATCTTCTTTGAACAAAGCTTTATTCGATCCGGTTACTAGCACCTTTTCTGGCCCTCGCTTCAGTCACTGAGTACTCAAGCAAGTCCATTGTTTTGCTCTGTTAGGACAGGGACGGCGGAGCCGGGGGGGCACGCTTTATCCAGGCTAATTATTTCAAGAAGTCTCGCGGAGAACACGATTTCCGAGCCTCTAGATTTCAAAATTTTCTGGGGCGGGATGCTCCCAGATCCCCTACAAACTCACGTCTCCGGCGATCGTTTTCAGCCCCCCCCCACTTAGAAATACGCTCCGCCGTCCCTGAAGGAAGAAGAGAGTTGTCAACTAACACAGACAACTGACAGATCTCTTTTTGCCTCATGCTTTACTAACTCCCTCATAGCGGAAATTTTGTGACGTTCATGTACTGGAGCCATACCGGTCTCCGCCGTTAACTGTCCGGCACAATGCAGATTTTGCGCAAAAGAATACTGTAACATAACAATATGGCGGTTGTCACCTTTTCCTGCATAGATTTGCCTTTTTTCAAGTCTTCCTGGCGTGTGTTACTTTCTGTTAGTAACATTAACGTAACGCAACACCAAAGAAGGCATTAGAAGACTTAGTGATATTGTCTGATTTTAGATATGACAATCGTGGCAAAATGTGTGCGGACGTTTTGTTTTCCATTCAGAAAAATTGGTCAGATTTTTTCAGAATGACTCAGAGGGTCGAGAAGGATAACTTTTGGGAGTTGAAATTCAAAATATTTCCTGCGCGAGGGAATGGTTCCGGATACCGAGTTGCTCGTTGTTTCGGAATCTGTCACCACTGATTTATTGCCTAGATCCGCGCTTGACGTATATAAACAAACAGAGTTTTCACACCCAAAATACGCTCGTACGGTGTATAGCATTACAAATTTTCACTTTTAGTCTCGTGCTCGTAGTTGTCTTGAGAAATCGTTCCCAAAGCTATTGAAAACCAGTGTACGGGACAGTCGCTTCACCTTCTGATCGAGCACCAGAGACAGATCAGAGAGCCGAAAGGTAGGATAATCAATGATAGGGTATTTTATTGAGAGTACTAGTACTGCGTACACTCAACCAGCACTGGCATCGGCATCGCTCTCGATTATGAAACTTTGCACTAAGTGACTTACCCAAATACCTAATAGCACATTATCCAAAACACGAAGGATTGTGATATTTGTACCACCACCGAAGCGAGGCAATTAAGATTGCACCAACTCCAAACAGGTTCTTGATTTGAAGGACAATCATGATTAGTTCCCGCCTGTGTGGTCCCAAATTTTGCCTGGCTCACGAATTAGTTTCGACGAATCATGTTTTCCTTAAAGCATTGCACTAATAAAAACAATTTCTTTCATCCAGTAGAATTTTTTTTTTCCTTCATTGTTTGGCAGACAATTTCAGTTCAAGTTATCTTTTAAGAAAACAACCCCGAGAAAGTAATTAAATACCTTACTTTGGTGCAGCCTTATCTTGAATTATTTGGTGGACGCATTAATTTACTAGCAATTTTCAGAGTCATTGTAAGAAAATATGCACTTTTTTCAACCCAATAGGACCTCATGCTAGTTCAATCCCTTTATTAGACAGTGCCTGTGGTTACTTTGGAGATCACTTTTCACACCGAACATTCTCGTTTTACGCCTGCATTGTCTACAAACAGCTCTCAAAATATCGCTTATCGCAGGCCTTGCGGTGTCCTCGTCAGCTATTAAAATGCTTGCGCTCTTCAGAAGATTAATCGAATTTTCTATTTTTTGTAATGATACCTGGTTCGATAACTTCAGCATGCTTAGAATGCGTTCTCAGCTGACAGACCTGAATAATATCATCAAATACAATTTCCCGCCTCTTTTATAACCTTTGATTCATACCTGTCTTTTATCGATATCATTGTTTGGTAACCTTCACTCATGCAAACTAGAGCAGCGACCAAAGAAATATCTAGGAGGTTTGCTCTAACAGATCAATAGTAAACTCCATTCAGCCCAATTTTTTAGGTACAAAAATTGCTTCCCCGAACGTTTTCCTTAGAAACGTCTCCTTTTACACTACATTTGCGGTCGAAAAAAAAGAACAACATTCCAGAATTTTGATATCTTGTTATATCTAAAGACCAATTGCCTGTTCTGTTTTCTGATTTATGCAGATAGGACACGCATTTCAGCTCGTAAGCCTATAAATGAAGAAGATTTATCTGACTGTTCAACACTCGGTTAACTGGAATTAGGTATTTGTTTTCTTTCGAAAAATATGCACCAAAAAAAAAACAGTATCACCGATTCGATCACTCTCCAAATGAATTTTGTCCGGCAAAACTGGCTTGTTTTGTATTGATAACAAAATTACTCTGCAGGCTTGCCTCCAGGCATGTTATGACAATGTTTTTTCATGTTGATGTTTATTTCTTTTCGCCAATGGTTAACATTCAATTTAAACACATTCCAGTCATGTTTTCTGTTCTTTTATCTGGGTATTTCCTAAAAGCATTAGTTTAACTATTGCCAGATGCTAAAGGATTAGATTATTCTAGGCGATTTAGGAACATAAGAACGACTAAATGCCGGCGCAACTGAACGAAGTCAGTACAATTCCATGCTTCCATCTGTAGTTCTGATAAAAGAGGCCTGCATGGATAATCACGAGTTGAACTCTACACTCCGCAAGGGCTAATTCGCTTTTGTTTAGCTTTGCCGCACATACAAGACCCATTCATTGCAGGTGACCGCAACGTTTTCATTACCTGTTCTCACACAACACCTCATTAGCGAATATTTAACAAAGGTGCTCATTTATCGTTTAGCAGCTGAAAAACAGGTCAACGACATTTTGGAGCGAGGTAAGTACTAAGGCTGTTAAGACGCCGAGGGTACATTTTTCATCTGGCCGTTCCCGGACAACAGTGTTATAGTCGATTCGGCATGCATCGCTATTTGCGACACATAGGTATTTATATAGTGATAATAATCTGCCTAAAGCTAACCGTGAACCTATCTTCTTTGGTCAAGGTAAAGGCTTACTTTAGTCGGCAGAGGTCAAGATGCTTTCTGCTCTATCAAGATGCTCCGGAAGATGATCACAGCGAGATAAACAAAGAAAAGTGGGCAAAATGCATGCGTAACATTTGATAAAAGGCTCTCATTTAGTCAAGGATACATTTGGACCAGACGTTTCGTACCAATAGTTAAAGTACAATCTCTTGGACGCCGAAAGTTTCCATAATATCATTCGGAGGAATTGTTGGTTGATCTGCTGCATAAACAGAGGCCCAGAGCTTCCATGGTAAAGGAATGCCATCAACAAATTTAAAGACAAGCTTGGAAAATGCCGCTTTCTTTCTACGCCGGTCGAAGATCGGCGCTGCTAAACAAACTAGAGAACAACAATTTGCAAAGCTACCCAGCTCGAGATTCGACCAACTAACAGAACTTTACAACGAACACACGCCACGACACAACAACAGAGCTAAACTGGACAAGGTGGCGCAGTTATTAGTACAAATTCTCCAGGTACAAGAAGTGCAAACGATCAAGGAATACACCATGAATGGGTACACTTTCAAGGTGCACGTGCTTGAAGACACGGAGTTGTAGCAACAGGATTGACACTTGTCATCACCGTGCAACATACAAACTTCACTTCTTGGTTGTAAATAGTTTCATCAGAAGGCAAAGGCGCTTTGTAATCAAGAATCTCGGAGTAATTTATTGTTGCTATTAGTAAAGATAAGGGATGTAAAACTGACTGAACTGATTGATGGCCAACTGTTGTATTTCAATAATGCTCCTACCTTGGGCTAGCATTGATTCAATCGGGGCATCAACCTGTTATAGGCTTTATTCTGTAAATGATTAAAATTAGGTGCACTAGCTGTGATGATAGATAATAGTCAACGGTTTTACAACCTTTACAATCTTCCGCTCCACTTAAATATGTAAAATACATTTGGTAGTTTACTGAACCTTTCATGTTCTGACCCCTATCAAAAACACAGCCTTGTTTCTAAACAAAACATAAAGTCTTGCTCCAGAGTAAAAGAAAACAAATGGTCAAGTACATTTTGTCCTAGAATGTTAATGCGCTAGATAATTGTACCTAATTCTTTTTCAATCGGTTGACTACAAGAAACAGGTCACTACCGCTTTCAGAACTCACGAGTTATTCTGCTGTGGCGGAATTTGTGCTCAAATGACATGACGCATGATGAGGGAAAACGTACACACCAAGGGTCAAATGTTTAATTCCAATTTTCCCATAATTGTTTTCAAGAGGATGGTTCGCGTTTCCATCCAAATCCAGTTTCTTCATGAATCATTCATTCTGGTTATTGGTCTATTTCCTACTTTAGTAAACCACACGAAGAGCTAAAAGATGCATTTTATTTCAATAACTGAAAACAAAAAAAGACATAAAAAAGATGTCTTAAGGTGACGTGATAAAATTCCTTTTGCCATGACGAGGAGCTAAAGATTAGCAAGACATGTTTTATGCCGAATCCTCGATATGGATGGACTGTGCTAACGAAAAATAACAATTGGAGCACACGTATTTCAGAAAGCATCGTTCTCTCACTACGAATGATCTTGACTATGCTACTGGTGCAATGCAAATGTTATGTGCAAGGGCACCTTGTTCCATTCTATCCATTGCAAAAAATTAATTTTTAAATCATAGCTTATGTCCTCAACAGAGGATTCTTCCCTTGTAAACACGCAATTTCTTGAATGAAATGACGTCATCCACCAGGATAACAATCGTTGCCCTTGCAGAGTAAATTGCTTCCATTATTCGGAGTCTGCTTAGCACACTTGCAGAATCGCCTCTTAATCTAGAAAGAAAACTTTTTCTAACGTTTCATTATTTATGTAATTTTTTTTTATTTATATTTCATTCGATCATTCAAATTATTAGTAACCAAAACCTCCGCGTTTATTTGCAATGACATTTTCTAAGCATCTAGGCATAGAATGTGCGAGTTTCTTTAGCGGGTCACTAGTCACATTTTTTCATGCAAGCGCAGTCGCCTTTTCAGCTCTTTGATCGTTTTGAGGGTTGGTGCTGTCTCGTCATCCTTGGCTATAAACGGTTTGGCGATGAAGTAAGGTTTTGCCTGTGTGTAGCATGTGTAACTTTGTGAGCCGACGACCCGTCATGACGCCCCACACCATCATCTTCGCACTTTGCTTCACTTGGAAAGCTAGAGAAACACTATGAGCACCTATGAGCCTACGAGTCGTTTTTTGGATTAGGGTAATGGAAAATATATTGGAGACTCGATCGAGACAGTCATCTGTAAATAAAATATTGTCCCAATCTTCTGTTGTCAGCTTCGCGTATTTCTTAGCGAATCCTAACCGGGCTTTTCCATTGCTTTTCGCTCAACAAAGGTATTTTCTTTCGATTAAAACTGCCTTATATCCTATCCTAATAATGTATCTCCACAGCATAGAGTAACAACAAATTCGTGAAAGTAACAATATACACAAAAGGCGCGAAAAAATGGCGGGAAAACTCGTGTGTGCACATTGGCGCGAAACTCGAAGCAAGCAAACAATTGATTTGCTTCAAATATTAGTATCTTTAACTTGAAACGAGCTTCTGAAATACCCTGTACTGCTAAAATATAATTTCCCACGCTTAGTGTCGTTGATTTAGCGTCACCGATTTAAGAGAACTCTGTTACAGAATTTTCAGTAAATTTCGGCACGCACAAACCTACCTCTAAATTGAAGGAAACTTGAAAATATTCACGGTTTATTTAGAAATAAGGTAATAAACCATAAAGAAACAAGGATGGTTAAAGATAGAAAAGATGAACGCGGATGACAGATGATGAACTTGCAAATTTTGGCTAAACTTTTAAGCAGTGGGAGATCACTTGTGCTGCATACTGATGGTTACAACACAATCAGTCCTGTTCATGCGACTCAGAAGGCGACGTCCTCGATATTCTGGGCGTCTTCAAGTCTGGAGAAAGAATGGAGAGGGATTAGACTCTTTCAACAACTCAACTACATTGCTAAATATACACTACAGGTAGACCTTCCAGGCAAACAATTTCCTTGAACGTGGGTTTATCAGCAGACAAAGAGACCCTAGAAACATGACTGATCTGATAAGCGGTTATTTAAGCAACACATACTAGATTTGAAAAGTCACACTCGTACTCAATCTCGTACTTGTAGACCCTTGTAGTCCGGCAAATCTGAAGGTCTCTATTGTCTTACCGGTCGTTCCTAACAAGTTCATACAAGCAACAGATTAATGGCTTAAAGTCATTTTGTTAAGACAAGCAGATCAAGTTTTAGCGGCTAACCATGCTAATCCAAGCCGGCGCACTGCCATGAAAAAAGGCTTGTTTTATAGCCTTATAGCGTTAAGAAGTGCCTCCGTATTTCCAAAGGAATTGCTGGAATATTCTGTGTGTGGTCTCTTTGCGTGCGTGCGTAAATCATTCATTAACCCTACTGGACTACTATCGAATTTAGTAATGTGTAGTGTCTCTCGCAAAAATAACTTTGATTTATAGTCGAACATTCAGCTAAGTTACGTCAGCAGATAAAAATTAATTACCAATAAAGATAGAGCTTGGCCGATTGATGTTGGATGATGATAGGACTAGCCCTTGGGGGTATATCATAGCAAATCTTCAGTTTTCTTGTTTCTTTTTTCTTGATGGAGGTAAATAGTGCATGGATAGATATATAGTACGTCATTATTTCAAACATGCAGTCCTGGAATTTGCTTTGTTAGCGACGTTGTCAGACGAGTGAAGTATTCCTGAAGTCACGCGAAAGCCACTTAAAAGTCCTTAACATGCGATTTGAACTTAAAATTAACCTGTGAACATTTTTTTTGGGAAAAGAATTAACACCTTTTCGTCTGACTAATGTATAGTATCTGGGAGGTCGTTGGTGTTCATTGAAGAAAAGCACAATATTTCCCAAAACTTTCATATTTTCTGAATAATTTTGCCCAATTGACCTAACTAATAAGTCTCTAACGAGCAAAATTTGGGCCGATAAACGATCTTGAGCATTTTAGGAGTAATGTGGCAGTATTTCGATAAAGCAATCAGGAAGGCATTTTTTTTTTATTGCGAGTTATAAAAATGGATTATTTATTCTGTACATTTTCTGAAATCTGTCTTCAAAAAACTCCTTCAAAATAGCACGTTACCATGTCGAAGAACTTGAATGAAATAAAACAGGTGTTACAAGTTGAACATCGAAAAATTATCTTCGTATTGTCTGTATTTTAAGGCAAGAATAACCAGATCACGGAAGAAAAAGAAAGAAACAATTACTTATCTAGAAAATTAGATAAAATCATCTGCCAGACATTTAGTCGCATGCGACGCGTGACTTGAGGCTCGTTTTCTCAAACATTTGTAAAATGACACCTACTGATTACTGATTAAGCCCACAGTGACAATACAGGCCCCATGCACCTTAACATAACCTGCGCTTTTGGATCTCAATTCTTATTGGTACCGGAAGCCTTTGTAATTATCTAATGTATCATTACTGGCGCCAGTGTTGCCGCTTTCTCGTTTATCGTTTAGGTCCCTGATTTCCTTGTTAAGTGACAGTTTACAAACCAGAGCTTGCAGAAGACACTAGGTCAGCAGTAGATTCAGCGACGCTAAAATATTCAGTTTTTAAACCCTCTTAGAACCTCGTGATGTTCACAAAGGATTATAAATAACAAGACCTCGACAAGACCTTCAAATATCATTCTTGAAATCTACAAGTAAACTTGACTTTCTTTTAAAGTTATTTTTACAGGCTTTTGTTTAACAAACAAAATAAAGAGTGATATTGCTTCAAGATTTCTACCGAGCACTTCCTGCTAAGAATGTATATTGTAAGAGTTGTTTGAACTTTGCGAAGATGCGTCACGCACATAGTTTGAAACAAATAGTTTTGATTTTGCTAGAAAACAGAAGAGCTTATGAATCGTCGATATGTGTGGGACCTTTGATGGAAGTTTAAATTAAATAATCTGTAGAACGGCCATTAACTCAGTTTTACTTCAAGGGAGCGATGACAACCTATGGTAGTTTAATAATCTAAATCTCTTAAAAAGATGCCCTGTTATTTAACAAGATTGACCAATTCCACTGGAAATCAATATATCCCTGTTGTGCGCAGAAAAAAGCTTGGCAGTTATCTTAATAACATGCCGATCTTTGATATTGTCTTTTCTTGCAAAACTTTTTTTTATCCTGCACGTTTTAAATATTCACTTCATTTGTCAGTGATTTGTAATGACCGCTTTTAAGTACTCGGACAAACGCGGTGTGGTCCCGAAGAATTTCCCTCACGGGCCTGTCATTCACAGATTTGTCTTATGACTAGAGTAAGCCGCAGAAGTATTTCTGGGTGTAGCATAGCGCTGACACATATACAATTTCATCATAAGTCGTTTAAGTCGCCAGAAACTACAGAATTAAACTTCAGGGCGAAAGAGGCTATTTCTGAAACGAAACGTAGTCATCCACAGCAAGGCCGACGCTAACATATCAGCACTTCCGAGGTTTGAAAAGAGAGGCCCTTAATCAAGGCGAGATACAAGTGTTGAGCAATTAATTCATGGTATATATCCTTGTCTAGTATGGCTATGAAAAGCTCACTGGGTCAGCGCGACGCGATATCACGAGTCAAAACAAATCTGGATAAAATCCTAGAGGAAACCGAGTACGCTTTGAAAACCAATAAATATACATCAACAACAAGTTCAAGTTCTCTCGACCGAAGCATCGGATTGCCCACAGACAAAAATAAGTTGGATGGAGCGACAAATCGAGCGACATCAAAGTTTGAAGTGGTCGATGTCTTGCTTCAAATTCTTCAGAAACAAGAAGAGCTGACTGTAGAGGAGTATACGATCAACAACAGCACTTTTAAAGTCCTTGTTATCGAAGATACGGATTTTTAACGCCTGGTCAGTTCTGTTATCAACACGCTTCGTTTCGGAAAATATCTAATGGCCGTTATAGCATCCATCGGCGATTTAATGGTGTCGTGAAAAGGGCACTGAGTAGAATTGTCAACGAGTACTGAAACGTTATATTAAATCAAGCCTGTGATTTTTTTATGTCGATACCGTGGTCAAGCAGTTAGCCAGCCTGTGGCATTTCTGTTGAACAATATCCTGGCTAGCCACATATTCATGTTTGGTTTGCCTATAGCAGTAGACCTAAATACTCTCGATTAAGAGATCAGACGTCACATTTTTTTCATGTATTTTAGGATTTGACGGAAACATAAACATAGTAAGTTGCCCCTTGGCCTTTTGCGTGGAAACTCGAAAAGATTACTGATGAATCTTTAAATACTGGACAAGTAGCTTGTAAAACACAACAGCTTTTGACGCATTTTACCCGAAGAAATCGCCAGCCTTACACCCTAAGCATCATTGTGATTAATGCTAGATTAATTGTAGAAATATTTATGTAATTCTGATGCTCAAAGACGACTTAGAACTAAATGACATACTGTATCATGGCAACTTAATGATGAAATTTCTTGGCAGATCTCTCTGAACAGGTGCCATACGTGTCAGGATTTCAGCAACTGCTGTCAGTTCTTACGTTGGTTTGGACTTTGCCAATTTTGGCATTTCCTGTTGATGAAACCATATAATAAAGCCGTTTTCTACGACAAAAAAAAGAAAAAAAAAAACAGCAACAACAACAACAACAACAAACAATCAAAAGAAGAGAAGTAAATAAATCGATAAAAATAATGAAGAAAACCAAAAACTTGAAAGCAAACTATGGTTCAAACTCCGAGTTGAGAAATT
>Ga0126337_10002975_pt1 | contig 10947 bp, 9 predicted proteins | sample DipCmetagenome_FD_92527 | JGI IMG/M metagenome (GOLD analysis project Ga0126337, IMG submission 92527) | Coral microbial communities from La Bocana,Puerto Morelos, Mexico - Diploria C A metagenome | ecosystem: Host-associated > Invertebrates > Cnidaria > Coral | place: La Bocana,Puerto Morelos... | reverse complement strand
TTGGAAACGCGCGACCGATGTCGTTGTTGTCCGGTTCTTCAATAAATTTTTCACTGCAAGAGAATCGAATGACCGTCAAACTTTCAAATGGATGAATTCAATCAAATTCATAGTTAGTCTCTTTCTCGAGGTAGGAAGAGAGAGGACCCTGGAAACGAGGTTGCGAACGGCTAAGAATGAAGCGATCCGGCGGGGTGCAGTCTGGTGAATAGGCACCAAACAAAGACGCCGCTTGCACTTCTGCTTTAATGTGACCCTAAAGTTCTTCGGCTAATAGACAATGTTTGGACAGTGTGTTGTACTTTTGTTGAGTTCTTGTTCAGTGTGGCCTCAAAGTAAACTCTTTTGTTTTTCAGGAATTCGTTTATCCAGATGCCCGAGACAGACAGTTTCTTCTGTTTTTCCACAAACTTTCTAAGAAGAAGATTTTTGATATCAAAAGATACAACGAAATCAAAGATGCCATCAACAAAATTGAAGGTCATTTGCATGTTCTGCGAAGCCCACTGTTTCTACAGCTTCCAGAAAATGCTCGAACGGAGTTATTAGGGAATGTCGCTGACAAAGACGATGAACAAAAAACTTCAGTAAAATGAGCTTAGATTTAGAACTCATGCCAGAAGGAATGCGTGTGGTGTTGAAAAAGCTCTCTAGAGAAATGAATGGATATTAAAATAATACAATGATGTGTATGGCCGTATAAACAGGTTATTAAAGTCGTGTTCGTGTTGTATTTTTTAGTTAATCTAATGCAACGTGCACAACAAGGATACGTAATGGGCAAAGAAACTGAGTTAACCAAAGTTCTAATCGTACCTCCACCCCTTTTTAGTCAGATGCACGGAATAAAGGCTAAACGCGCATGTCAAGGTGACTGTCCACATCTTTTGGCGCACTCTTTATCAACTGATGTTGCAATATATAAAGGGTGAAAGTTTCTAAGGAAACTGTGGTCCTGCGTCGGTGGGGGTGTCGGTGTTCTCTGAATCGGTCACCTAGTCGTCGTCCTGTTTCGCCAATGTATATCTTTTTACAATATATTAGGCCCGCAGCGGTCAATAGCCCATGAGGCGAAGCCTGGCAATCTGCGGACTTTCGTTACATTTAGGTAGCTCGGAAAGACGCAAAACTGTTGAACAAAAGTTTATCTTTGAAATCGGCACTCTTAATCCCATAGGTATCAACGAAGGCTTTTCATTCTACTAATTTATTCATGTTTTTCTCTTCGCTATGTTCCCACCAATAGCGTAGCTCCACTTTCTCCATATAAACCCACACACAACCCACAATTCCTCCATTCGCTCTGACGAAGTGCTAACGCTCGAAACATCAGCTTTTTTAATTCGTTACGGTGGCCAATTTACGTTTTCAACTTAGTTGATATAACCAAATTACCTTGTTACCCCCACCAACGCAGCACCACAGTTTCTTTAGAAACTTTCACCTCTTATTTCAAATTAGATCATGATTTTGTGTTGCGCCTTGCATGGAATACTTTTCCCGTTCGCGCAATCCCTTTTGGTCTTTTCATTTGATTTGCTATCTATGTATACATTACTTGTAAGAACAATAAGGTTGATAGACACCTAGACACCATTTGGCTTTCATGGTTTTCTTCTAAAAAAGTTGAAAATAATTCAGTACGATTTTTCAACGGGCGCGCGGAAGGAAATTCAGTAGTGAACAACAAAGACAATAGTGTTTATAACTTGCCATATTTGGCATATTTTAAGTCTGGTTCTCATTTCCCGCCGACCTACCTGGGACGTAGTTTCCGGTTGCAACTGACAACGTTCGGCGATCTGTTCCAGTGGGTCCCCGGCGCATCCGCGATGGATCGTCGACGTACTCAAATTGGCGCGAAATGCAAATCGAATTGGCGCACTTTTCAACCGTTTTATTAGTAATATGGATCGAATGGTCCTACTGGAGTTCCAGTTTTCGCTTGCTCTCGTCCTTGTTGGAGAAGATGAGAACTCGAAGAAAGTCTTGAGTGCGGCCACTTTATTCTCAGAGTTGCGACTCCACGGTCGGGAATATATTTTAAGGTATCAGGAATTTTCTCAGTATGATTTGAATCACTGAATCACTAGCCGCGAAAAAAAAACTCAACTGGCAACATTTTCGGTCTAAGATCACATATTTTAAATAGTTCATAAACAGGAAACAGACAATTTCTTTTTGATAATTTCTTTTGTCGATCAATCTCCAGGGGCTTTATTACTTTCGATCTCAAGTCAGCCGAGTTTCTGGCGCTTTGACTGAGGTTTTAAGTCTGCTTCTGTCGCCAGTTTTACGTCTTCTGTACGCCGGTGTCCGCTATAACTGTTTGCATGTTTACGATGATGGTCTTTTGCGAATACCCCATATGGCAAATAAAGCTTGTTGGTATCGCTGCTAACACCGCTGCACTACATTCCTTTTGTTTACCCCATCGACAACAGGCCAGACAAATATCTCTGTGACTATTCAAAGAACTGTTTCCATCCTGTTCAGCTGTTTCCAAGTGCAGCAGCTGATGCCTGCAGCCGGCATGTCGTTTTTCCTGTTTTTAACGTCTGTCTCTTGTTCATACATGAAAAAACAACGTTACAAGTAAAGTACCGATGAAGTTGTTGCCAGCTCTAGTACTGAAATCATACGAGGTAAGTTGTAAATCGGTACTATTTTCTCGTCAACTAAATTAATAAATCTCTCCTAGCCTGATCAGCCCCCTTTATGCCGGATTTGGCCAATACTTAGCCGCTCAAGCCTTGTGTGAACATAGCTGTGTAAGCTACATCTGCGACAGCCTTATTTCTTTCACTTTTTACAATGTTTGCACCATTAGAATTCAACCACTCGGTGTCATTGCTCAATTGGCTCAAGACTGAACATTTATTCGGAGTTGTTACATTTCATGCATATTTTTTTGTGTCTGTTTTACAGAAGAGACATCTACGTTTTGTTTTTGTGCGCTGAGAACCTGGTATCAAAACAGCATGTCTAACCCGTCTTCCGTCAGTAGAAGCTCATAATAATCCTTTCCCAAATAGCGCCATTGCAGTTGAGTTAGTTATTCAATTTTTTTTTCGTCTCGTCTCAGCGAAAAAATGTTTTCGCCTCAGTTGATAAACGTCACGTAGTGGATAATATTTCGACAGTATGTTTAGAATCAAGGCGAAAAAACGAAACAATAAAAAGGCAAAAAAAGAAGAAACAGTCCATTAAGAGTCTATCACCCGACCAGTCGTTAAACATGCCACAACTCATAAACAGACGCTTTCCGGATTTTCCCGTATTTTCTTTTTCAACCCTGTCTTGACGTATTTACGACCTCACTCGCACCTTTACTGTCTTTCTATGTCTCATGTGCCAGATTGTTTACTTTGGCTGAGAATAAAACAGTCGACAATTCCAAATCAAATTGTTTGTTTGGTTTTGCAGTGACATCCTCTCATCGTGTTTGTGAGAATATCCACCAAATCCTTAAGACACCTAACTGAGGACAGTTATTTCTCTTGAAGACTGATTAAAAAGCACGCTCACTCCATCCTGTCCTTCTTCTTAACAGTTGAGATGGAAACAGCAGAAAACGCTACAGACAATACATCTCTGATGACCTCCAGTGAAGCCATAACATGGTGCGTTATTTTCAGTTTAGAAGCTCTAGTTGCTCTTACAACTAATGTGGTCGTAATAATTGTTTTTCTCCAAAACACTTGTCTTCGTAAGCAAACGTCGATCCTGCTGTTAAATCTGGCTATAGCTGACCTCCTTGTGAGTTTACTGGCTATACCGGGCTGGGTGTACATTCTTGGTGCCGGGGCTAATCTATGGAAGAACACTTCGACAAACTTGACGGTGCAGATCGTGTATTCAAGCATAGACATCGCCGGGGCATTTGCCTCGGTGACAAATCATGGCTGCATTGCTGTAGAACGACTCATAGCCACTGTAATGCCCTTTACATACCGAAGTCGCAAAAAGAAAATAACCGCACAGTCCATAACGATGGTATGGACTGGCGCGCTCGTCATCCCTACATTAACGCTTGTGGGATTCCACGTTCTCAGATCCAAGATGTTTGCTTTCTTTGTTTGGATGCCTTTCCTTTCGGTGTTACTGCTGGTTATCGCCACGTCTTATTTAATCCTTCTGTGCAAAGTGAAAATGGTCTCTCGAGATCTTCACCAAGAAAGGGACTGTCAACGTAACCACCGCTTCACCGTCACGGCGCTCATTGTAAGCTTGGTGTCCTTGACAGCTTGGCTTCCATTTATGATTATGAGTACCATCAACCTTTTTACCCCCATCGACCAAGATCTGCGCCGCGTCAATACAGTTAAGTTGTTGCATTATTTCAATTCCCTGTGCAGTTTACTGGTCTACTGGTTCCGGATTCCTCATTTCAAGGATGTAGCGTGTAGGTTAGTGTTCTGCCACAAGAGAAGACGTCAACAGGCGCAAGGAGCAGTGACTGCTAGATCTTCATCTTACGTCCGCAATGCAGCCGCAGTTTCATCGTCTGTCTAAAGATACTCAGCCTCTTTTCCTGTCTTTTGTTACTTAGTGCCAAACGTTTACTCTAGGGTTCGTTTGTATCAGTAGCTATCAGTTACTGTAGTGCCGAGATTTTGGCGAAGTTATTGAAGGAATCCTGCGTGCTTAAATTTAACGAAAAGAAGGAGATGACTGAACAAAGGTGTTACTTCAGTTCTAAAGAAACAGCTAGGCTGCGTCAATCTGAAGCTGTTTATTAACGTGAATTTTATAAGCGTAAATGAAACTCCGTAGCGGAAAAGAGAACTCCAATCACTCTTAACTTAACTATAACTAATTTTGGACTATCCAAGGACGACCCTCAATTCACCTCCTTTAATCGCTTCAAGAATCTCGGCAGATTTTAATTCAAACGTTCTCTCAAATTGACAAAGAGCACGGTATGTCTAATGTAACGTTCGTCTCAGACCATCGGCTCAAAAAAAAGTCCCACACCACGATTCAAACCGCCGACCTTAACCCGTCAACTTCAGATTACCGGGTTAAAACGTTACCTTTTTGCCAACGTACAACTTATGAATGACAGGAGTCCATAACCCGGAGCCATCTCCCATACTAATCCTGGGAGTTAACCTTTTTCCGTATCTTTTTACCTCCCGGGTGTTTTCGCGCTCCATAATTAAAACGACCAATCAGAACACAATGTAACATTCCGTTGTACTCGCAGTACTCGCGCGGTATAACAAATAAGGCAATTAACAATTATATAATAGCCCAAGTTATTCTCGCGTTTTGATTGGTTATCGCCTATGATCTATTAGAGGACAGACGCACGATTGACGTCATCATCACAAAGTTTTTCCTTCTGTGTCAATGACGGAAAGTTTTGAAAATTAAGATAAAATTTAACGTGACTGGGCGAAGATAAAGTACAAAAACGTCTTGTCAAAGCATTGAACAGGTACGAAAAGCTGGAAGAAGTAAGAAAGAGCCGTTCCGTTTTGTTTTAGAAAATGATTCAGAAAAATACTCGAGCACTCTCAGTCGGCAGTTGAGCAACACTAAACGGAACAAAATTGATCTTGCTTTGTCTTGAATTTGACAAACTCAAAAAACAAAATGTTTATTACATTAATTTATTTAAAAAATTCAACTTTTTTCGGTTTCAAAATAATTATTGTCCAAGATTGATCTCAGCAATGAAACATCAAATCAACGCTTTTTAAAATAAGTTAAAATAAACACGTAACCTTGCTTCCCGACGCAAATGTTTCAGTCCCGCTTCAGGGCACAGCAGCGAACAAAGTATAGCTCACTACTGCTCACTACCAAGGTTTCCCCGACACTATGTCAAACTGGTTTGAGAATCACCAACCACAGGGAAGCAAATTCCCATCGTCACTAACGCTAACTGTACCGGCGCGGGTGCTCGTTAAGAAACAACAAAGGCCCATATGGCTTGAACAACTTTATTTCCACGGGAAACACTGTCAAACCTGAAACAACATAACGCTATGAGTGGCAAAGGGCAAAGGCAAGAGAAAATAAGGGCAAAATACAATACGAGAAAACGACAGAAAACTTAAGCCTTTCCGGGCTCCAAGGGCACCGCGTGGTCGAAACTACTAAAACTACTACGCATGCTCCGAAGTAATGACGTAAGTAAAGACGCAAAATGTGATCGTCACGCAACCGTGACAGACGTGACACAAAAGGCACACGGGTGCCGTTACACTAACGCTCCTTTCATTCAAAACTCGAATCGAATGACCTTCAATGTTGACCACAACCGCACGTTTTTCGAGTGTATTCTTTCAACTCTTGCAGTATTCAAGGCAACATCAAATAGATTCCATGTTGCCCTGCGTCTGTTAGGTAATAGATCACAGATGACGACAAAAAAGTGGCACACGAGGTTATGGCTAATTGTTTCAATGATGTTCGTACCTCATTTTTACGGCCTCTTTGATCTATTACTGAACAGAAGAACGGCAACATAGAATCTATTTGTTTTATAAAATAAATAAACTACTACAGCTTGCCTATTTCAAAATCTTTCATCATTACTCGAAAGCCGGCCTTTGCCCACTTTGGGGCGAATATGAAAAAAACCATTGGACGTAATCTTTGTCTATACTAAATGGAGCAATCTCACTGGTTGCTATGCGTGGCAAAGAGTTGTGATTGGTCCGGGAAAATCACGCCACTGTCAAACTTGACTTGTCGTGAAATGAAAAATGGTGGAAAATTCAAGGCAATTTTTGTCATCAGAGCAGCCCTCAGTGTTAGTCGAAAAGCTTGGATGATGACTTGAGTACTGCAGGAGTTGAAAGTATACGCTCGAAGGGCACGGAAAGCTCGGCCTGGATTTCACGAAATTGTTGATCTTACAACATTGAACTATTGAACCAGCCCTACCATATTTGTCAAAGTTTTTTTCCGGTGAAGCGATGATCGGCAGAACCATTTTCACTCACAAGCTTTCATCTTTTCCTAGAGACATTAGGCCTAATTTTTAGAATGCAAGGCTTAGCTTTACTGTCTTTCCTCGTAAATAGCCATAAATGGTCACTCTAAAACCTTGATATTCAATGTTTTATTAATAACGACTTAAATATACAACCAAATGCTTTTGTTATCAGTTTTTCAATCAACTTTTACACACATTTTTTAGAATTTAAAAATACCAATTGCCATTTCACACTGTAATACATATTTAGACGTTTCTTTTGTATTTATGTACGGTGTGAATCTAACAGCTTTTGCTATGGTAATCGAGCAGCTGAATTGACATATTAAGTCAAGGCAAATTTTCAAATACAAACACACAGGGCGGGGCTTTGTATAAGATGAACATTGACGTCCTCAATATTAACAATTTGAACATCAAAGGCAAATGGCATATGATCAAATTTTCCTATCTTGTGCTATCATCGAATCTAAAAGAGATCTTTTAGTCTCACGGAAGAAACATAAAGTGTTGCGTCTGACCAGTCACTGTCGTCAAATCAACCTGGAAGCCTGAGCGGCTTTGCATAAAAGGTTCACATCTGAAACTTTCAAAGAATATTCTACAATCGAAGGATGTTTGGCTCTAATTCTGTCATTCAATACGTGTTGGGAGCAAGTGTACTTCTTCGTGTTACAGCTCTTAATCCAGTAAGCAACTTCTTATTCGTACTATAATGTCATGACACTTGTAACCTGTTCAATATAAATGTCTAATTACTCCTGTTCAGGGAATAATTTCGAACAATATGAAAATAATGGCTAAATATAATAGTATGATGTAAGACATCAACAAAATTCAATAGCTCTTAAGTTCATGGAGTGGCGCTCTCTCACTAACTGAGTTTCCCTTTCAGATACTGAAAAGACAAAGATAAGATCAAAAACCTTTTTAAATCCGGAAACTTCTTATTTTGTGTTTTGTTAAGCGAACGTAGGTAGACAAATAGCAAGATTTATTTCAACTGAATTTCATTGAAGAGTATGCCAATTGTTATGCACGTGAATTCTGGTGGCTTGGAAGTTCACATCCCATGCGGCTCTCCGAGGTATTTTAAATTGACTCACAGACACCTATTGCTGAGATAAGTTACATACTTAGTGTTTTTTTTTTAATTAGCAGGGATGCGCGGTGGCCTCTTGGTTAGTGCGATCGTCTCTGAATCGAGCACTCCTGATTCGAGCCCTGACCGGGGATATTGCGCTACGTTCTTAGGCGAGACACTTTACTCTCACAGTACCTTTCTCCACCCAGCTGTTAAAATGGGTACTAGGAAAATTAATGCTTGGGGTAACCGTACGATGGACTAACATCCCATCCAGGGGGGAGGAGAAGTGCTCCTATTTGTTTCATGTTACAGAAACTGGGATAAGCTTCAGCCTGATGGGCTTCATGGCTCATTTGCAGACTTTCTTTCAATAAATGTCGATTGCATTCTTTGTAACAGGGAGGCAATGACTATTGACGCTCATGATAATTTCACATTCCTTTGTGATTTAAATCTTCCAATAGCACGCTCCATTTCCAGAATATTGCTTAAGTAACAATTTTTTTAATTTCTAATACCTCTGCAGGAACAGCAACTTTTAAATGAATCTTTCTGTGTTCCACTTTTCCAACCCGAACGTTTTGGAAGCGAGGTAAAGTGTTTTAAGACGGTTTTGTTTGTTTTACAAATGTCACAAAGCAAAGAAGCCCAAGGAAGCCAATAAGCCTTAAGTAAACTGAGGACTTCCTCAAAAATGTTGTTATCGGCACACAGTGTTAATTGAGAGGCAAATTGCAAATAAGAGACATAAGTGGCAAGTATATCGAGCGCTATACATCTGTACCGTTCCATTTTTCCCGTAAGAAAACTGAAATTTTTCTCAACGAATCCATTCAGGGACTTTTCAAGATCTACCACATGACGCCCTTATGGGTTGAAACACACGCGTCCTTTATTAACTGTCAGCGTACTGCATCCGTCGATCAGATCACATTCAACGCGGGCTCAGTAATGGAAGCGGCTCTCCTGAAAATTCCTTTAGTCGCTCCTGGAGTCCTGGAAGACTCCACGAGGATAACAATGGAGATCACCGCTGTCCATGACGTCACTATTGGAAACACATTTGACAGCGATGCAAGATATGGTATTTCAGATGGTAGTCGATTTGTGGGCTTTGAGGTTTGCGACAAGGGAAATTATCTCGACCACTCTCCTTGCTATGGGGTTGAGGGTATCCCAGGGGCATCTTTCCTGTCATCCATAAGGCATATTGAGTATAAATCTCCCAGGACAAATGACTCCCGGTACCCCGGGCAGATTGTTTTGACTCTTAAGTTGTATGAACGGCTGGGCTTATGCCAGACCGCGCACAACGGAGGTTTTGCCAAGGTCACTGGTTATAGTCACCGACTTATGCTCAGCAAGGGACTTTCTCTCGAAGTGTATAAAGGAGACAGCGAAGAGAGGGTTGGAATCAAGTACATTAAGGTTGTTGTCATGGAAACCCCTTAGGGCGCAAATTCATGCCTAGACTCACGTCCTACAGATTAAATTTCAGTGACAGTGATTCGAATAGATTGAAAGTTTTTTGCTTAGTTGCAGGAATGTTAAATGCAGATACATATAGGGCGAAATTTAACCTAACTTATTATAATTGTTGTTATAAACATTTGACAGTTGCCACTTGAACTTTGATGAATGCACAGTTCTTCACAAGAATACGTAATTAAGCTTCTCATTGGTGGTAGTGTTTTTTTTTAGTTATTGAAACAATTGTTTTTCCGTATACATTTACGTATAAATAGCTTATTCTGTTATCCGTCGGATATTCATTAAAAAGTTGTTCAACGTTGTTGAGAATTTTACTTATAAGATGGAACAAGCAGTTAGTAGAACCGTGATTATCCTTTGAAGTGATTATCCTTTGGAACAGCTCGTGAGAAAATTAACTTTTTTCTTTGTTTTTGCACGATATAAGTATTTTAAAACAGTTATTAATTCTAAATGATACCTGTTCATATGGTACTGTTTGTGGCTTATCAAGGCAATTACTGCTGTTCTTGGCTTGGAGTGATTATACGAAATGATGGAACAGCTCAATCGGAAAACTCGAATAAAACAGGGACTGTGAAAAATAAACTTTTTTCTTTGTTCTTGCGCGATATAAGTATTGTAAAATAGCAGTTAATACGAAATGACAGGTTTTAAAATTACCTGTTCATATGCTACCGTTTATTGGCTTAGTCAACTGAGGCAAATACAAGCATGCTCAGCAAATTTGAATCTGACTGCTGTTCTTGGACGAGGTGATGATACATCCAGCCTCGCTCCCTGGTTATCTATCTACTGTCAATGATCCTCTTTCGAGCCCTAGTCAGAGCTGCCCTAATTATACTACATTTAGGAAAAAACACACTGGCTGTGGGTAAAATGTGGGTGGCAGGGAAGGACGACTGGGGAGTCGGGGCCCAGGAAGGGGGCCTTCCTGGGGGTGTGCAGTTCGGGTGGTACCGGGGTAGCCACCCTGGAATAAAAGTTCCAGACCTGCCTCCAGGGTGAGGCCGATATCCCACAGTCCCGGGGGACTGAGGGAACCAGGAGGTGGAGCCCCTCCTGGGGGGAGTACAGATCAGGTGATACCGGGGGTAGCCACCTTGGAATAGGTAATTTCTCCGGACCTGTCTCCACTGGGCTAGAGCCTTACTGTAGGGTAAAGTGCAGCTAATGGTGCACTTCCCTGCCACCATTCCTTATTGACAAACAGAAAGTCACCAAAATACAGTCTCTGTTCATTGCACTGTCAATGACAAGGTCTAAAGCTTGCTAAGAGACAGATGAAGACTTAAAACTTGAGAAAGGGCCAACGGACAAAGCAAAGGAACCGGATCCTGGTGGATCTGATCAGCAAAATTTGGGATTCAAAAAACTGAAAAACAGAAAAACTGACCGTACGGTTGGATTGAACTTT
>Ga0126337_10002974_pt1 | contig 10949 bp, 8 predicted proteins | sample DipCmetagenome_FD_92527 | JGI IMG/M metagenome (GOLD analysis project Ga0126337, IMG submission 92527) | Coral microbial communities from La Bocana,Puerto Morelos, Mexico - Diploria C A metagenome | ecosystem: Host-associated > Invertebrates > Cnidaria > Coral | place: La Bocana,Puerto Morelos... | reverse complement strand
TTTTGCGATAAGTGACTATTTTGGCTGTTTCGAAAATGAATAAAAAAAGTTGTGTTCATCTGTATCTATAAAATAAACAGAACATTACATGGCCGCTTGGGGATACGGATTTTATCTTCTCGTGCTGAAAGTATCCCTCACTCGTTCGCTTCGCTCACCCGTGAGAGATACTTTCACCACTCGAAGATAAAATTCGTATCCCCGCGCGGCCATGTAACATCCTCTATAAATCCAACGCGCGCTGATGGAATAATTGTTAATTACCAAAAACTGGATCATTGGTTAATGGATATGTGAGCATTAAAAAGAAAAACATGCTCCACAAATATGGTATGTGTATACGCGTTGTTTTTTGGGGCGTTTTTCTTTTTCATTCATTTTAGTTTTCTGTATATGTTGATTCTCTTTGGATATGAAATAATTATAACCAACTCGTATCCTACGTGCGCTCGTGGAATAATTGCTAAATTACGTCTTACTTCCTACTACGACGAAGCCGGACAACTCACAAACAGCCATAGGCAGCTCATCAGATCCATAAGAACTCTTAACTTGAGAACCTGGTATAACAGCAAGACAAAAACACAGCATGAGTTTCCAGTGCTGCTTTATTACTGATCAGGATGAAATACAATAAACAGTGGCATGGAATACCTCTATTAGAAAGAAAAGAGGACTACTGAATTCTTGCAGTTTATGTGTTCCCCAGTACAAAATGTGTTGGCTATGCAGCATCTTCGTCATCACTGTTGCTGTCTTCGCATTATAGTAATCATCGTTGTCGTCGACCGTCGGTCCCATGGTTGTCAGTCGTCGGTCGTCGGTCATCGGTCATCGGTTGTCGGTCGTCGGTCGTCGGTCATCGGTCGCCGTCAAAGCGGCCTTGTTCATCATCATCGTAATCATTGTCATCGCCTTGGTCGTCGTTATCGTCATTGTTTGAGTCCTTATTCTCCTTGTTCATAATCGACATTGCAATGAAAAGCAAATGGCCGTTGGCTCCTTTCGCAAAATTCAGGGAATGCAGCAATGCACTGCAAGATGTCTCCAAAAAGTTTCACTGGTTTTATGCATATGTACATCTTAAGACATAAGACTTACCACACACAGGGTTTCTTGGCCACAGGAAGACTCTAATCACGGAATGGTCACACATCTGGTTTACAGACTCGCCATTTTGAGTCTTCGAGCTACATTTGTTTCCCCGTAGAATGACATAAGTATGAGCTACCTCGTTTGTTACAAAATATGACGACACTTGGTGAATTTTTCTGCGAAAGAAGGAAAAAACGGCATTAGACAAACATAGATGCAAAGAAAAAGAAGAAAAGAGTGTTGCTTAGTAAATCTTTCGTTAAGTGACCCTGCAATCGCAGATTCTACCGTTCAGGAATAATCCTTCAGTATTTTAAAGAAATAAAACCTCTTTTTGTTCCTTTATACATGTACACTGATAAAGGCCACGGCATGATAAATTATCTCAATCGCGAGGAAGCGTGCAGTCACTCTTCTGAAGAATTTCTCAAAGGATTTAAAGCCGAACATGCCGAACATGATTTAACGCGAGCGTTGCGTTTTTAAGTACTGTCTACATGCATGGATATTCTTTTAATTCACTCTTTTCTTTTTATAAGGAGTTTTCTGTTACACGCATGCGTCGATTGACTGTTCTTATTGTTTCTCCAAATAATGCCAAAATCTATTAACCTAATACATGTAACTGCACTGTTTTTTTTTTTTTTTTCATTTGTCAAGTACTCTGTACGTTTGTACCACACGAACAGTTATATACAACGATAGACCATAATAATTATATGGTCACAAGCACACTGCAGTTTCCTCACCTTGCTAGTAAACAAGCGTTGGTTTGTGGTCCCAGTTCAAAGACAAACGTCGTTGTGGCATAGTCTCTGACTTCAAATACGTCCTCACAAACAGGAATTACATCCTTTTGAAGAGAACATAACATACGACTTTCTTTCATCACAGTTCTGAATTGCTGCCTTGTACTATAGGCCCGTACTGCGTGCTAAGGGCTACAAAGCCCCTTGAATACCATGCCCACGGGGTGGGGGTGGGGAGGAATCTCAGGTGAAAAGGTCGGGGGAAAGCTCGTCGTCCTGCTTAGGGGTTGTAAATTGTAAATCAAGGATTTTGAGGTATGGTTTTTAGGACGACATGCCACTATTTTTAGATGTCAGGGTATCAATTAGGGTTGCAATCAAAGAAATAATAACAATGATGAAAAAACGTTGTCATGTCCATTTTAAATGGTATCTTCAGGGCTAAATAAAGCTTGAACACACCCAGGTCTCCCTTAGGGGCTTAATTCTAATTTTCCAATGAGTGTCGCCGACCTTTTCACAATGGAGTGGCATGGGCTGGTGACAAATGACTAAAGCCTTTAAAGTGAAGAGTCTAAAGTTAAGAAGGTCTCCATTTGCTCCCCTTCACATATCCCAGAACAACTATTATAAAACTCTACAAGCTGTTTACAGTGACGTTATAACGTATTTATTTGATTATCAGATAATTTTCGTATGGGGTAAACGTGAGCATTAAAATCATGAGATATCTCTCTATTGGAAAAACGAAAACTCACCACTACTTCAAGATAGGATGGGCTCTCACTTAGCCAAATATGAAAATGCAAGTGATTAACTGAGGAATAAGCACACAGGCTGTTGAAACCCAGACGGAATCCCCTGCAAAGAATAAAAACACGATCGTTTTGTCGTCAATAACTTTATCGATTAAGGATAAATTAAAATATAAAAAAAGGAACTAAAAAAGAAAAAAATAAAGAGCCACATAGAGTTTGAATAACAAAATGAACTGAAACAAAAAAAAAAGCAACAAAAAATAGAAGAGAGAAAATAAATCCTCCAAAAATAAAAACAGAAAAGATAAAAAAAAAACACTGATGGCATATGCTACAACTGGTAAAACTACATGACTTGTATTCATAATAACAAAGTTTAACCCTTGTGAGTTATAAACTGAGAAGATACATGTATTATTGTATTTAAGTTTTAGAATTAAGATACACAACTCCACAAGTGCCAGGAGTTAAATTTTATCATGTTTTGATTACTAATTGATCATTACATGTTAACTACCTGTGGTTAGTTAGCATAGCAGTCTCCAGGCTCAGTAACAGTGCTTCCTCAGTCAGTGTCTGAAGGTTAATTGTAGATTAACTTTAACTTAGTACCTGTTAGTTCAAGGCCTGGTTAAACAAATGCGCTAATGCACAGTCCACAACAATCAAATCTAATTCTGTTGTGCTTTTAACAGCCATACAAATAAAAAAGGAAAAAAAAAAGGAAAAATGGCCAAAGCCTAGAAGTGTACCAACTGAAGGTGCATGGTAAGTCGCTTGAACCCAGCAGTGTCAACTGTGGTTTATATACATGTGGTGTGATTGTCTGATTAAGGAGAGTTTTGAAAAGAACTGTTATGACTGACATTTCTACAGCCTGAGCGCAAGTCACACTAGACAATAGGGATCCATATTCACAGTCATCCAGTTGTCTGCAATGACTAAAAAATCATGGGGACACCCAAAACAATATGAAAACTCATCTGCTAAACAAGTAAAATTTGACCCTGCCAGGAGAAAAAAAAATTCTTATTGGAGTTCTCTGCATTCAGACCACTTGTCATCCATTTGTAACTTTTAGAAAATAGAGAGACTCAGTGCAGACTCAATTTTCATTTTGTCAACCGCTGATGCTTTTGACTGCATCTACATCTGCGTAAAATGGTGCAATGGCATTGATCAGCTGTTTTGATAAGGATATGAAGTAAATAAGCCAAATAAATACGAGCATAAAAGCCAAAAGTGATTTGGGCCTCACAGCAGTTAGAGAGGCCTTTATTTTTCATTTGCACCTGGATCTCCTGTTGACCGACAACCACAACTACAGACATGATGTACTGGGAGACTGATCACATAAAAAAAAACAAAAGTTAATTTCCATTGACATGCTATCCTGTTGCTATTCTTCCCTAATTTACAGGCATGTAAAACTTTGCAAGGCTTGCAGTAAATGTCATCTGGCAGACTTTCCCAGCTGACGAGTTGGAGATAAGGATCCCTGCTTTAGTGATGCTCATAGCATCTTTTAGCAAACATGTAAAAAGTTGTGTAATGATTTTGCTTATTAAGGAATTCCAAGCACGGGAGGGCTGTTGGCCCAGTGGTCAGTGCATCTGACTTTGGATTCAGTACCTAGTCCAGGTTCAAGACTTGCCCAGAGTGGGTCATCATGTTGTGCTATTGGTTGATCAAGACACTCTCAATGTGCCTCTCTCTACCTATAGTAGACAAGCATAAATGGGCACCAGTGAATGTAATGGCAGGAGTAACCCTGTGAAGAACAAGCAGCCCATCTAGACCAGGGGGAGTAGAAATATGAATAGTCATTGCATGCTGTGGAAACTACTGTCTGCAGATAAGCACCAGTCTGATGGGTCACTAGGTTTAATGCAGACTGTCTTACATTTTCTTAAGGTGTTTCAGTTCAAATGTCTAACTTAGTTGTTACATATATATGTGTGCAGTACTGACTGTCTATTGAGTCAGACAGATTTTGAGTTCAAGCTAGGGACAGACTATATTTCCAAATAAAGAGGAACTAGCTGCCAAGCTAAGAACAACTAGTTTATAATGTATCTTACCTGTGGAAGACATGAATTTATTCTTGGAACCAAAAGAGAGTTTCCATATGCTTGAGGACTCTTGTTTATTATCACGAGATGCTGATCCGAGTCTTCTGCAGTTCTATGCTTTGGTTTGAGTTCAAACAGAACCTTGAATGATAAAATGAGAGATCTTTAGTATTCAATATATATAGCATATTATTCCTCAAATGAATACGTGTATGACCCCTTATTTCAAATGCTTCAACCAAGGGTTCATTTTCGTAATATGCAGTTGTTTACATTGCAATGAGTATGTCTCCTACTTTCCTTCATTTGCTCTTATCTAAAAGACTTAAGAAGGTTAGCAAAAGTTAGGCATCACAGCAGAACCCCGTTAATCCAATCACTGATGCATCACAAAAATCTGGCAAAGTCAAACCATTATAATAAAAAAATGACTGACTGAGCTTTTGCTTAAGAATAAAATGGCCATAATAACCAGGTGGTTATAATAACAGGGTGGCCATATGGTGGCCCTCTACTCTCTACTCTCTCTTCCCTCTTCTCCCTCTTTCCCCTTTACTCCTTAAATTTGAAACATTAGTGACAATTCACATTTGCAGAACCAATTTCCTTTAATTCTTTCCTTTTTCACTCAGTCCTCCTTAAACATACTGCTTCATGAATTTATCATTTCCATACATTGTGAGGTGGCAGATTTTATTAAGAAATTGAATATTATTAATAATAATAAATGGTAAGGCTTCCAAAAATATAGCTCTCCCCAAATTTTAGCATATTTCCATTGGTCTCACCACCGAAGATGTTTTTTTTTTAACTTTTCCACAAGTCTCAATTTCTTTTGAAAAGCTAAACAAAGCTGCTCACAACCTCACAGAAAATATTTTAGTTTCCATGTCTGGCAGGGTCTCAAATCTACAGTACATGTACCATGTCCCACCTATATTGCCAATTAGTGGATATAATACCTCACATTGTACTACATGTACTAACCAACCTAAATGCAAATTCAGCAATGTTGTAGGAAGCGACTTACATTACAATGTACATGTACATATTCAATCAGACAATGATAGCAAAACTCCATCTAGCCACAGCAGTTTAGAGATGTCATCAAGATTAGTATTAAAAGTATAGAATTCCTAGTGTTAGTATTTAATACTTCTTATTAAAAATACATAGTAGTTAAACTGTGTTTTGGGGTAAAATACTGGGAGTACAAATTAGCGAGGACTTCGTTACCTCTTTGCTGTGTACTTTAGTGAAGTTAAACTTTGCTGGGTTGAACGGTTCTGATACCCTATTCATTGGTACTGGCTTTCTCCGTTTGGTAAACCGCAACTCATTTAACTGTAGACAGATTTAACAGGTACAAGGTACAATTTACAATAATGGATGCTGCATCTGCTATTATGGAAATGCTCACAGACTATGAAAGATTAGACAATGATTGTGGGATAAATCAAAACTTTGTCTGAATTCATGCTAGCCTCATTTTAAAATATTACATTACATTTACTAGTTGTAATTGCAATAATTGCATTTATTTATTATTCATCCTTTAAAAATAGTTCTTGTACTTCATGAAACTAGTCATCACAACATGCACAAGCCAGAATATCCATTTCAAATTAATACTACACATTTTAGTTTTCAATTAAAATAATAACTAAAAAATATATTCATAATATCCTATTTAATAGGGGGATTAATTACCTGAATAACCAGAGAGTATTTTCCAGGTACAACCCTTCCTTCCACGCGGTCAAGCCTGTAAGTGAAATAACCTGCATCTGCTGCAGCATCCCATGTTTCTTTAATTTCTTTATCAAGCTAGAAAAAAAAACAAGATCATCAACCTATAAATACACTGAGGAAAATATTAAAAGCAAGCCAGTAGCACCATTCATTTTGTTTCCATTAATATTCCCACATTGTTTTAGTTACTTAACAAATGAATAATAGAACCGTCAACAGAGTTTGAACCAGAGTGTAAACTCATGACATTTTGCCTTTCACAGGATGACTTACAATGGTTATAAAACTTGAGAGTGGCATATACACACTGTAAGGATTAAACTTGAAGAAAACTTCTACAGAAATCTGAGTTTGTTAAAACAAATTAATGTCATTGTTCCTTGCGAAAGTAAGCAGTTAAAGTGCCCATAATGTCAAAAAAAATATTTTTCGCTCATCTAATTCTACATTTCACCTAAAGAACTTCTGCGAAAAAATTTTTCAATTTGGATAAAACGCAATTTTTTTACGAATCTGTACTAGGTTCAAAATTCTATTTTCTTGCGGTTGACCCCTGCCGCTGATCACAAGAGTAAGATTCAGGAACCTCGCTTGACCTTAAGTTCACCTTTCGTGCATATATAATAACTACATAGGTCGTGTGTGTGTCTTTTACGATATTGTAAGCTTTATTACGGAGACAACTCTGAAGCAAAATTCCCACTTGTTTTCACGTCAGGTAAGTCATGACCCAAATCATGTGTTCCTGAACCTCACTTCAAACCGAGGAAGACTGGTGCGAATGGTGGACCAAAATGGTGGCAAATTTGAATGTCTTCAAAAGATTATAAAAAAAATTGCGTTTCATCCAAATCGAAATTTTTTTTCGCAGAAGTTCATTAGGTGAAAAGCAGAATTCGATAAGCGAAAAAATTTTTTTGACATTATGGGCACTTTAACTGTGGCAACTTGCAATTGAGCCGGAGCTATTATTCAAATGCAAACAACTTGTGATGGCGTTAATGACGGAACACTGCCTTGCGTTTGGTTAGCCCATGCAACTTCCGGCAAAAGCATGACAAAACAACCTCACTAATCTCCCCAGCACTACGAGCTGAATAACAGACAGCACGTGCTGGATCGGACAAGAGAATAGGTTAGCAAGCGAAGTTCAAAGGCGATGAAAAAAACAACAAGCTTGGGGGAAGTCGCTCTTCGCAGACCTAACCTGTCCACCACTGATGCATGCAAGGCAATGCATCCCCCCAAGCCATGGAAAATGGTGAAAAGCTAGTTCGGTGAGAAACGTTCAATGATGTTAGCCATCCTGGGAGCTACTGACTCTAATGTTCCTATATTAAGCTATATAAAGTCTGACGACCAGCGACCCATGACTTTAATAAGCCAGTCTGGCAAGCCGGCAGCAGCAGCAACCGACGCAGCTCCTATGCTATGAGATTATTACAGATAACTATAAGAGAATTAATGAGAACCTTGCATGAAAAATCTTGGACAATAATTCATTTATTATGATGAAGGACAAGGTAGAATGTGACATTTTTTGAGTGACCAAGGTCACATTAATTAACATGACATGGTTTTGTAAATTAAGTTTTCCCTACTAAGTATGTATATGTTACAGGTCAAAATTAAATTCAGGTAAAAAATAAATTCCTTTGTCTCTTAAACCCTACTTATTCATTGATTATGAATAATTAGAAGGGCTAAAAGACAAAGGAAATTGAGAATCAAACTAGGTTAAAATAATTTTTACCTGAATTTAATTTTGACCTGTAACATATATATTAACTATCAATATACATGCATGTCCCAGGTTGTGTCACCCAGCCACCAAGGGAATAATTATAATGTTTTAATAAAAGCAAAGGACATTACTGAGAGCCCAGCTATCTACAATAGCTTGAATAAACTATGAAATAAATTTGTCAAGATAATCTGGAAGTTGTAGTCACCTTACTTAGGTCATCCCTGTTTGGTTCAACACAATTTTGAAAACTTGGCCACTGAAAATCTTCAGATGTATAGCTGAATTGTCGTTCTGATGACAGAGACTGCATAGCTGGGTTTTGCATAAAGCAATTTGTTAGGCCACAGTGTAGTGAAGTTGTAGCAAAGGTCTGGACTCGTAGTCACTCGTGCTATTCTATAGAATAACTAACAAAAACTAATATTAATTTTATTTTTATTTTTCTTTCTTGGAAAGTACTGGAAACTGTTTCTAGCCACCTTAAACTTCAGTGTAGTTTGAAACCTTAACCAGTACCTTTTCGTCAGTCACTGAGTAACCAATCTTAACCAATTTTTAAGTCTTAATAGTCTGTCCTCTATTACACGCAGTATAGAAGTGTCAGGACACCAGAAAAAGGACCAAGGAGAAATAGGGAGTACACTGTATATCCATACCATATATACTAAGCTGAATAGTATGCTTTGGTCATCTGTGACTTCATTTGTTCCCGTTCAGCCATGCTTACTATATGGAGCTGTTCCCATACAATTTTAGGAATTTTTGCATGGTTTCAAATCGTGTGTAGTTCCAAAGAATATTTAGAGCTCTCCCACGGAAGGAATTTTTCTAAGACACCACGTCCCCCCACCCCCCACCCCCCCCCCACCTATTTAAAAATATTCCAATTAAGCTTCATACATTTCTTGAAATTATTTGGTCTTAGAGAAAACCCTTAATTACACCCAGGACATTTAATTTCCTTCTGTGGGAGGGGGGAATAATTGGACATAACATCTTCTGGAACTGCACATTGTACATGAAGTAGAAGTCCAAAAAAATGGGGGTTTGCGGATTTGATACATTATGTAAGGCAGCGAAATTTTAAACCCTTATCATGAATTGCTCTGTTGCTGTCTGTCTCTCCGGTAGCATTCTCTACTTGTTTGATTCCCCCATAAACTTTCATCTTACCTTATAAGAATTCGCGCATATTTCCCTAAGCTAAATAAGACCCACGTCATCGTTGACCGGCTTCAAACTTCGCGAGGCTTCCCTTGACACACGCTAACTTAAAGTTAGCTTCGTGAAAAAATTTCAGCCTAACACTCACCTTTGTTTAGAACTAAAAGTTGGTCCAAAAGCGTATTTTCTATTGAAGTTCAAACGACAGCTTGGTAAATGCAATGATCGGTATCAATGTACACATGAGACAGATGAGAAACCGGCATCATTTAGTCCTAGACTCTGTAGGTATACATACATAACGTACGTAATAAGCTAGCCGCTGGCCGAAGAGTCAGTAGACTAAGTTTACGGGTTTACTCGTTCCCAGGGTCTCTTATCTAGGGTTGGGACAGCTTAGGGCAAGAGCTTCGACGCTTTCACGGACAACTTTTGGACATTTTTGACATCAATAGATGTTTTCACTGTCCGTAATGAAAAAATAAATCGAGAACTTTATAAGAAATAAAACGCAATAGGGCAATAGAGGCTGAACGGCTTAAGGTTGCTATTGAGGCAGTGGCCGTTAAAGGAGAGGGAACCGATGTACGTACAAGCGAAGGTCTTTTGTTCGCGGTGAATGAGGTGCTCCTTTTTTTCTTCAAAGTGGACAAAGTCGAACGAGTGCGTCTTCCAGTACTGAAAATACGCTTCGCGTCGTCAGAATTTTACGCCAGATTGGGCTTTTTGTATTCCTCTACGGTAAAAACCTGACTCCGACTAGTGGGCAAGAAGCATGTGCAGTAATTTCTCACCTTCATCTAGTTCTGGTTTAACGTATGCAGCTGGTACATTTGCGCGGCGGACGTGGCGTTTTTTAGCCGTCTCTTCAAACTTTAGATTGAACTTGTATTGATCCTCTTTAGCTTTCCGTTTGAACTTGTGTGGCTCGCTGTGCTTCAGCTTCTTTATTTCCCTCATTTAGAGGTCCGCGGTGTCCTCGTTGGCCCGTTTAATTTGACTTAAGGTCTCTTGTAACATATCTTTAAAAGAAGTCAGCAACGCTTGGTTGTTGACTTCAATCAGTGGCGAGACCTCGTCCTTGGTAATTATGCCAAGCATGTACCACGGCCAACGTTGGAAAATTGAAGAGAGTGCGATGAGAAATGGAACTCTGAACAGGGTTGATTCAGAGGCCTTGATGACTACCACGTGCTACACTCCCTCTTATATACCCTTTCTTTTCTACCCAACATGCACCGGCCTGAAGCCCACACCGCGTTATTCCCGTGCCGGCTTTCGGCCTTCTTGGCGAGCTAATTCGTCAGAAATAACATTTGTTTTCCAACATGCGTTTTATTGCCATGTTTATCACCACAGTTTGGTTTTTATTTCTTATAAAGCTGCGATGGCCAAAGAAAAAGAGTATTAACGCCACTTCACAAGGGAGGGGACCATGATGATGTATCCAATTTTCGTCCAATCTCGATTCTACCTGTGTTATCCAAGGTAATTGAACGGCACATTCATGATGCTCTGTATAACTACCTGACAGATAATAATTTGATCTATCCTCGCCAATCTGGTTTTCGGAAACGCCATAGTACCGAGACTGCCCTGATACGGATTATTG
>Ga0126337_10002972_pt1 | contig 10953 bp, 10 predicted proteins | sample DipCmetagenome_FD_92527 | JGI IMG/M metagenome (GOLD analysis project Ga0126337, IMG submission 92527) | Coral microbial communities from La Bocana,Puerto Morelos, Mexico - Diploria C A metagenome | ecosystem: Host-associated > Invertebrates > Cnidaria > Coral | place: La Bocana,Puerto Morelos... | reverse complement strand
GTCTGTCTGTCTGTCTGTCTGTCAGTCAATCACGGAATCAATCAATTAGTAAGTCAGTCAATGAATTATTCTATCAGACCGTCAGTCAATCAATTAACTAGTCAGTCAGTTAATTAGTCAGTAAATCAGCCAATCATTCAATCGGTCAGTCAGTCATTCAGTCTGTCTCTCTCTATCAATCAATTGATAAATCTGATCAGCAAACCAAACGATCGATCGATCCATATGAAAACATAGTCGATATCTTTTCATCTGTACCATTTGTTAGAGCTTGCACAATCTCCACAGAGACTATTGCTTATGATTGTCATGCATGAGCGTAAACTTTCTTTCCAAACTCTCACACCAATTAAACTTAACAGATAGTTAATCATTGTATAGCTATATTTTAGACCGAGGATAATCAAAAGAGCGTAACTCAAGTTGACTCGTGTAGCACTAACAAGACAAAGGACTCATTATGAGACTGACTATGGTGGAAGATAACTGCGGTCTTCAAGAAGCTTTACAGTCTGTGGCGTGAAGATAAAACGGTTGCCTTTGGTCAAATAAGAAAAGATTTCAAATTAATTTAAAGAAAACAGCTGTTTGAACAAATAAGTTTATTCCCAAGCTTAACGTGCAATTTGAATGCTATGTGAGAACTCTAGTTATTCAGTCACTATCATAATGTAAATAACTTGGTTACCTTCTCATTGTAAAGTCGCCCGGACGAATCAATAGACATAATCAAACTGGACATGATACCAATGAACACTGCATAGAAAGTAGCGCCTATGGTCATGCTGCACAGCGTTAGCCAGACCTCAGGGATGGTCTGTGGGGGGTACCGTCCGTAGCCAATGCACAACATGTGGGACATGGCATTGAACAGAGCCCAGCTGTACTGACTGGCTGGAGGCTTGTCCTGGCGAAGTGAATTCAATGAGCTTTGTTTTACAATATAAACAGTTTTTTTAAGTGGGCCAACGACGACTAAGGATGGAGAAAATTAATGACGAACTTGAAAAATTAAGGCGGGGGTACACCTCAAGGCCATCTTTTGGCTGGGTATTATAGTTTTAACGCAAATATATCGTTCACGTTTCAAGCAATCCAGTTGCTTATCCAACATATCTACGTTTCGGGCTTTTATATAAAGGTTTTGGTGATTTTAGGTATATTTTGGGGACAAAAAGTTTTTCTCAAAGGATAGGTAAAATTTATGGAAATAGGAATTTTAAAGGTTTGATGTTGTATTAAAATTAAAATTCGAGGTTAGAAATTGGTAGATGTAGTGGTTTTTTTTTTACGCTTTAATCCCTCTTTATAGTTCCTCAAATTTCGCTTAAATTTATATTTACCCCCGCCTTGAGGCTAAAATTGTCATGATGAGCGTACTGTGATGTAACCAGTGAGTCAATCTAAATCAGCAAGGCAGGTATTCACACCCCTCAGTTCAGAATGAAAATGGACAGAGATCTCTTAGCTCCGAAACGAAAACGAGGCACTATTGAAACAGAAGTACGATTTCAATCCCAAACAAAGGTTGTTAATTGCCTATTCCCGGTGTTTGTTACACTTATATGACAAATGGTACATTCTGACTGGTTTTCAATGAAGTCTGGTTTTCTCCGTCTAGGACGTAAGCACAAGGATAACGGTGACTAGTGATCATAAGCAAGCATCATGAGCGTTAGCACAAGCAAACGAGAACATTTTGTTCTTCCGCTGTTGTAGTTATGCTTATGTCACGTGAGAACGCGCTGCTTCTCATTCTCCCAATTCTCGAAAACTGTTTACAGAAACAAATTTGAGACCAGAACTATTGACTTTGCTATAATAGCTTATGATTTAAGGATGTATCATATGGAGAAGATCTCTCCGAATCACCAAATAGATGACATTATAACGCTCACCCGGTTTTCCGGTTTTTTCCCCGCAAACTCTAACTCTTCTTAATTCCAATTCACTCTGGGAGTAGTGCCTTATCATTTATTTCTTTCTTTATATTACCGCTCTATTTATAGCGCTTACCTTCAATCCATTGATCACGACCCAGCTGTTGTCTGGGAATTCAAGTAGATACGGAACAAGAAACTGAACACATCCATTCCAGTGTGATAGCAACAGCATAGAGCCAATCAGCTTGACGATACGAAGCTGGCCACTATCGATATTAAGCAACTGACACGCAATGAAACATACATTAATAACATCCTCCATTTGGCTCGAAAATATGCTTAAGGGTATGACAACATGAAGTGGAACCTCTGTTCAATTTAGAAGCGCGGAAAGAAAAAACGCTTGTTTGGGTCTTTCTCCTCATCACTGATTGGACCAAGAACAGACTGCCCGTTTTAATTCCCTACATACAAGTACCATGCCGGAACGGACCTATTACGCGGGAAAAAGAAGGCCAAAAATAGAGCGGTCTGTAAAAATGCGGTGATATAGCATGGGAGTTGCACGCTCCTAATCTCCTGGAAAACGGTTTTTTTAAAAACATGATTAAAATTTTAGTTTCCAATTATTTGTCAATTTTATTATTTTCTTAACTTGCTTGCTTAACCTAAGTTCCTATAGTCTTCTTTGTCCCAATTTTTCAAAGGTCCAACAAGAGAAAATGATCTCTTGGGTCAAATCAATTTCGGTGATTTTTTACTGCTAGTTTTTAGTTACAAATTGACACGGTTGTTAAAGGTTAGAAAATGATTAGAGAAATTAATCAGCCATCTATGTACCCTACCTCTTCGAATCTCTTAAAATATCGCACCAGTCTCGAAACTCGCAGAAGTCGCAAAAGACATAGCAACTTGGCAAGCTTGAGGATGCGAAGAGCCCGCGATGCCTTGATCAGCGATTGTTCGGCTGACGAAGATGACACGATAAAGTAGGCGTAATCAAACGGAAGTGACGAGAGCAAATCAACCAAAAACCAGCCTCGCATGTACTTCCGTCTGATAATCTTTTTGTCCAGTATCACCTCTTCTTGATTGTTAGGATCTACAAATCCGGTGTTAAAATTCAAGCAAATGTCTATGAGAAAAATGCCATCGGAGATTCCATTTAAGATAAGCCAGTGCAGTGAAAGATCAGGACTTAGGAACGAAATAGTGACCGGGAGAAGAATGACATGCATGGAAATAAAACAGATTAGAAGGATATCCCAATACCATCGAAACGTGCTGAACGGGTGAATCACTCCCTTGCCGCTTTGTTGTTGTCGCCGCTGTTCAATAAGAACGGCCGCTTTATTCCCGAATAATTTCAATGCCATCTTGTTGTCTGGATTAGCCGCGAAGATCTCTTTGATGTATGTTAGAGCTCGGCTTGCTTTCGGGGCTGTAGCCAGCGTAGACTGCTGATTAGCATGTCTTGTCAAGACTTCTATTGTTGATTTTTGATTAGAGGGCGGGCCTCGCGCCTGGCCAAGTTCATTACCTCCGTAGAAACCTGCAAATATAAATGTCTTCAAATATCACCAAAAAAATAACCGGCTTGCATTATCACTAGCGCTTAAGAAAGCTGCCATTGTCTTTTAACCAAGCAACCAGTAAACTTTCATTTTTGGAGCAAAATTGTTGGAAACTGGGTACGTCTAAAGGTGGAACAACAAGATATAGGACAACGCCTTAGGAGGAAAAAAGTTCTGCTGCGACTGTCCAAAAGCGATAAAACCATGTTTGTATAATTTCCGTTAAATAGCGAAGATTTTCTTTTGAGGACAAGAGAACGGAAACTCAGATGAAGGATAAGAAAGGTTTGCTTCTGGTTGCACAGTCCGCGGCGGACAACAGCAATCCCTTTTTTATTTAAACACGATGTGGTCTAAAGCAAGAGATTTTCTTGTAAAGTAATAATAGCTATTCTATACGTGTTCAGTCACAATAATATAACTTAAAAAACAAAATCCGTTCCGTCCTTGCGTTCGGCGGCTAGACGAGCAGTTCCTAGCTCTCTTGAAAGCAAAAAAACTCGGAGAGGTTCTGACCTCCAGTGTTTGTCTTTCTGGGATAATCAAGGTCCAAGAAAGATATTTTAATACACGCGCTACATTACTACATTACTTAATATTGTGCTGTATCTGAACACAAAAATAATAATTTTCCTGTTTTGTTTTGTGCTCATTCAATATTTTGCACGCAAATAGAAGTGGCACGCACATAATACTTAGATAGGGAGACATGGTGACCTCGTGGTTAGTGTCTTCGTCTCCGGATCGAGCTTTCCAGATTCGAGACCTTGCCGGGGACATTTTGCTGCGTTCTTGCGCAAGACACTTAAATCCAACGGTGCCTCGATCCACCAGGGTGTTAATACTGGGGGAAGAAATAGTCCCAGTTGTTTTATGCTACAGAAAACAGGATAAGCTCCGGACTGATGGGCCACTTGGCCTGCATGTAGAGTTAAGCTCCCTTTACCTATTTCTAATAAACAGGCATTTTCTCATCTCACCTGTCTCAGGAAAAGTGCGCCTCCGGCTTCGTCCTCTTTGGTTGAGAATGATAATCGGTTGTTCAACTCCCATCTCCCTTTTATCCTCATCATGAAGGGATTTTTCTGCATCACACGGACACGGTTGTATCAAGCCACACGTTCTGCAACGAATGTCATTTATGTCTTTTCTCTTGGACGCCATGTTTGTCGAAAGCTGCTTGCGTCAAAGAAGCTAAAACAGTGTCGTCTTAGAATAGAGCGACATCATTTTGAAATCAACTTGCCTAGTTGCCAGGCTTAATTTAAACGAAAGAATGAGACTACATCGCGATTGATGGTGCGAATACTGAATACTTCCTAAAAGTCTTAAGCCTTCGCCATCAACACGACTGACTGACTGTGACGTAAAGTAATCAAGTACTCTGATTCAGTTAAGCGCGCGCCATATTCAAGGTTATTTTGCTATCCATCTCTTGATTCGTGAAACGAAGGTCAGCCGATTCGTGGTCGACAAAACGAAGCCTACTGAAACTCTTTTGAGTGCGTTCAGCGATAAATGAAGCTTCCGAAGCCGTTCCGTGAACGGGAAAAGACATCTAGCTCGCTCCTGACCCATCGCGCACCTGAGAGCGCGAGAATGGAACATTATTATATGTAAATAAATGACCATAACCAAACCAAATTAGAACAGAATCTGTTCTCTTCACATTTCTGCCAAATCGGCTTGGAAAAACACAAAAAAGGCGTTTAATTCATTCCTTTTCGGATTACAATCGCGAGCACAGTTAACTATATAACTATGTCGCGAGATGTGTTGATATGTAGTACGGGTGCCCCAGACTACGTGATCAAAAGAAACCTGGGTTCTATTGTGTATGCAATCATTCTCTAATCTCGAATCAAGGTCTTCCGCGGCCACAGAGTGAGATCTGGGTGCGAGATTAATCATTCTCTTCACCAAAGGCCACGATTTTGTTCTCAGCACCGATGATTACAGCCCAGGTTGGTCTGTCGTACTCAGTTTTCAGTCCTCCTCTGTGTTTTAAGAACATTCGTCACAGTTTGCGCATTTCGAATGGTGTAGCATAAATGTTTCAAGCTAGTTTGTCGTTTGTAATCCGTGTCAATCTTCTCCATCCTTAACCATCATTGCTCCTTTACGAGTTATTATCATCTCTTTGGTGTTTTTCTATCTTAGTAAACTACTATTTTCAGATTGCTTTCAATTTAAAGGTTGCTTTTGTACGTGGTCAAAATAACGCAAAATACCTTCACGAGGCCTCTTTGATTGCCATTCAATAAAATCTGAGGAAATACAACCGACCTCATGGTTAGTGTGCTCGACTCCGGATCGAGCGGCCCGGGTTGAAGACCTAGCCGGGGACATTGTGTTGTGTTTTTGGGCAAGACACTTCACTCTCACAGTGCCTCTCTCCACTGACCCAGGTGTATGAGTGGGTACCGGTAAATTTAATGCTAGGGGTAACTCTGCGATGGACTAACATCCCATGCACGGAAGAGTAGCAATATTCCTACCGGGATAAGCTCCGGCCTGATGGGCCACTTAGGCTCGTATGCAGACTTTATCTACAATCGAAGACGTCATTAGATTCCCAGCAAATGTAAACTTGCTCGCTAAGCGTCTTGCATTCACCAATATTTTTTCAGGCGGTGATTATTTCAGAACGTTGGAGAAAAGATTCCCACATAAAACTACGCATTCACATACGACTTAAATCATTTTATTACATGCTGTCACCATCACTCGTATAAACGAATAAAACTGTACAAAAATAATCTGACAGACTATAACAACTCTTAAATTTTACACACGGGCTGCCAGTTCACTAAGTTACCAAATACTCCGTTTGAGTCAAGATTTGAAGGTGGAACATTCACAGCTCTGAAGAGTGACTTTTCGTGAAATTTTAGTGCGTGCTTTAGTCTCACGGTTGCAAATTCTCAACTTTCGTCTTGTTTGAACACGAAGCCAATAATTGGAATAAGAATTTAAACCACTTAAAGATGGACAACCTTACTAACATAATGTATTTTCCGTTAGGGTTACATCTGAAGGCCACATCTCTGGTTATCTATGGCAGGCTGTCTTATTGTCTTATTGCCCAAACATTGAAGAATATATTTTATATCTACAACCCTACAAAGAAAACCATTTGGATGCAGAAAATTATAAAGCCCATGAATTACTGTAAGAGCGATAGTCTTGGCGGAGTGTAAAAGGCTTCCTCACACGGCCTATTTACAAATTAGTAGTTTCTTTTCTTTCTTTTCCCTTCACAGCTTTCACTTCATTGTTTGTACGGCGTTCACACATTTAGCCATTGTCTGCGAAGCACGACTTATGGCGTCCGTCATGTAGAAATCCTTCAGTTCCAAGATACTTGGCTGCAAGGGTTGCTTCAGCGATTGTGCTTTGGAGCCCTGAAGTTGCAGACAAGAAAAAAAAGTTAAATACAGCAACTAAGGGTCTAATTAAATGACGAATTTCACCCCGGGCTGAAATGTTAGCCTCAGCGCCAAATATGAAATTGCGCGAGAAGAGTGTCCGGAGTAACAAAATGGCGCCGAAAACGCATGCCCGAGCTCGCTTTTCAGCCCGGGCTGAAATTCCGTTTTGATTACATGGGATTTTTTGAGACTTTTCAGCCCGTTTGCCCGGGCTGATAATCCTTGCCCGGTTTTTCAAATCGGTCTGGAATTCTCAGGCCGGGCTGAGTTGTGGCCCGCGCTAAATCATTCTCCATAAAATCACCAATTTGATTTGTTTCAGAAGGCGGCTAACCGGGCTTCAATTTCAGCCCGGGCTGAAATTCGCCATATAAACAGGCCCTAATATGAGCTAACATTGTACACATGAACAGAAAGAAGGGACACGTAATTCACGCAAAGTAAATATTTCAACCAATCAGCTTCCAGCTATGTTAAAACTGACCAATCAAAATGTTCAGATGAGCGCGTCTTTCTCTGGCGGGAAAATTTTTTGCCGCCGTTTTCCATGCTTTTTTAACGGTGGCAAGGTCTACGTGAACACGTCGGTTAACCAGCGACCTTTACAACAACACGATATCGATCTCGAGAAGTTAAATATTAAAGTTGCGGCGCCAAAGCTGAGGAATCTCGGTGATTGTTGCGGGTTATGGTCTAAAATGCTAATCACTCGTGGTCACCTAATACTCTTACCTGCATCAGACCCAGAGCTAAGTTGAAAAAGTTCGCCTCCTCTACGTCGCCATACCGAGTCAGGTTCGGAGACAATTCGGAGAGTCTTCGTCTGATTTCCTCTAAGTTGTCGTATGGAAGGGTATTACCCGCGATCTGTTTCCGACGAAACAAAGATCGATTTAATTACATCAGAGAATAAAGAAGAGACTTACGGGACTAATTATTGGAATCTCACCTCTGACAGCGCTCTGATGATCTTCCAATCGTCACGCGCGTACACGGGTGGCGTGACAGCCCTTCTGGTCTGCTGGGCCCTCCCCTCTGTGTTTACGTAAGTGGCAGTCTTCTCTGTGTATGCTGCACCGGGCAGGATGACGTCAGCAATGTGTGCACCGTGATCGCCATGGTGACCTGAAAACGAGCAGCAGTGTGGTCATTAAGAACTGTAGGAGAGGGTTGGGGACTTAATCAGACCAAGGCCAAATAGCTCACGTTGAACAGGACTGTGACGTAAAGTACACAAAAGAAAGGCCGAAAATAGTCACGTACCTTGATACACAATAAAACAGTCTTTTGGAAGTTCTTCCCGCTTCACAAGGCCAGCATCCTGTTAAGGCGGAGAACAAGAATATTACGAAATTAAAAACAGGTAACGGACTGAGAATTTGAACTTATTACATTATTACAGATAATTCCAGTTATGGAGGTAGTTGCCAAAATAAAGCCTGAAAAAATGAAGACTTGTACGGGAGTCGAATATATGACCTCTGCGATAACGAGGTATGGAGTTCCACCACGTTTTTAATTCAATGCAAACTCATACTTGTCAAGATTTCTAAGTGGTTTAAAAATTTTCTTATACTGTTCTCTAGCCAATAAGGATATAGCGCGTCTTCTCGGCCAATCACCTCGTGATGTGTTACGCGTCTTCAAGCGCTCGCCGCAAGTTACGTGGTTTCTCGCGCTGAATGCTGACTGCATGTTTTAAGTTGTACTTGATTTGAGAACGTTCTGACACTATTCGACGCCATGATTAGCATTTGATTACTAACTTTGGTTTAGGTTTTTAAGTTACATTGTCACACGTGTCAAAAGTTACAACTTACCGCGCCCAACAAGAACAGCAGTTTGGGTTTCTCTGTCATTTTGTTGACTCCAGGCTTGTATCCTATATCCAGAGCCGCAACTTGGCTAGCCACCTGTGGAAAAGAAACAATCTGGCTTAAAGGGGGTATATTGAGCCATTTTGTTCAAAAAATTCAGAGTTACCTTCAAATCAAGGGAATCTCGGAGTGAAAAGTTTAGCCAGGTAAGTGAAAAGAAGACAATGTGGTTTTATCAAAGAGGTTGATAATGTGAATTGGTCACCGTAAAGAGATTCGAAAGCTGACGTTTCGAGTGTTAGCCCTTCGTCGAAGCATAGTTAATCGAGGGGACCCTCGATTAACTATGGTCGAAGCGACACTAAAAAGAACAACTTGGGAACACCAGGATGTCATGCTCAGATTAAGGCTTAACAGGGTTGCTACGATTGAGTGTACTACAGATTACAAACATTCAAAAATCTCCAACTAAAACTGTCCGGTTAGAACAGGGAATTTCAAACAGAGGTAAAATTCTGAGCAGACGTGGCATTCGTGTTTGGTGAACTTTTTGAACGAACTAGGAAGTGAAAGTTCGAGGTTGGCGAAATCCAATGTACAGAATGTGGTGTGGGGCATAATTCGCGGAGTTTTACATACCCTGTGTAGCACATTAAGGACCTTCCAGCCTTTTTCGATTTTCTTGGAACTCTTCAACTTGTGTGACATATCAGCTACTACTTGATGAACCGCAGCACCTTCGGGTCCCTGAAGAATGGTGTTCCCGACCAATATCATGGGGCGCTCAGCATTGGCCAAAACCTACAGAATTCGAAAGGGTGTTAAAACTGCGAGAAAACAAGTAATCCCAACCTCCGACAAAAAAATTCTTGCCACAACGAGATCCCTGGGTAAAGGGCTAGCGGCGCAAAAAAAGAAGTTAGATTACGAGATTACGCAGTCACTTGTGCGGAAAACTAAGATTTCATACGAATATGAAAATCTCTTTCAAGCTTTCCAGTTGTCAGGGTTTCGAAAATGTAAAGCATTCCCCCCCCCCCCCCCCCGTCCCACAATTTTAGAACAATGGAAGGTTGCAGAATTATCAAGTATTTGTGTGTACAACACCTTTGAAAACGCATGGTTTCCAGAAACAATCTCTTTCAGGCTGCTAGCTGTATCACCAAGATGCTGAAAAATATAAATATTATAAAATTATAGACCACAAAGATACAAATACAGCTGAAAGAGTCCAATGCGACAAGACACAGAACAATTGAAAGATATCGCACCTCATAAGTGTAAGTCAAGTCTACTTTGGTGCCAACAAGAGCAACTTGGAGGTCATTATGCATCCACCTTAGATAAATAATTATCATAAAATAAATACCATAAGATAATTGTCATAAATTATTGAGAATGCGTCTAGAAAAGCAGGCGTTGAATTTGCTGTGAAGAAACAGATAGCATTAGTTTGGCATGACTAGCATAATCTGTGTCCTCCCCACGGAAGAGTAGAAATGATGCTCGAGGATGCATCCAGCGGACTACATGCAACATTGATCCCATTACAAGTGTCCAGGGTTATTGCGTTCAGATGTAAGACTTTTTTTTTCAAGGACTCTTTAAGGTCAACTTCGGTGATTTTCGAGGACTCAGTTCCTAGTGTCTTTTTATCCCCTAAATATTCAGGGAGTTTTTGTAAACGAAAACGCAAGTTTTTTTTATTTTCAGGACTTCCCAAGGATATGTGGAAATTTTTGAAAGACATTTCAAGGCCTCTGCAAAGAATAACTCTCTGTTGGCTCTCAAGTCTGTACTTTATAACTCTTATTTTACAATCAACATTACTTCCATACCCCTTGCGGATACGTGCATTCACCAGAGGGGCTTCATATCGGGGATTAGCCCCGACAACAAGCAATACGTCTGCATCCTGAAAGAGATAGTTCACCCTTTAATTTCCAAGCCAATATACATTAGATGTTCTTTAAGAGTAATGAACTAACTCAATACATGTGATTCAAGCTTGCAGAAAGTATTTATGCCAATGAAGCTGCTGTTGCTGTTTCAAAGCGATATGTTAAGACTAATATAAATGGTCTTCTCAAAGCTATATATTATTTTCTACAATTCTCCCAATTAACAAGGTAAAGAGAAGCTAGGAATTGTTTTCATTTTGAATTTATAAATTTACTTACATTATTGACAATGCTATATATTTTTACGTTGTATTTGTATATTTATCTTATCTATTTACATTTTAACT
>Ga0126337_10002971_pt1 | contig 10956 bp, 3 predicted proteins | sample DipCmetagenome_FD_92527 | JGI IMG/M metagenome (GOLD analysis project Ga0126337, IMG submission 92527) | Coral microbial communities from La Bocana,Puerto Morelos, Mexico - Diploria C A metagenome | ecosystem: Host-associated > Invertebrates > Cnidaria > Coral | place: La Bocana,Puerto Morelos... | reverse complement strand
GTATCGCAGAGGTCATGGGTTCGAATCCCGTTCAGGCCTGAATTTTTTTCAGGCTTTAATTTCACAACTGCTCAAGTTGTGTGTATAACTGCGATGATCAACCATAAATTCATATCTTTCTCCACAGTTCAAATATATGATCTTTCATATATTCATTTAAAAAGAAGGTTACATGTATATTAGCTAAACTGAAATCGCATAATTTGCCACATAATAGACCTTTCTTGCTGCATAATGAGACTTATAAGGGCCGCATAATTCCCAATTTTTTTCGCACCCTATCAGAAGCCATGTAATACAGTACAATGTAAGTCTGACATTCCAAATATACATGTACATGTATGGTACATGTAGCAATATTAATGATGCTTTCATTGTTCCACCATTACTTTCAGACCTAACATTCAGAGGAATAGATTTAATTACACGTAGTTTTAAACAGTTACCTGGTTTGAGAAGCTCTATTTCTTTCAACTGTTCCACATGTAGCTGCTGACGTTCGAGTTCCTCACTCTTATCACTTACTTCTGAATTCAGAACTGATTCATTCTTCTCCAGAACTGAAACAAGAAAAAGGGCATGCAACATCAGCCCTTCAGATGTTTCGGAAAGCTTTTCCACAATGGCGTCTCTCTTTTCTGGTCTGATTAGATGTTGTATCCTGTTTTCAATGAAACGCTTGATGTCTTCCATATTCTTATCATCATTTGGTTCCAGTTGAAATGGCTTCAAATGCTTTAATGCTTCTGTAATATTCTTCTCTGGTCGGGTCGTACAAAGGAATCGAATCCAACACGGAAGCTTGGAAAGTTGCTTTGCAAGAACATCAAGTATCTCATTGCGTTCTTGGTATTCACTTTCGTCTAAACCATCTATCACCATGAGCATGTTTCTTCCAGGCTTAGTAACAGTGCTTAGAGGCTCTTTAAAAAGCAGTGCAAACAGCTCTTCTACACCCATATTGTTGAGATCTTTACCCAGATTCCTTGACAGCTGTTCCACAAGGGCTTGCTTGTATTCTGGTAAGGCATGGCACAAGTGACAGGCCAAGGACTGAAGCATCAGTTGAGGATTTCGGTAACGAGCATTGTTATACTGACAAAAGTGACTTCCTGACAGTCTGCCAGCTTCTTGCATTCTTTTGCAGATAACAGCAGCGATGATCGACTTCCCCATGCCTGGACTTGAACTGATCACCATTACGCGATTCTTAGAATTCATATCGTCTAACCAGTTTTCAATTTCGTTAAACACCCACTCGCGAGTGCCTTCTTGATATCGGCTTACAAGATACTCAATATCTCCTATGAACTCTGACTTGGCAAGATTCTGTAGGACTTGGTCTTCTGCTCCTGCCTCTCTTCCCTCTTTCAAGCTGTCAACAATTTGCTTGACATTTTGCAAAGTTTCACAATGCTCTTCTTGGGTCTTCGCTACATCATCGAGAATTTGTTGTATTTTGCTCTGGGTCTGATGTATTTCTTGAAGTGAGTCACGGTGGTCCTGTTGGGTCTGGAGTACTTTTTCATCAGTTTCTTGCTGCTTCAAAAGTACCTCTGTAACCACTTGATTTGTGTCTTGGTTGATTTGCCGTACATCTCCAATTGCCTGCTGTGTAACCTGAATAGCTCTATGACGTTGATGGTCTATTTGACTGGCCTCTTGCTGCGTTTTCAATATTTCCTTTACAATATCATGTGCATCTTTATGGATCCAAACAACTTTAACAGCCTCCTGTGTATCTTGAAGAGTTTTGTGTTCTTCCTCTTGCATCTGGCGTGCTTCTTGTTGGCTCTTACGTACTTCTCCCAGCTGTAACTTAATCTCCTCGTCACTTTCAACCCACTCGATCACAGTGCTGATATGATCTTCCCCACAAGGCGCCGACTGTAATCTGACTACCTCAGTCTGATTCAGTCCAAGAGCAACAAGAACGTTACTTATCTCCAGCCATTTGACGTTAAACACAGCTGTTTGAATGCCCGTGGACGTCACGTGACCAAACAACTCATTACGATACAGTTTAATACGAGTGAGATTAGCCTCAAGAGAGGTGTCACTTGAAGGTGGTGGCTTGTGCCACCCTGAGAGGGGTTGGGATAGTCCACAAATGTTAGTCAGAAGAAGGAACAGAAGAGTAATATCAAATGTTTTGGAGTCTGGTGTGGCTCCACCAGGTGGGAACAGTAGATCCCACTGAGGTTTATGTAAAACCCTTTTCCTTAAAAGATTGATCAGAGTAAAATAGTTTGCATAAAGTCCAGCAGCCAGGTTTGCAGGGGGATGATATCCATCAAAGACATTCCTTAGAACCGTTGTTCCGCCATCAATAAGAAGTGTACTCAGCTTGGCTCCATTTGTCTTCTCTACAGAGCTGGCCAGGGTTGAAGGTGCAGCAGCAGCCATGTTTACCCAGAGACACTGTAGTAAAGCTTACATGAACTTCCTTGACTGTACCTGTCAGTGTAGGAAAGCAAAGCAGTTCATTGTTTCAACGTAAGCTTCTCCTTCGTACATGTACATCAATTACAAGATGGAAAATAATAATTCATTACGTACAATTTATTAAAAGTAATTGTGCTTTATGTTTGATACTCATTGTCTCGCACAACTCATAGGAGTCACGTACATCAATATATTACGCAAGGAGTTCACCACTTTTACATCATCAAAGAATCAATCACAACATGTCAGGCGCAGTTCTTAGCTCTTTGAAAGCTGTCACGTCAGGTTGGGACTTAATTTGAAACCAACAGTTTAGAAAGCTGGACAAATTTAAATTTTAAATTAGTTAATTTTTTTTTGCCTCAGAATCTCTCTCTCTAGTCTGTCAATAATACGATCTCCTGTACAGCTTGTTAGCACTGGCAACACACTGCAAACAGTTAGTCTTGACTCTATTTTTGGTAGTTTGATGCTTTTAAATGCAGTGAGATAACACGATTCCATAATTCCAGACACCTTACCATTTTTTTCCTCAAAAAAGCCAACTAAGCATACTTTACTATCCCTCTCAGCATTTGCTGAAATCAAAGATGTCATATTAGTTTATACTATGTACGTGTAAAAGGCCATACTGAAAAAATATACCTGGAAAAAAATATGCTGAGAATTTTTGGTAGAGCGCAATAGTCCACTCTCTTTTACCATTATAAACTCTTGAAAAAAACCTACCTACTACTTATTAGAAAATTGATTCCAAAAATCTGCAAAGGCAGTCTGACTTGTTGGAGGTTCTAAGAATAATCCAGATAAACATTTTAATGTGTGACCCTAACCCACCCAAGTTGCAAATAGTCTCAGTGTTATAAACTTTACGGCCTTGATAAAATTATGTGGATGCAATGATCAGTGTTTACATTGCTGTACCCCAGGGGTGAATTCACCCCAGTGTACATGTATAGATCCAGCCCCAAGCTAATATTAACACTTAAAGAGAAATTGACTGTGGTAGCAAGTTTGTTTCCTAATTTAAACACTAGCTAGAAAGTTTTGTTAGAACTTACCTAAAATATGTTGGAAACTTGAACGTCTTCTAATATCTGTGAATACAGTTTGACTCACTAGAGATGCTGAAGATTCAAAGTATTAACAAATTTTAGTGTCTTCACACTGAGTCAGATTTGGAGTCTATTTGTTATAAAACATACACCGAGTACATTTTTAAATGTTCCCAAGAGTAGATGTAGCCCCCAACATGAACATACATTTTATTCCAGGAATGTTGAGATTTTTAAAGCACACCTCTCTACACATTCAAAAGTCTGTCAAGTTCTTCCCTGGACAACATTCTTGGAACTGCCCCTAAAAGAGTTTACTCATGGGGTATAGGCTATGGTTCTTCTGCAGGTCATGACAAAGTGCATTTGCTGTACTTTACAAATCTATTCAAAGATGTTATACATAAGCATGTTTTACATGTACCATACACCAATCAGGAGCCCTGTGTTAAAAATTCACCCTGACCCAACATGAACACTGAGACTATTTGCAACTTGGGTGGGTTAGGGTCACACATTAAAATGTTTATCTGGATTATTCTTAGAACCTCCAACAAGTCAGACTGCCTTTGCAGATTTTTGGAATCAGCTTGGGGCTGGACCCACAGCCAGCTTTTTGGCCAAGTTTGGGTGCAGTAAACACCTACATTCTGTATTTGTATCTCTGGTATTGTAACAAAAACTTCAACAGAACATGAGGCTTGTTTGGTCCTGCTGGGGGTATTATTATGGCTGCTGTCTCGCCAAATTACAGGACTTGACCAACTGTGCCAAATACACATTGTGTCACCAAATTGTATCAGGCAGGTAGCCAAGGCAAGTATTGTTTAGTAACTATAATTGACAATATTATTCCAAGAGCCTGTAGTGGGTATGAGGTGATACATGTAGCTACACAGATACAGATATCTGGGCAGGAGAGGAAACAAAAAACTTTGCCATCTATCAGGGGTGGAGAGAGAAGGTGTACATGTACATGTATGTCTTTTTGAACTTTTTTCTGGATTTATCCAGGCAAAACAGAGATTTGAAAGGACTATTCTAGCTTCTACATGTACATATATAAAACTAATAATTTCCATCACTAATAATTATCATCATTATTACAAATACTCTCAGCAGTTATTGTTTAAATATAAAATAATAATAAGAAAGAAACCTTAATTTTATGAAAGAAAGGAGCTAGCGATAATCTTTAAACAATGTACCTGAATGTTGTTAAAAGTACATATAGTCTCACATCCTAAATGTTGTTTGACACCTTGGACCTGCACATGAAACCATAACAAGACTTATGATTAGAAAATTCAATAGAATTATTAATTAATAATATTAACATATAAAATAAGTCAATGTCACCAGCTAACACATACATTATGTAATGTCTTGACACATTACACACAAAAGTACAGGCACATTTCTTTAAAACTGTGGAAAAACAGTTTAAAACTGTACTGTAAATGTTTAATAACTTGTAATAATTATTGTTAAAGCACTAATTAACCCATTGACTAATGTGCTGGCTGTAATTGGCCATGTATACCCGTGATGAGTGTTGACCTTTGTTCCACTTCTGATGTTATCACCTATGGATCAAATTGGTATCACCTATACTCAAGTTCTACAGGAGGAAAAGATCTTTCCAATGATTAACTGAGATCAGAGTGATTGGCTCATTATAGCCTGAGATATGCAAGAAAAATGCTCAGAAATTTCACTGAAAAACTCCCAGAAAAATTTCTTGTGACAACACTTGTAGCTACCACATCATAAATATTGCCATCTCAAAGATGCATGTTTTCTCAGACATTTTTTAACAGGAATATTTTTTTTCATACAATTAATGTAGGTGGATGCAAGCAAGTACATTTTCAAGGATTTTGGAAGTGGGCAGGGCCATATGAGACATAAATTATAGGAAAGGTGAACTGCAACATAAAATAACAATGGGCTATCAAGAGGCTCAATAATCCTTGAAGTATATTCAGAAGTACAAACAAATCAAGCAAAAGGCTGCAAAGGGGGGGGGGGGGTTGCAGCTTTGGGGTTTGATTCAAAAACATGTAAGTTGTCGGTTTTCTATGATGTTTAATGAATAAATGAATATTAATCCATGAAAAATTACACCTTGACTGTAAATTTCATGGACTGTTTCCTATATGATGACAATGACCATTCATTAAATATGTCAATTTAAGCATTGCAGCAACAATCAAAACTTTATTGCGGAAGTGATCTTACAGCTGCAGTTGACAGATCAGTTAGTCATAAAAATAAGAAAAGTATTACTGCTGTTACAAAAAGTACTCAACTGATTGTTTCTGAACTAACTGCACTGTCAAAAAAAACTTTATTTTTCCAGAAATTTCACCACAGAAAAAATAATCTCTACATCAAAGCGATGCAATGTCCGGGCAGAAGAACTGGAATGGCACAGTAGCAAGGACTTTGAAAATGTGAAGTAGTGTACATCAATACTAGTGCACCCAAGATAAAAGAATGTGGTTCCCTAACTGGCTTATTATACTGTAAAATGTCACAACTGGTTGTAAGATGTACATGTATGGAGGGCACTCCAGCCCATAAAGGGTACATGTAGTTGGCATATCAAGGCTGGAGGCTAAGTACAATAGCTCAAACAGAGATACTGTACCCTGTATATTCCAAACCTGTTTACCACAATTGCCATTAAAAAAATAATGAATACTTGTCATTAGCAACATTTGCATTAGTTCTATGATCTATTTAGCAATAAGAAAAAAGCATTTTCCACCAGTAAGAGGCCTTTGTTGGCCTGTAGCCGGTTGAAGACTTGACAAGAAATAAACTCTCAATACTTAATTCACAGAGGTATGGACACAGGTGTAAATTGAGACTGTGGCCAACAGTTCCTCTATCAAATTAAATTAATACTGACAAGAATTCAATCATTCTGCCTTATGATATTATTTTCCTCAAAACTCAGTGGCACAAAATTTGCACCAATTTATGATTCACTAGTAATACAGTCTTAGTCATAAACCAAAAGGTGGGCCCAGGGGAGGGAGGGGAGGGAGACATAACAATCTATGATAACCTTTAACAGCCAAGCTAAAACAGACAATTCTCGTTCTCTGTGCTAGACAGCTTTTATCTTTGCTGAGTGCGACTGTTGCTTTATGCAGAACTTTTGGCAGAAAATTTGGGACTGTTTGGCAGTCCTAGCTCTTCTGGGCGTGGTCAACACAGTATCACTTACTTGTTATTTCTGAAATTCCAAATTGTAATTGTTATAGTATATTTCATCTACCATTAAAATGCTAAGCGATATGTACAATGTAAATTCAGTGGTCACGAGCATGGGACAAAGGAATGTTCCAGGTTGTTATTCTTTTATAACCAGACAGCCCTTCATGAAGAATCTAAACAATAATAACTTTCCCCCTCAAATCTTTCACTGGCAAGATCAATATATCAATGCTCCTTCTTTGATGGCTATTTGCATGTACTTAATTATGTGATAGTTGGGTGACCTTGGTAATCTACCAGCTGACATTTTCTTTCATCTAGACATGTTTCTTCTTGATGATTGAGCAATAATGGCTTCTTAATGCCGGCGTAGTCAACTGATAATATTGATAATCGATAACATTTGATAACAATCAATAAAAATTGATTAATTTTTTCAAAAATCAATAAAAAAAGATAAAAGATTTTGTTGTGAGTAATCGATAATTATCGATTTTTGAATTAAGGCTATTGATTTTATCAACAAATATCTAATGTATCAAAACTGAATTATCGCACCATTTTTCGAAACGGAAACACCAAAAGATATTAACAAGCTTGCAGAAACACTTATAACAAGTTTCCTGTTGGTTTAGCGATAAAAATTGCTACATCTTTTCTACAAACATTTTATTAGTAACACTCAGTGTGTTGTATTTGAAATCTGCTTTAGATACCTGATTTTTTTTATTTGCTGATGTAACACGATCGCACGCTCGCTGCACTTTTATCCAGTCTTTAAACGGAAGATTTTCGTGATTTTTGGCTTTAAGATATGATCAAATCATCTGCATGCCCTCGGCTCGTAATCTAAATGTTAAATAAAAAGCTTGTGATAGAGGCTAAAAACCAATGATAATAATATTAATTGTCATCCAATACATGTGTCTTAACATGTAATACTACTTGAACATGAACAAATTTATTGATTCGATAATGATTCTATAACGATCGCTGAATCCCATAAAATCGATAAAATCAACACGAATTTTATCGATTGACCAACAAAATCAATATCGTTAAAATCAATTTATGGATAGATATCTATTTATCAATGATTTTCCGATATCAATTTTTATCGATTGATTACACGGGGCTTAATGAGCTAACATCTTGTTAAAACTAAAAAAGCAGGATTGAAACTATACTTGACTGTAACATAAAGAAACAGCAATGCTCTACTGTTTATGTTGTTGTCTTTTTACAGGACTCAGTCCATGAAATTTACAGTTTTCATAGATAAATACTCATTTCCGGTAAGGACAATTTACCAGTCCAGACATCATTTTTACGAAGCAGCTCCCCTTCGGATGTACATGTAGCGCTACTTAGTAACTTAAATGATCTGCTTTTATGTCCGATTTAGTTTCTAATCAAGGATTATTCATCCTCTTGATATCTTGTTGTTTTGTCTTAGTTGTTTTTCTCATTAGGGTGTATGGCTTTTGTGCTTCCCTTAGGATACTGCTGCAAATCTATCTGACCTGCCTGCCTGCCAAAAAACTGTTCTTTTTAATCTTTAGTCACAGCTTCAACCAGGCTTGATCTCATACACAGAATGATTACCAAAATAAAGTAACTTTGAACAGTTGAACTAGTATCAAAATGATACTGTTATGTTCTGGTGAGAAAATTTATTTCAAAACCAGAAACTATAACAATTTTTTTTTTTAATTGATGAAGTGTCACATTATCGTGAGTGTAAGCTCTTTTAGTGTTGAACACATTGCAAGCAAAACAACTTTTAATCCAGTTTTAAAAGAATAATTTGAAATCTCAGTCAGCAAACAAAATGAAAGCCTCAATATAATTGTCTCAACCATAAAATAATATAGTGTTGAAACAAGCTTCAGCCTGAACTCGGTGCCTGACAAAAAGTATCCTTAATCCACCCTTTTTCTGGTTATGGCTATAGGTCTTTCCATATAATACTTGAAGCTCTGTCATTTCTTCAGTTGAATAGTGTCATAGCATTGGTCCCAACCAACTATTCTCCTACAGCAAGGTATGGTGGTGCTAGACAGTTTTCCTTTTCAGTGCAACATCCCCTCCAAGAGAGGAGAGATTGGCAAAGTGATGCTTGGTTAGTGCAGGCCGGGGTGGATTTGTCGGGTGGGGATCGCAAGGATTGGGTGCAATATTATGGCAGAAATAAATAAACTCTTTTGAAAGGTACCTTATTGTAATTTCTACTTTGTGGTATTTCCTAAGAGTTCTACTGAAACAGCTTTTAATTAAATATATTGAATATCCGATACCAAGATTCATTGTAAAAAGGGGTAAAAAGCGTTCTTTGGTAAAAGTAGTTTAAACTTATGAGCTTTCAACAGCCAGTCTGCTGTCTTCGATGGATAAAAATGAAGTGATGAAATAGACCTAACAATTTTGAATATAACATGCAAATCGCATATATTAAAAAGTAAAAGTGCGTGTAAAAGAATGTAAAAGAAGAATGCTAAAAGTGTTAAAACTAGTGTTTGTTTAAAAGAATGTTATATTGTCCTGGCAGAGGGAACGAATTGTTGTCAGCCTCGACCGTTTTTGCTGTGTGCCACAATTCTAGCATCTTTCTAATGTGCCTGTTGCCTTTGTCAATTATCTCAGCATTGTTTAAGTCGATGTTAAGTTGAGTTCCATGGACACTAGTTGAGGCCAACGGAATAAGCGGATATTTGTAGTCATCAAATCTCGTAAAGACTTTCACTTAATTTTCACAAATATACTTCACAAGTCCCATGGACTTACAACCCGATGACTAGACGTGTATTTGGACAACCCTCCTTGAGCATAGGCGTGAACAATCAGCAAATTAACACTCATTAACACCAAAAATTTCGTTTCGTACACAACACTGATTATCTCTGAACTAACCTCCTTGTACAAAATATGTTTTTTTTTCTTTAGGATTTCATCAAAGGAAAACAACTTACGAAGAGCAGACTAGGCTCGATCACCAGCCGCTGTTCGGAAACGGAGCCCGCGCTCCTCCCCGAAGGCACGCCGTTCTTCTCGGGGAGGGCAAGGAGGGACGCGGACCAGACACGAGAGAGCGGCGGAAATCGAGCCTAAGAGCAGACCAAACAGCTAAAAACGTTCCCAGAAGCCCTAGCGTACATGATTTTAGGTACGCAGTGCATACTTACTCGTTCGGACACTTGCGCAGAAGAAAATCTCGGACGAATCTAACTTTACTTGGATCACGTTGACTCTTGGCTTACTCTCCATACCGGAGTTACCCTGGTATCATGAAGCATGCACTCACTATAATGTGACACTTGATCAATCAAAAAAATTTTGTTATAGTTTCTGGTTTAGAAATAAGGTAGGGGCCGTAGATCATAAACGGGCAACACTGTCAAACTGGTTTGTTATAAAGTTGAAGCCAAAGGTAAATTTTCTAAGCTCAAAGGGGTTGTTATAAATTACTATAAATTACTCCACGAGCTGTTGCGGCATCGATTTCAGCTTAGCGAAGTACATTATTTTCCGGTGGGGGGGGGGGCTCCGTGACGGGAAAATCTGTAGACATCTACAGGAGTGTAGCTTATTGTGGATACCTCTTTGGGGTCCCTGGCCCTTAATTCAGGGGGTTGGGGTCGGTTTAAACTTGTGTCCATAGTCTCAAGTCAGTCTGACGGCTGGGTATATACTTAGCTGTCCAACGTGACACAATCCTTGCAGGGAATTTCCCAAAGCTGGTGGGTTTATTGCCTTGGCAGAAGGTTCCATTATTGTCGTGGGGGGCCTGATATCTGCGGAGTGGTACCTGACCCCCGGGGGAGGGGGAGATTTCAAGGCACTTAAGTTTGCTGTCATTAAGTTATGCTTGCAAAGAGCTTTTATGTGATATGATGACAGTTAAGCCTGAATTCATCCACAGGTGCCCCAGAGATTCTAATGTCATTTCCTTTTTGCAATAGATGAAGTGTGGAGTGCGGAACTTGGTAAGCACTGCTTACATGACTCTATTAGGCACCAGGTGTTACTGGGCTGTTCGGACCTAGTTTTCAAAACAACAGGTATATTTATTTGTTTACAAAGGCCAATCTTACCCCATTTTGCCTAATCACGAACGTCATTTCATCGGTTCACTTTTCACTTTGCGTGAACTGGAATAAAGCAAAGTAAAAAAAAATACTTGAAAACAAACTTCATAAGTTGAGAGGCTGAAGTATTTAAGTTGGGGTTC
>Ga0126337_10002969_pt1 | contig 10956 bp, 14 predicted proteins | sample DipCmetagenome_FD_92527 | JGI IMG/M metagenome (GOLD analysis project Ga0126337, IMG submission 92527) | Coral microbial communities from La Bocana,Puerto Morelos, Mexico - Diploria C A metagenome | ecosystem: Host-associated > Invertebrates > Cnidaria > Coral | place: La Bocana,Puerto Morelos... | reverse complement strand
TTGAATGCATGCCACTCAAAAATCCAGGCAGCAAACGGCGATATAACAAAATGCTGCCCCTGCTTTTTCATCTGCACTGATACAACACATCCACAATGTCAAGGATCCAGCCCGCCTGCCAGAAAAAAATGAATTCCCCTAAAAAACCATGTTAGCTGCCAGTGTGTAATCTGTGTGCAATTCGGCTGAACCCTCCTTTTGGTCAGTGGGGAAATGTCTGCGCCACTTCCCACAGCCACGTTTTGACACTTCCTACAGCCGCGCTTTCAGGGTGTGGGTTTGGCTCATTGACCGGTGAAACTGAAAACAGTCAATGAGCCTTGATCCACTGTCCAGTAATGGACGAAGGGCACCTGTCCCGAATGCACAAGTTATCCATGTAAGAACACACTTGTGTTTAAAGTTGCAACACAATTGTGTTGAGGGGTGGGAGACGAGGAGGAACGAGTGGATGGGAAAAGAAAACGAAAACATATGATTTTTTTTGGCCCATGCTGTCTGTGCGCGCCGAGACAGCAGCGACAGTCAGAGTTCGAGAAAACTAGAGGAACATGTTGAAGCAGCACTTGAAGCACCATTTGATGTCACGAAATCGAGCAAAAAGCCGTGCTCACCAGCCCCAAACAAGCAAAACCATCAAGAAACAAGGGGAAACCACCAGAAAAAAAACACCCGAAAAATGAAAAACACCACAACCGGCAAAAGGCAATTTCGGCCCATCCTTCTCCAACCACTATAGCTGCTTCTGCTCCATCCAACCGTAGGGGTTCACCTTCAACTTCACCACCATTGGTGCCTGCACGCTCATCCTCTGGTGTGGAATAGGAACTGTAGTGATGGAGCTCTTGCCATAGTTCCGGGTCTGAAACTTCACTCAGACCATCACGAAGATACCTTCTCCTCCTTGAGCTGCCAGACGCCATCTCGTCATAGTCGTCGTCACGGCTTCGACTAGCTGCACTGTTGAAAGTTCTTTCTGTGGTATGGGATCGTCCTCGTCGATCTTCTCCTCGTCGATCTTCTTCATCCTGTGGGCTCCAATATTCAGGTCCCATCACCATTTCTTCCAGCCTCAAGACTGGGAAGTTGGCCACCCTCAAGACCCTCTTGTAGCTCTGATACAAGAGCTTGCTGACGTCTCCGTTTTCTTCTAGGAACGCCTCGTCAGTCTCAAGCATCCTGTTCAACAGCCTCCGGGCTGTTTCGTCATCCGAGCGGTCCGGGCACCTGAATGCTTCTGACACAGTCAGGTAGAAACCTTGGTCAAAGGTTCTTGAAGCTGCCAAGTGTAGCAAAGTCTGCCTCAAACCAAACGCTGTCACTCTTGCACTAGCCTCATAGCTCCCAGTCACCACTGTAGCGAACATAAGGCCTATCTTCCTGTGAAGTGCCTCTGTGGGATCTTCTTCTTCTGGACGTTCATCCCTTCTTGTACTTCTCGATCTCCTTGGGCTGCTTGGTCCGGGAGTAGGTCTCGAAGAGCTACTGCCACCACCTTGATACATACCACATATATAGCACCATAGTTGTAGCCACCAATGCCAACAAAGCCACGTAGAGGAACTTGACGTTGTAGTTGCAAAGCCATCCAACATAGCCCATTGCCCTTATAGTACTTGTAGTCCACCACGTTGACATAGTCCACCATGAAGCCAAAGAACTGCTAAGGGCCTGCACAGGGCCATGTAGAGCTTCTTCACCATGTAGACCTCGTTGACCACGTAGTTGCCCTGACAGGTTGCGTGAACATCCTTGGGGCAAACTCATCGAACCAACTTGAAGTGCTTGAACCAATCTGTTTGCCATGTTTCGCTGCACTCTTCGAGTAATCAAGACTTCTTCTTCTCTCTCCTCTTGAGCACAAATGGGATACAGACCACACAATGTACTCAACAATTTCCTTCGTTCTACACTGAGCTTCTTTGTGTGGAGATCTGCTGGATTCACTCGAGTGGGGATTTTGTGGATTGTGAAAATTCCGCTTCTCAACAGCTGTTGAAGAAACATATGCTTGATCTCCACATGCTTGAGCTTTCCCACTCCAGAACGTTGAACTACAAATTTTGCAGAAGATGAGTCCAAGAAAAGTCGTTGTCTCACTTCCAGCTCAGATCCAATCAGGAATTGCGCTAACTGATGGAGGTAAATACATTCAACCATTGTTGAGTTAGCTGCATACAACTCAGCCTCACACGAGGAAAGAACGATAGTTGCCTGAGCACGACAAATGCTCAAAACAAGACACCCATTGACGAAGACCATTCCTGAGGTAGTAGATTTCCGTGTTGACCTTTCATCACCCCAGCTGCTGTCACTGAAAGCATCCAAGGTGAGCATTGACCTATCTCGACGAAAGTCAGGCTCCACAACTTCTTCCTCACTCCACCGGTCAAAGGTGGTGTCGTAGGCATCACACTTTCTCAAAAGGATTCCTGCATCAGCTGTACCATCAAGGTACAAAGCCAAATGCTTGATTGCAGCCATTGCCTTCACACATGGATGCGCCATGTATGTCGCCAAAACCTTTGTGGAAAACTGGATGTCAACTCTGTCCTGGGCAATGTAGAGAATTAGACCAAGTGCTGATCTGAAAAGAGCTGCATTCTAACCAACCAGTCTCTCGGGTTCATAGTCATTGTCAGGGCAGTATGATTCAATGTGGAATGATAAGGCAAACCACGTTTTCTCCTGCCACTGATTTTGAGTAGTGATATCAACTTCGGAATGTAAGTACTGCTCGGTTGAATGAGAATTCCTTCAGATAGCAATGTGATCTTCTTCTTCAGGTAGTACAGGGATCCACCTTCTCCTTGTTGATATGGTCCATCTCTCTTCATAGTCAATGTGCTCCCAATTGTTCGTGAGAACCATTCCAAATCTTCATGCTTCCCCAAGAAAAGGATGTCATCCACATGGACACTCAGGAACACTCTTCTGTCTGGATTGTCGAGCTTCATGATCGTAGGACAGCCTTGGATATGGTTGCATTCCTTCTTTGATGCACAAACCTGACAGATGCTCATGCCACCTGAGGGCGGCGTTACCTTGGCCAGGAAGGCACTTTCGGAGTAGCCAGTGGCTTGCACTGCTGCCTTCTATCCTTTTCACCCACTCAGGTATGACCACCCACATCTCTTCTTGCTGGTCCACTACCAAGAAGGCATCCTTGATGTCCATTGCAGTAATGCTCAAGTCAAAGATCATACTCACTACAAGTAGCATACGAACTGCTGCAAAGGTACTCGTTGGGGAATACTGATCTTCAGTAGTGTGGCCATCACGGTATTCTCTGGCCACAATTCGACATCGTCGTCGCCATTGCCATTGGCCTTCACGGAATCTCCAGTCATACACCAGGGTGGCGTCGACTAAACACTCAGGCCTAAGCATGTCAGGATTCGGCGCGCACGGCTCAATGACATTCAGGTCATAGAGCTTCTTGATCTCTTCCAGAGCTGCATCGCTGTCCAACTGATCTAAATGCTCCTGGGAAACTTCAGGAGGTCCTTCACCTTCTCCACGACTCTTGACCATGTCATCCTCATCAAGGTAGTCGGGATATAGACCCCATTCTTCCTCTAATCCAATCTTGTCAATGAGTGTAGCCTCTACATCATGCACCATTCTCACCTCAGTGCGAGGTAACTTGCGCGGTGGTTCGGTGATTGGTGCTTCTTCAATTCGAGGCATCTTGGCTCGATTTGAGTCATCAAACTCCTCAGCCTCTTCATTGCACTGGCATCAGTGTCCATGCTGCTGGATGCCCCACCTTGGGATGTAGAACCAGATGTAGAAGGTCGAAGGAGATTCAACGGTGATTCGTCTGGAAGTTGTACAGGAGGTTGAGGAATAGTTGGAATATCCCCACCTGAACCAAGTTCAGGGGCTGCTTCACCAGAGATGTTCTCTTTCTCCTTGGAGTCCTCCTCTTCTTCACTGCTGCCACCTTTGTAGTTTGCCACTGCTGCTGCATCCACATCTGCAAGTTGAGGTAGTACAGGTGGTAGAGGAGTAGGTTTTGCTTGTGAGTAGGTATACCCTGTACTATCCCAAGGACCTATCTTCAGGGCCAACACATCCTCAGCAGACCATAAGTTGGAAGTTCGCCTCAGAGCTTTGGTACGAGTGACCTCCTCCTCAGATGTACCAAGAACATCATGCCCAGAGGCATCTTTGCCTAGATACACACCCTTCTTCCATGTTGGCTTATACTTTCCAGCCTTCGGATCCACCGAACACCATTTGGCTGAAATTGGCCAACTTGCCACGGTATGGGCGTCCAGTCACTGCCTGAAACGGTGTGATCTTCAAATGGGAGTGCACATGGTATCGACTATATAAAGCCATGCTGCGTGGACAATGCCCCAATATCTGATGCAATGTCCACCTGGTATCTTGCACCGAGTTGACTTCCAACTGCAAGATCAACGTCTTCTGAAGGTTGCGAATCGTTTGAATCATTCTCTTTGCTGCACTTGTTCGAGACGTGTCATAGTTCTTGTTTGTAGTGACCCCTGTTGAAAAGCCTAACCTCAATCGAGCTTCCTTGCAGAATTCCATTCCTGCCACAAGCACTGGCTCGTTGTCCACTGCAATTTCGACTGTCTCAGAGTATCCTAGGTTTCCGAGAAACCTTGCCATAGATTCTCCCACCGATCTTCGATTGCGAATTTTGAGAGGTTCAGCGTGAACATACCTCGTCCAGCAATCGACTAATATCAAAACACATTTGGCCTCATCTTTCCGTTCTTCGCAATAAAAGAAATCTGCCTGGATGGTTGCGTACTCTCGCTGGGCTGATTCCTCTGGACTTGAACTTCCTGAATGGTAATCGCCACGTGCTCTTGTCGACACGCAATATGGGCACCATGCACGGCAAGGAATGCGCGTTGCCTCACGCAACTCCCGTTCTCTAGTGCTGGGTTGCCTTGGAACCTCGGCTAAGGATGGTTCCTGCTGTTCTGACTCAAACAATTCCATGGCCACTTCAGCCTCTGAACGCCTCAAGGATTGTCGATGCGATCTGATGATTCTCTCATACATGTTCGTCTTGGATCCGGATTGGGACAGGAGAATCTTTCACATTGGACCTCCTACACCGTCCTCATCACCTTCAAACTCCAGGTATCAAGAGAACCAAGTACTCATGGTGAAGATGGATGAGGTACCCAATGAAGAGTTCATCAACTTGACTTCTCAAACTGGTGATGATGGAGAATGGGTGATTCTTGACAGTGGCTCGGATGTTAGCCTCTCACCCAATCGATTTCTAGCAGATGCAGGAAGTGATCGTAGTCATGCTCTTCGAGATTGTCAAGGTGGTTCTTTGGCAGTCAGTGGTACACGATCTACAGATCTCCAAGTACAAGACGTGGCTGGTGAGAGTGTAGTACTTCGTCATCAATTTGTGGTTGGTGATGTTAAAACTAGCTTGATTTCTTTAGGCCAGTTGTACCAGCTTGGATGGAGAATCACTGAAGCTCAAGGTTCAGAACAACTTTGCTTGGTTGATCCTGAGAAGGCTGTGGAAATCCCAGTTCACTTCAGAGGAAGATCCTTTGCACTCAAGGCACACGTGAGGTGCATTGTGGATAAGGCTGAGGAAGCATATGAAGTGAGAGCAGTGGTCAAGGCATATGATGAAATTGAAGATGAACAAAAAGGAAGATGGAGCACTACAGTCACCGGCACTCCATTTGTCAAGTTGGTGGGTGATTGCTACGTTGATCCTCGTCCTATTTGGGGAGACCGATGGCCCTACAGAACCACAGCAATCAGAGTCCAGAAGTCTGGTGAACCCCAGTGGCTTGTGGTGGTGATATCTCAAAAGTTTATGGACAAGGTCTCGCCATATTGCCGCAGAACGTGGGGATTGGCAGCCAGGACAAGGTGCAGCTCAAGAGAGAGCTCAAGCCTCAGGAAGTGCCAGAAAAGAACGTCGAGGAAGATTTACCACCTGGATTAGAGCTAGAGGTGGACCTTGAAGCAGTTCAACCACCAGTTTCCCTTGAGCAGAGAATCCAGAGCAGTCGTCCATCACCTTATACGAGGGTTTTACACTCACTTGTGGCTCGCCCATCAAAGACTTGAGGACTGGCTGTAAGTGGATGGGGGTCCCAAGTATACTCACGCGGTACTAGTTTGCTTCTACAACGCCAACAATGCTTGTTGTCAATCACTTTGTCACGCCAAGTACGCACAAATACAACATTTTTTTTCTGCTCTGCTTTTCAACTGTCCGTAATGTCGAAAGTTGAACTTTTAGACTTCCTCCAATAATGACCGATCCTGTGCAATATGGAAAGAATTTCAACTGGCCATGAAAGTGTTAGAAAAAGATGTGATGGACAGCTTTCGACCATAGCTTCACTTCAAGCAGCTCATCCGTTGTTTTCTTGAGTCCTTGCCCACTCAGCGCCATAACCTATTGTCGAGTTTGATTGGCCAGACGGCATTCGAGAGAGCTACAGATCGTTGCTATAGTGGTTTTCGGAGGGGACACAAAGGCGAGTAGAGTCAGAGACAATTTCCAACTTGATGCTTGACAATAGACAGACTCCGGTAGGTTCTCTGTCTTTGAGTCGACTCGACTGCGAAAATCCCACAACCCAGTCACCCACTTGAGCACACTACTTACGGTCAGCGGTAATGGCGAAAGCCACAGACACTATGCAAGACGGAAACTTGACAACGCGGAAAGCGACTCTTTTCAACCACACAACCAACAAGGTAAGTTGAGTTCTGGTTTCACTTGTTGAAACTCTTCTGCACTGCTGGGCCTTGAGGACAAAAACGTGCACACGCAAACATGCACTAAACGTGACACTCTTCGACTCCAAAAACACATCCAGCCAAATCTTCTCAAAAACTCGTCAAACATGCTGGTCATGCAAAGTCATAGCCGAGGTCATCAAAAAGCCATTCAAAAACTCCAAACCAGTCCATCCATCTGTTAGCAGTGAAAAACTCATCAACCGTGGGTGTCGTCAAGACATGTAAGATCCATGCAACATCACCAGTGCCACTACGGGATCAAAACCAGTCATCAGTTGCAGCTCACATCCACATATGAAATTTCACACCCGGTTTTGAGATGAAACTGATCATGCAGAAGAAAAATCAAAAACCAATGTAGCATCAATGCACGGAGGACCACTGTAATTGCCGCCGTCACCCATGCACCATGCATCATGCAGCAAAACTCATCAGCCAAATTCGAAAACATTGCACGTGGTGCCACTTCATAATATCTCAGCCATCTTCCAGAAAAAGACACTACACAATCCAAGCCGTAGACTATGCAGTGAATTCTTCTAGAAAAGATACCATTTCTCTCATGCCAGGCCTCCAGTCGTCCAGATGTCATCTTCAGGCACATACTCCCTCACCTGCTGTGTTCCGGGGATTGTCGCAGCTTGAGCTTGGGCTTGCAATGATTGAATGTACTGCTGATCTTCACCCACACCAAAATATCGCTCTTTGACGGCCAAATATTGCACAAAATCGCGCCCCAGGATCCTGCGATTACCCAAATAAATTCTCGCCCACTTGCGGTAATAAAAGAAGCGCTCTTCTGTCCCATGGGCGACCTGGTAGTAGAAAAGGCCACGAACAGTCTTGTCGAACAAGATCTTAGTCCTTCCCCATTCGTGGTAGCTCATGGTGTCTGGCGGCACATGCGAGTTGGCAATCTGTAGGCGAACATGTTCTGGCGAAGATGGTGGGTATGGACCCACTGAGACTCCACCAGCCAATCCTTCGGTGTCCAAGATCGGCGTATAGGTGGTATGACCAGGAGGAAAGTCTTCAATCGTCTCCCAATCATCACTCTCAAAGTCTGTAAGCCTTTCTTCAAACATGCTGGAAGCTGGCGACCTCAATCTCTTGGATGCATCGGTCATAGCGCCATGCGTTTGAATTCCCATGTCATCTTCCTCCTCACCTGAACTCTCGAAGATTGTCTCCTGCAACGATATCACCGCGGGTTCACGCTTGGGACCAGGACCAACACGGTTCTTCTTGTTGTTGCCAGGGATCCTTGATGGCAGTTCAGGTGGAGCAGGCTTCACAGACACAGGAAATTGAGTCTCATCTTGTCCACCCTCGTTCATGCGCCGGGCGCATGCGATTGATACCCTGTGTAGTGATAGGGTTGGTAGCAGCTGTTGACACAACAAGGTGCTTTAGGAACCATCGGCATGCCTGGAGCTTGGGATGATGATGCAGCCACTGTAGCCATAAGTGATGGTCCAGGAACATTCATCTTCGGCTCAGCCTTGGGAGTAATAGTCACTGCTTGCACATGCATTTGCTTGGGCATTGAGGCCTTCATCATGTTGTAGTCTGCCACAGGCACTGTTGCTCTCGAAGGTCGTTTCGGGAGAGGGAAAGCCGAAGTTGCAGCCAGGGCAGATTCAAGTTCACCTGATTGTCTGGCTTCCTTCATCAGAGCTTGCAGTTGGGCCATACGTTCAGCATCCATGGCGTTCACTACGAGGGCACACGTGACTTGTGGTGCTCAGAGTTTCAAGAGCTAGTCAGCAACAACACAGAACACAACCAACAAGAAGAGTCATCTTCCTCACCGCCACGTCGATCCCCATTGTGAGGGGTAGCATTCCGCTTAACACTTTCGGCGTGAGATTTCAATTTACGCAACATTTTTTGACTTACCTTCGAAATTGTGTTCGCGAATTCTTGAATTGTGACCTGCTCTAAGGTCCTGACCACCGCTTCTGAGACATGCACGCACAATGCCAAAAAAATGGTTCAACGTCAATTTTGAAATACTTCCCTGACTATTCATGAACCTGAAATCAAAGAAATGACATGCAATGATCCGTCTGAGCTGCTAAGTTTCTGACCTCTAAAGGTTCCGACGTGAAAACGCGCAAAAATGAAAAACTCACCGTGATGAAACTGCAGCCACAAAACAAAACGAACGACCCCCTTTTAAACTGGAGTTCGGACCACGCATCTTGTCAGGTTCATGCAAAAAGTAAAGACACGCATCTAGCATCCATGTCGTGCAAAACCCTTCCTTACATGCTCGTAACTCATCGGTCACCTGCAAAAGGAAATTCTCAGCTATCTAAGTTCCAAACAAGTTCCATGCACATGCTAAGATCATCTCCAACCACATTCGTGATCGATCCAAAGTGCCTGATCTACGACCACCATCATCGCCATCATCCCAGTGCCACCTGTTTCGCCGACGGGGTTCTAGTTCTGCATCTGGGTCATCTCTACGAGAAGCAGCAGCCACGACTATCTCTTCTTCAGGTACTTCTGAACCGAGAGCTCGAGCCACAGCCGCCTGTTCTTCCTGGTTCTCTCTAAGGTCACCACGGAAACCCAGTTCATATGACAAAGCCATATTCAACTCCCTCAGTCCCTTCTCGGTGAGCACGGGAAGTTGGTCAATCATGGGGTCCACAAGTGCCGTTTGAGATCTTGCAGATGGTGTTGGAGGGTTCATCGGGTCATAGCGATGCACACCAAGAGGCAAGCGGCGAAAGGCTGCCCTGATTTCATTCCTATCAGGAGGTCCTGTCTCAGCACCTTCTTCGACTTCTTCACTTTCAGCCCTCCAGCCACCTCAAACAGTCCTGCGTGACGCGGACAGTCACAGCTTCCAAATCTTCGGGTGAGGACGCTTGCAAATCGAGCTGAAGTTGACCAGAATCTAAGGCACTTACCAACCGGCACCTGAGCTTCCGTCTTCATCCCTGTCTGGCAGAGATAGACATCTGCAGAAAAGTTCAAACCGGCACCATGGAGAACATCTTTTGTTTCCTGTCGTTTCCAGATACTATTGTTTCTTGGCAGTTCAAAACTACGGGAATCCCCTAGACTCAAATATCTACCAACCGAAGACATTGTGGGCAACCACTGCTTACAACTAACCGTTTCCCCATCTGAGTCCTGAAAACCTTTCAACGGTGAACCTGATGAGCATGGGGTGGAACAGTGAATGTGAGTCCAACGGTAACCCAACTGCCTATGTGCTTCAACAAACATGCGAACTTTCTCAAAGGTGTCATCATCTTGAATCCGATCCAAAACACCAACATAGGGAACCTTCGCATTCTTACAAACTTTCTGGAGACCGGAGTCCCTGCTGCAACACAACTCCACAAAGGCCAACTTCTCAGTTCGACGTGTCAACTCACTTACCAAAAACACCTGGGAATCTTCCAACTGCAAATCATGCCATGGTACTTCCAAGGAAAGGAAACCAAGTGTCTTACGGTGTCTATAGAAAGCACGTGATCCAAGACACTTCGTGAACATGTCAGCCACGTTCGAAGTTCCTTCGCGATGAACGAACTGAAGTTGCCCAAGTTCTACCTTGCTTCTTAACCATGATATCCTGATTTCCACGTGTCTGGATCTCTTGGGGATATCAAGTCCTTGAAGTAACTGGAGAGCAGAAGCACTGTCACTTTCAAGAAGAATGCGGGGGGCCTCGAGCTCTTCACACTCGTCAATTCCAAAGTAAAGTCGGTGAGTGAAAGCTGCATAGGCGACGGCTTCCTGTGAAACCGCCTGGAGGGCGTACAATTCCGCCTCACACGAACTAAGACTTGCTGATTGTTGTTGACGAGCTATCGTTCTGACGAGGGAGCCCTCGCAAAACACTGCTCCTCCTGTCATTCCTCTCCTGGAGTTGAACCTGTATGGAGCGAAGCGTCAGCGAACCCATTAAGAAAACAGTTCACACTTTCTGTAGAAGATAGATCTCCGTAGCAGGGTGATGGAAAACATAGCGCAACCTCCTTGTCATTCTTCATGAAACGTAGCAATGCTCGCAGTGCATTCTCTGTCCCCTGCATTGGGGCAGCCTGGTGGCTGCCAATAAGCGACAAGTAGAGTTTGATGTCGTGACGGCATTGAGCAAGCCATAATAGCTTACCTAATGCCCGCCTGAACTTGCCATAGGATTCAGCACTGAGC